>Ga0209098_1002404_pt1 | contig 16561 bp, 8 predicted proteins | sample AD_JPNHW1_MetaG_FD_184429 | JGI IMG/M metagenome (GOLD analysis project Ga0209098, IMG submission 184429) | Active sludge microbial communities of municipal wastewater-treating anaerobic digesters from Japan - AD_JPNHW1_MetaG (SPAdes) (version 2) | ecosystem: Engineered > Bioreactor > Anaerobic >... | reverse complement strand
AATACCAAAATTCGCTATTCCCCGAAATGGAGGGGGCTTACTTTTGAAAATGTAAAACGTAAATACTGATCAACTGAGCATTAAAAACAAAAAATTAAAATTATTCCGGTTTACCGGACAACAATGAATTCGGATATAGAATGTTGTTGTTTAACATAAATGCTCAAATTTTCTGTACACTTTTCTTTGATCATACAAGCCTCGGTTTTGCCAAGATTTTTTGATTTGCTAAAGAGTAGAATATTAACATCTACTGTAGCTGCATCAAAGATTTTTTGACCAGCAAAATCAATAAGCGTTACAGGATTTGTTTTCTCAGCCAGGAACCTGCGTAAGGATTCGCCATAACCTGCCCGCATCCATTTATTGCTGGTAATAAAGATCAGATGGCCATTTTGTTTGAGTAATTTGTACCCTCTCTCGTAAAACAAGCAGTATATATCGCCTGTTCTTTCAAAGGTCTCGAAGCCTTGATCTTTAAGAATGTTAGCCAAAGCGCCACCATTCGATTGAAGTTGAATATATGGTGGATTGCCTATTATTATGTCGAAGCCATCAGTAACCCCAAACATCCATTCTTTGTCAAAAAAAATGCTAGATGAATTTTGGTCGTATGGATTCCAGGCTGCTAATTGCGCTGCTTCCTTTTCGAAACCGACTAATTGGGCTTTGCCTTCTTCTTTTTCTAGCTCTTTGAGCTTTTCTTTGATTAATTTATTGATCTTAGAACGTTCCTCTTTGTTCTTGTCGAATTTCAGCACCTGTTGCACCGGCTGTTTGAATTCATCGAACATAGTAGCTTGTACTGTGGGAGGTGCAGAAAGGTGTACCCAATTTTCACCCCGGTATTTTTCTTTTCTCGCATTCAGCTCTTCAATTTCTGATTTTAATTGAGCGATTTTGGATGCATCCGGCTTCAAAGAGGTTTCAAGCAGGAGTGATTGAATTTCCTTGCGTAATTTTTCATCCTGTTTACGCAATTTTATCTTCTCATTGATATTCCGTGCTGAGAAATGCTGACTACGGATATGCCATAACTTGTCCTTCCGTTCACGTATTTCGGTGAACCCTAAATCCAGGCGATCAGAAAAGCCCTTATCTAAAGCAATAAGGGTATTAGCTGCAACAAATTTGGTTTCGAGGTTGGGCAGTGGTTTTATGCCATAGTTTTCACCAGCATTGGTTGAAGAAGTTTGCTCACAAATGAGCGAGATGAAAAAACGAAGTTTGCTTATCTGAACAGCAATCGTTTGAATATCAATACCAAAGATGCAGTTTTCGATTAGATGCAATTTCATTTCATAAGGAGTAGCTGCTTCTTCGTCCTGCAGCTTCATTAATAAATCAACCATGCGGTTTAGTATTCCCATGGGGAAAGCTCCGGAGCCACACGCTGGGTCGAGTATCTTAGCTGATTTCAGCGCAAGGTCAAGGGCTTTTCTCAGCGTTTCATCAAATGGAGGAAGGTCTTCGTCATACTTAAATAATTCGCGGATAACTTCTTTGTCTGCCTCAGGGCAAGCCGTAGTGAGATATGAAAATAGAGATTCATCTACCATGTAGCTCACGATTTCGCGCGGAGTATAAAATGAGCCGGATTGTTTACGCGCTGTTTCTTTGGTTTCAGGGTTATACGCACCCAGTAGATTCTCAAAAACTTTGCCCAATAGTTCAGGGTCAAGTGCTACTTCAATATCAGTCGGGGTACTCTCCTCAACAGTAAAGTTGTACCTTTCCAGCAAAGGAATGAGGCCTTTGGTTGAATCGAAAAACAGGCAGTTTGGAATGAATGCTCTCTTTTGCCTGCCTGCATCACGACTAAATCCGTCAAAATATATTATTTTTCCGCTCTGATCAAGCTCTTTATCAAGGCATTCGAACAAACCGCCGTTAAGGAAGGGCACTTTTGAGAAAATACGAATTATTTCCTCATTGGATATTTTAAACCAAGAACCTCCTTTTGGATTCCGGAAAAGTGATTTTATTCCATAGTGTTCTTTACGGTCGAAATAGTCACCATCTTTAGCAAAAGAACGTTCATCAATAGCCTTATTGAGTGTGGCAAAGAACAAATTTTGCAGAATGGCATTGTAATAATTGCCTGATGATTTGCTCAAGGGATCAAAATCTCTCAAAATGGACTCAAGGAAAGTCAGGTTAAAAATTTCTTCAGGAATGAGGTGTTTTTGTTTGATAAACCAAACAAACATTAGTCTAGTTATTAACCGTATAAGATGCTCATCAATTTTTCTGTCATCAGAATCGGTACCCGTATCGTTGGGATAAGTGACTGCAAAGCCATCCTTATCGGACATTGCCCAATGATACCAATCAAAAAGCTCTTTGTAGAATTGTTTCGTAAGCGTCTCAATTGAGAATGCTTTTTCTATTTCACTGATCGGGATTTTAGTCTCAAGCAGGTTTCTTTGAGCGCTTATCCCTGCAAAGCGTTCGGCAGCCGTCCGACAATGCTGGTTTCGGCCTAAAATGTAGGTATATCTTTTGGGATCAGTTTGTTTTCTCTCTTTCTTCCCAGTTTCTTCATTTGTGACCGTTAATTCACTGGCATAGGTAAAGCGCCAGGTTTGGCCCTGAGTAAACACGATAAGAGCAGCATCACCATCCTGCTGATAGACTTTTCGCATCAGGTTTCGTAACCCAATTTTATTGCGGTCAAGTCGCTTTTCGGGAGTAATCTCAACCTCATAAAGTCCGACCTCTAGGCCTTCAGCGGTTTCAAAATATCCTAACTCCACGGCTTTAGCATCAAAATCATTGGCACCTAACTCAACCGGCTGTGGTACAGTATGAAGGTTTTGAATATGAAAAATCTCCTGAAGGGCATTTCTATAACTTTCACGATCATAATCACTCTCGAAGATGGATTTTAATTGTTCGGCATTCATTGGGTAGTTTTTTGAGATCCTTAACCCCGAAGGGGTGACATTTTTATGGGAAAGTTTTTCAGCGTTTCTTTCTGAACCCCGAAGGGGTGATATTATAAGGCCGCCTTAATTATTAAGCCTGGATGTTCTCGGTTTCGTGTCACCCTTTCGGGATTTTGTTTTCATTTTCTTCACAATTATGACACCCTTTCAGGGCTTTTCATTTTATTTATCGGTTTTTATTACACCTTTCCAAGTTTCATTTTATCAGATCATTTAATCATTGCGCAACTTTGGAAGAATGGTATTATTCAATGAACTCAAATAAGTACCTCTCGTCATAAGGCACATCAAACTCTTTTAGAAATTCCAAATACTCCTCCCGGAACGTTCGTTTTTTATGATGTGTTTCCTGATTTAATATGTAGTTATAAACATTGTCAATCTGGCTGTCCGAGTATGAAAAGACTCCATAGCCTTCCTGCCAGGCAAACTTTCCGCTAACAAAACGATGGTTGTTGATGAAATTACTAGAGTTGTTCTTAACATCACGCACCAGATCAGAGATAGCCATAGCAGGCCGTAATCCGATAAATGCATGAACATGATCAGCGACTCCGCCTACTATAATTGCTTTTTGATTTTTACCTGTTATGATACCTGAAATGTATTTATGCAAATCCGGCCGCCAGATAGGAGATATCAGATTTTGTCTGCCTTTGACAGCAAAGACTACCTGGATATAAACCTGAGAATAAGTGCTGGCCATGATTGGTGGTATATCACCCCTTCGGGGTTCTATAGTATTGGTGATAGTTATGTTAGAATTATGACACCCCTTCGGGGTTACTTCTGCGCTTGTTATGTTTGTTACAATGATGTCACCCCTTCGGGGTTCGATAGTAGTGGTGTTAGGTATTTTACAATTATATCACCCCTTCGGGTTACTTCTGTGCTTGTTGTGTTTGTTACAATTATGTTACCCCTTCGGGGTTCTATAGTAGTGGTGCTGGTTATTTTACAATTATTACACCCTTTCGGGTTTTTTTATTGTAACATTTGAACGAAATGTTCACTAATAAGTCATAAGTTCGTTTTATTCCTTCGGGGCTCATAATTTTATCATTTGAACAAGTCATTCTATTCTTTCATGAATGTTTCGGAAATTATAATTTCGGGTTTTTGGGTTATTTCAATAGGAAGTTCTACGGGCAATTCATCATTTGATTCGTCTGAAGATCGTTCCTTTACATATTTTACCGCCAATGCCATGATTAGCGATTCCGCCTGATGCTTGTTGACCTGGTTCTTATCAAACTTGATTTTAAGTTTCTTTAATTCTACAGGCAGAATGGAAATTACGCCGGCTTCAAGCAAATCAATCAAAGCGGTAGATGCATCCCTGAATTTTTCATCCGGACTTTCAGCCCTGCGTTCTCTAAGGAACTTCTTTACCTGGTTGGTGGTGGAATCAGCTGTACTTCCGGATCGTGAATCGGCGGCTGTAGCCAGGAGTTCCTGCTCGAACAACTCTTCAGCTATCTGCACATGCGTATGATGGTATTCGGGTAATTCGTGGGAAGGCTCGCTATATTTTGCTTCAAAAAGCTCAGCAGCCTGAACAAATGTGAGTGGTTCTATTTTCTTACTCTGTAGCACCTTGTAGAACTCAAGCTTATAGGGCGATTTCATGAAAACCAGGCTATTACCCTTCAGGGCCGATTTGCCAGGGGCCGAGGGCGAACGGCCGGTACGAGCTTTCAGCGGCAAGCGTGATATCCTCTTAAATTCCTTTTCGTTTTTAAGCTTGAACTCACGGATAGAATGCAGATAGATCAACCGCTTGTCCTCTTCTTCGGTTGAGCCAGCAATATGAAGCTTTACTTTTTCGAGAACTTCCTCCACTGTGTAGATCTTCGAGTCTTCGCCATAAGCCGTGTGGAATCCCTGGAGCTTGATATAGGCGTTGTTGTATAGATTGATTAAATCATCACTCTGGCGCGAAGGGTAGAATGAATAGCTGTAGATCAATTCGGATGTGCTGCCGATACGGTTGACACGGCCCAGGCGCTGCATAAGCCGTGTAGCATTCCAAGGTGTATCATAATTGACGACAATGTTAGCGCGATGCAGGTTTACACCTTCGGCCAATACCTCAGTTGTTAAGAGAACGTCATAATCATGGGAAAATTCACCGGGATAGTTTGCGTCAAAGTTCTTCTGTATATCTTCGAAAACCCGGGATCGATTGGATGAAGATACCGGCAACATTTTTGAAACTCCCAATTCCGACAATCGCTGAAATAAATAATCAGTAGTCTCTTTGGATTCGGAAAAAACAATCAGCTTACCTGATGGATTCAAATCAGTTCTCAATAGTTCGGTTTTCAACAATTTGATAAAAACATCGAACTTGGGATCACGATCAATCTTCTTCCATAGCGTTGAGAGTTCCGTTAATGAAACAAGATCTTTTTTAAGGAAATCGATGAAATCGGGCTGGAAGTCATCGGGAGTGAAAATGTTGTTTTTGGGATTCTCAGCCGACAGTTCGAGGATCAATTCTTCGATATCCTCGTCGGACCATTCTTTATCCATCAGCTCATTGATTGACAGATCAGGAGCAATATAGATCTTCCCCTTCGCAAACATATCGATCATGCGTTGGGTTGAAAGAACCTGCCTGTCGATTGATTTACGGAAAGCATGGAAAGAGCTTTCGAGCCTTTTGACCAGTTGCGTCATCATGATCTGGGCCAGGGATTTGGCTGCCCTCTCAGCATTGGAATAGCCGCAGCGGTCCTGGACTTCGGGCAACAATGCATTGATAGCCTGGTAACGATAGAAGCCAATTATTTCGGGACTTACCAGGTACCGTATTGTTTTGTAGAACAAGGCTTCAAGTTCCTTGTCCATATTATAAACAATGGCCTTGGGCTCAGCAATATCGGGGAACTTTATTCCCTGGTCATTGAGATCCTTAAGATAATCGGGAAAGTTCTTGACATCGGTACGAGTACGGCGAACCGTGATCGGTTCCAGTGCCTTTTCGCGTATTGTGGTGTATAGTTTGCGGAGTTTTTTTACATCGGGTTTGCCAGTCAGGCGCGATTCGGTCAAAATATCCCTGTATTCCTTGATCAGGGGAGCAAAAAAGGCCTGCAGGTTGGTAATGGGATGCCTTGATTTACGGGCGTCGAGGAACAATAACATTTGCTGGTAAATATCAGCGGGCCTGTTGTTCAATGGGGTTGCTGAGATCAGGATCACTTTTTTGCGGCCACCAATAACATCACCTTCAACAGCCCTGCCCGCTTTACAAATCAACTGCAATTGCTGGAACATTTGAGATGTGTGGTTGCGGAACTTGTGAGATTCATCTACAAGGATAAGGTCATAGTCTTCCTTAGGCCAATAGTCCTGGTTGCCTTTCAGAATCTTGTGAAGGCTTCCATTACTGATGAAGCGGGCATGTTTGTCGATGCCAAAATGCCGGAATGTGGATTTCCAGTTTTTCTCAACGGCAGGTGGATAGACGACCAGGATTTTCGTGGTTAAGGTTCCATTCGCAATCAGAAAACGTTTAGCGATCATGGTCGCGATTACCGTCTTTCCCAAACCTACCACATCGGCGAGCATGAAACCGTCATAATCCTGAATCATCTGGTAGCCTTGGTTTACGGCATCAATCTGGTAACTAAGCTTTTTAAATTTAGGTGGCAGGTCACCTACTGAATCCGGGTCATAGTCGATATTTTTGCCGAAGTATTCAATAAGCAGCTTTACATACAATTCGAAAGGCGTGAATAGTTGCCCAATGTGGGTCACCTTTTTAATACGTTCCAGATCAACAGGAAGTAATTCTTCACCCTGCTCCCATAGTTTTTTAAATTCGTCTTCAGCAAATTTCACATCTTCATAATCCCGGAGAGCGACATTAAACTCATAATTAGCATCATCTTTGGTCCCCAGGCCGGCATCAGTCAGATTTGATGATCCAGTTATTACTTCACCCCCTGTGTATTCATTAAAACCACCCGGGAGAAAAATATAGATCTTGGCGTGAAGAGTTTTAGTACGGTGTACACGTATTTGAATTTTCTTGTCGACAATATCCTGAAGGAATTGCATGATGCCGTCTTCAACTTCCTTGGAATACTTTGCCTCACGGATATCTTTGCGCATCCAGCGAACAAATTCATCACGGGTCTTTTCGGGGTCGCCAAAAAACATCATGCTTCGGCGCTTTGCTTCAGCACTGATAAGATCGACATTTATTCCAACCAAAATCTTAACATCACCCAATTTGACCAGATAATCCCGAATGGCAAAATAGCCTGATGCCCTGAAATAACCGACTATAGCATGGAAAGCATAGAGGTTAGCAATGTTCTCGAAAGCGCCGGTGAATTTCTTAAATAAGGAATTTTCAGGTTCGTTGGTGAAGAATTTGGAGGACATAGAAAACAAAGAGTACATTATATATTAAGTACCTCCAAATATATGTAAAAAGAGTTTTATAAGAAAGAGGAAAAAGAAAAGAAATCAACCGGGCATGGTGTATAAAAACGCAATCTATAAAAAGCTGCCTCAATCAGGTATCTCTTTGAAATGAACTAGTCTAATCATTGAAAACTAATAGTGAAATCCATAATTGCTGAATCCAAAGAGGAAATTGATTAGCGGGAGTATGATATTCCAATATATCAGCCATGTTAATTGTGATTCCAGAATAGTTTCAAATTATTCTAAATATTAATTATATTTATAAATTATCATGCATTATCCTAATTTTAAATAAACAAAGTCTGTTAGCCAATTTTAAATATTATTTGAATTATCATAAGTTGAGGCTATCATAGAGGTAGATTGGCCTTCAACAAAAGAGGCTATCCTGAGCTAAATGGCAATAGTAGATATCTCGATAGAAAACAACGTTTTACGAATGTTTTTATAAATAGCGCGTCAGGAAATGCTTTGTTTACTAAGGTTTATCACTGCAATATACAGTTCGTTTATCATCTTCTTCAAGCATATCGACAGATAGTTGTTCAAAGGGAGTTCTCTTGTCAGAATTTGTAAATTTCATTTTATTATCGAAATATAGAAAACAAATCTCTCCTTTGAAATCATCAGGAAGGTAAATTCCTTTCGTGTTTTATAAATGACGTTTTTAAAGTATATCCCTATCCTTATGCAGTTCTATTACAAGCGGTATTTTGGCTTCGAATCCATGGCTGCCTAAGAGGTTGTTTTTTATTTTCTATAAAGTCTTATAAGCTGGGAAGGAGCGTATTTCTATAATGCAGAGTCTTTCATGCGGAGGTTATGTATGAGGGAAAGAACTTTATTATGATTATCCTCATATCATCCCTTCCTCCCGCCATCCAAAGCCGGAGTCAACTTTACAGTAAAGGATTCCGGACTATTCCGTCAGTTCCCCTTTCAGCGTTGCCGCCGAGCAGGCATTGATTTTTACCTGCACGTACTCGCCCGGCTTATGGCTGCCGCGGTTGAAAACCGCCACCTTGTTCTGGCTGGTGCGGCCGAAGAGCTGCTCCTCCGAACGTTTCGACACCCCTTCGATGAGCACTTCAAAAGTTTTACCGATATCTTTCCGGTTGCTTTGGAGCGATAATTCTTGTTGCAGGCTGATGATTTCCTCCAGCCGCCGGCTTTTCACTTCATCCGGCACATCGTCGGGGTATTTCCTGGCGGCCAGGGTGTTGGGCCTTTCGGAATATTTGAACATGAAAGCGGCGGAATAGCCCGCTTCGCGCATCACCGCCAGCGTTTCGGCATGGTCTTCTTCCGTCTCGGTACAGAATCCGGCGATGACGTCGGTGCTGATGGCGGCATCGGGCAAATAGCGTCTTATGGCCCGGATCCTGTCGAGGTACCACTCCTGCGTATAGCTGCGGTGCATGAGTTTGAGCATGCGCGTGCTGCCGCTTTGAACGGGCAGGTGAATGGCTTTGCAAATATTGTTGTATCCGGCCATCACTTCGAGCAGGTCGTCGGAAAGATCTTTGGGATGTGACGTGGCAAAACGAACCCTGAGCAACGGGTTTACACGGGCAACTTCTTCCAGAAGCCCGGGAAATTCCAGCTTTCCGTTTTCATCTTCCCAGCGGTAGGAATTTACATTCTGCCCGAGCAGGGTGACTTCGCGATAGCCTTTTACGAACAAATCGCGGGCTTCGGCCACGATGGTTTCCGGGTTGCGGCTGCGTTCCCGGCCCCGCGTATAAGGCACCACACAATAAGCGCAGAAATTCTCGCACCCGCGCATAATGCTGATGAAAGCCGTCACCCCGTCGCCGCTAAGGCGCACAGGATTGATGTCGGCATAGGTTTCCTCGGCCGAGAGTAAGACGTTGACGGCTTTCTGTCCGTTCCCCGCCTGCTCGATCAGTTGCGGCAACGAGCGGTAACCATCCGGCCCGACGATGAGGTCGATATGGCGTTCTTCTTCCAGCAATTTATCTTTAAGCCTTTCGGCCATACAGCCCAGGATGCCGATCATGAGTTCCGGCTTTTTGCGTTTAAGCGAATGCATTTCGCTGAGGCGGTTACGCACGCGTTGCTCGGCATTGTCGCGGATGCTGCATGTATTCACCAGTATGAGGTCAGCCTCTTTGATATCGCCGGTGGCTTCGTAAGCGTTTTCGTGCAGGATGGAGCCCACAATTTCGCTGTCGGAAAAATTCATCTGACAACCGTATGTTTCAATATAAACTTTTTTCTTTTCGGTCACGGTGGTAATTCAAACGGTATTCTAAACCCGGACAGGGTTTTCCGTTGCAAAATTACGATTAATTTTCATGCCGGCCGAAATCGTAAAGAACAATATATCAATATGATGCGTTTATTTCGGACCGCCCGGCAGCCGGATTGTTATCGGTAAGTCACCTCCCTGCGGATTCAAAATGCGATGAGGGGAGGGGAAATGTAATTTTATGCGTTACTTTGCAGGCTTTATTGAGGCAAAATTCATATCTATGAGTAAAAACCTGGTTATCGTTGAATCTCCGGCCAAGGCCAAAACCATCGAAGGTTACCTTGGCAAGGATTACCTTGTTAAATCGAGTTTTGGCCATGTGCGCGACCTTGTGAAGAAGGATCTGAGTATCGATGTGGCCCATGATTTCCAGCCTGTGTACGAAGTTATGCCCGATAAACGCAAGGTTATAAAAGAGCTGAAATCGCTTGCCGACACAGCCGAGATGGTTTGGCTGGCGACGGATGAGGACCGCGAAGGGGAAGCCATTTCGTGGCATCTTGCCGAGGTGCTGGGCCTGAAAGACGAGAACACGAAACGTATTGTCTTCCACGAGATTACCAAACAGGCCATTACCGATGCCATTAAGAAGCCGAGAACCATCGATTATAATCTCGTAAATGCCCAGCAGGCGCGCCGCGTGCTCGACAGGCTGGTGGGTTTCGAGATTTCGCCTATCCTGTGGAAAAAAGTAAAACCGGCGCTCTCGGCCGGACGTGTGCAGAGTGTTGCCGTGCGCCTCATCGTGGAACGCGAGGAAGAAATCAGAAATTTTAAATCGACGTTCTCTTATAAGGTATCGGCTATTTTCACCGTCGACAACGAATCCGGCAAAGCCGACCTCAAAGCCGACTTACCCAAGCGTTTTGCGAAAAAGGAAGAGGCGGTGGCTTTTCTGGAGCTATGTAAAGAAGCTGAATTCAGGGTGGCAGGCATTGAAACCCGCCCCGGGAAGAAATCACCCGCGCCGCCGTTTACCACCTCCACGCTGCAGCAGGAAGCCAGCCGCAAGCTGGGTTTCTCGGTATCCAAGACTATGATGGTTGCCCAGCAGTTGTATGAAGAAGGTAAAATAACTTACATGCGTACCGACTCCGTCAACCTTTCGACGCTGGCGCTGGGTGCGGCAAAGGAAGAGATTCATAAACTATTTGGCGAGGCGTATGTGAAAACCCGCCAGTATGCCACCCGTACCAAAGGGGCGCAGGAAGCCCATGAAGCCATTCGTCCCACGTACCTGAGCCACAGTTCCGTTGAAGGCGACCCGTCGAGGCGGAAATTGTACGACCTTATCTGGAAGCGCACCATCGCCTCGCAGATGGCCGATGCCGTCCTCGAAAGGACAAATGTCACCATCGATATCTCAACCAGTAAAGAACATTTTGTAGCCGAAGGCGAGGTGATCAAATTCGACGGCTTCCTGAAGGTTTACCTGGAATCGTCCGACGACGCCGGCGAAAAGGAGGAAGGCATCCTTCCGCCGCTGAAAAAAGGCGAGAAACTTGGCATGCAGGAAATATCAGCCACGCAGAAGTTCACCCAGTCGCCGCCGCGCTATACCGAAGCCAGCCTCGTAAAAAAACTGGAAGAACTCGGCATCGGCCGCCCGTCGACCTATGCGCCGACCATCTCCACAATCCAGAAACGCGAGTATATCGTAAAGGAAGACCGTGACGGCGTGATCCGGCAATATGACCATATCGTGCTGAAAGACGGCAGGATCAAAGAAACCATTCAGAAGGAGAAGACGGGATATGAAAAGGGGAAACTTTTCCCTACCGATATCGGCGAACTGGTTACCCGCTTCCTGATCCAGTATTTCAACGACATCATGGATTACAACTTTACGGCCAGCGTGGAGAAGGAATTTGATGAGATTGCGCAGGGGCTGAAAGCCTGGAACCAGATGATCCGCGAGTTTTACGGGCCCTTTCATGCCAGGGTGGAGGAAACGATGGAGATCAAGGAAAAGATGAAGGGCGAACGGTTGCTGGGGGTAGATCCGAAATCGGGCAAAAACGTTTATGTTAAAATCGGGCGCTTCGGGTCCATGGCGCAGATCGGCGATTCCGACAGTCCCGAGAAACCCCGTTTTGCCGGGATGCGCAAGGGACAAACCCTGGATGCCATCACGCTGGACGAAGCCCTGAAGCTGTTCGACTTTCCGCGCCTCATCGGGCAGTACGAAGACCACGATATCACCGTTGGCATTGGCCGTTTCGGCCCGTATGTGCTTCACAACAAAGTGTTTGTGTCGCTCAAAAAAACCGATGATCCGGCTACCATAACCGTCGAACGCGGCATTGAACTGATCGAAGAAAAGCGGAACGCCGCTATTTCGAATACCATCCGCGAATTTCCGGAAAGACCGGATGTAAAAGTTCTCAAAGGCCGTTATGGCCCTTATATTTCGATAAACAAAGAAAACTACCGTATCCCCAAGGACAAAGCCCCCGAATCGCTCACCCTTGAGGAGTGCCTGAAAATTGCCGAAGCATCGCCGGCAACCTCCAAAAAGAAAACGGCGGCAAAAGGGAAGAAAAAATAAAGGAAAGCCGGCAGCCCGTCACTCGCGCGCGCATCTTGTGCGTGCGTTGCCATGTGTGAATGAATCATCCTCCGATATTTTAATACGGCCGGTCATCGTGAAGGCAACAAAACAAGGTTCTTCAAACTGAAAATTTATCCTTATCCGGCATCCTTGTTCTGATAATCATAATTGTGCCGAAGAAAAGCATTAAAAACGGCTTATGTTTTAATGATCTATTCTATTGACAATATGCGCGCGAACAAGGGTTTTTTATAGCCTTTAAAGTGGAAACGAGCTGCTATTCGTCAAAGAATAACAGATTCCGGAGTCTGTCCTTAAAGCTGATTTTTTTATTGGCAGCAGGGTCAATAAACCGGGTGTATGAAACCATTGGTATTACAGGGAAGAGCGTCAACTGGTACATGTTAAAAGGCTTGTAGGCAGTTCCGCTGGTTTCGGGATTGATGATTTCGCCCGTCGCCGTTGTGTTATAGTAATAATACACTGGGTTTTGCCTGTTGTATGCATTGTAAACCGAAAAATTCCACTTTGCGTATACCTGGTTGTCCGGAGAAATCCGGTTCAATGTCAGGCCGAGGTCCAGCCGGTGATAATCCTTCATTCTTGCACTGTTGCGGTTGCCATAAATAAAGGCTTCATAATAAATATAGTTTCCGTTTTCGGCGGGATTGAGCGATTGCGTAAGCTGCCTTCCGATCACCGGCGTATAGGGCAATCCCGTTTGATAAACCCATGTAAGGCTGAATGATAACTTCCGGCTGAATTGATGCGAAACAAATACCGATGCCGTGTGAGGCCTGTCGTATTCAAAAACATATTCCTTACCACCGTTGATGCCCGGGAACTGTCGCAAAGATCTGCTGTACGCATAGGAAACGAATCCTGTCCATTTACCGGAATTCTTTTTAATAAGTATTTCTGTTCCGTAAGCAGTCCCTTTGCCTCCTGTTTCCACTTTTTTATGCCAGTTATTGTCTCCTTTTAAATTAAGATAACCTTCTTTATAGGTTATCAGATTTCGTAATGTTTTTAAATACAAATTGGTTTCGGCGGTGTACATACCAGCGGCATAATTGCAGGCCCAACCTGCAAAATACTGGTTTGAAACCGAAGGCTTTATGTTTTTGCCGGAAGGCACCCAGACTTCATTACTCATGATAGCCCCCGGAGTAAATAACAAATGTGAATATTGATTTACTATTGTAACTCCGGCATTTACGGCCATATTGCCATTGATCTGTTTTTCAACAAGCAATCGCGGTTCGGGTGACAAGACGCTAAAACCTGCTGACAGGTAATTTACCAACCGTAAGCCGGCATTCATCCGGAAGCCGGCGGGTAATTCAATATCGTTTTCAACAAAAATAGCCGATTCATTACTGAAGATGTATTCTTTATCCGGATTATCTCCCATATCCGATTTATAGGAATAGTTCGGTAAATGAAACAACAACGAGGACTTTGCCCCGAAATTTACTTTCCATTTGTCAACAGGAAAATATTTCCATACCGATTGTACCGATATATCCTGAACCGTCGAAAAATCACGGCTTACAACTTCATTCAGCGCACCGGCTTCCCGGTATTCAAATTTCTGCCGTGTACTCACACGGTACCGTGAATATGAGACGGTTTGTTCAGAAAAGATTTTGTGATTAATAACATGTTTCCAGTTTGCGGAGGTGAGCCAGTTTCCCCACACATATTTCAACCGGTTTTTTTCATCATTGAAAACTGTTTTTTTCGACCAAAAATTCAGGTAATCATCACCCTGATATATATTCAGATGAAAGCTGTTTTTATCATCTTTTTTCCATGAAACCTTGCCATTCGCATCATGGAAACCATAGGCGATAATGGAAGTGTTCCCTTGTCCGGCTGAAGAAAGCGCTATTGAAAACAATTCGTAGAAAGTTTTGCGCCCGGTGAAAATATAACTTGCTTTTTTTGATAGCGGACCTTCAAGGGTAAGCGAAAAGTCGGTTACTCCCAGCGAGTATGACCCCTTCCTCCCGGCGGTATTCCCTTCTTTCTGGGTAATGTCGACTACCGATGAAAGTTTTCCTCCGTATCTGGCCGGGAATCCGCCTTTATAAATATCGAGGTTGTTGATGATATCGGGATTGAAAACCGACATGAAACCACCCAGATGGTTGACATAAATCAGGGAAACATTATCGAGCAGGTAAAGGTTCTCACCGGGATTTCCGCCCCGCACCAGGAGCAGCCCCGATCCTTCGCTCTGCCCCTTGATACCCGGCATCAGTTGCGATGCTTTTAAAATGTCGGGCTTGCCTGTCAGCGACGGGATGCGTAACAACTCACGGTTATCAAGCCTGATTACATTGGGTTTGGGATTGTTGTTTGCTATAATGTTCATTTCCTTCAACTGCACCCCCGGAGTAAGTGAAATCTGCAATAATGTATCCTTTTCAGCGCTGATTTTTACAGTCCTGGTAACATATCCCACAAAAGAGATATTGATGAAGGCGGGCATTTTAAGGTTCACGGCAAAATAGCCGTTATTGTCGGTTATTGTTCCGGCGGTATTACTGCTCTCAAGCACATTGGCGCCAATCAGCCTTTCGCCTGTCACCGAATCTCTTACAAAACCCGAAACAGACGTCTGACCTAATGCCTGTATGTTGAAAAAAGTTAAGATCAGCAGAAATATGTAAATCCTGTATTTCATCAGATATATTAATTGGATGGATAAATGGTATCGGAAATCACGGTTGAAAAGGCTGCAAAAATGCCGTATCCGTTTACAACATTCGAATAAAGCGAAAACGCCTGCGTACTGCCCAGCCCGAATTCGGGGAAACGCCCGGCATCATACAGATATTTCTGCCTGACGAACCGGTAGTAATCATAGCTTACAGCCCTGAGTTCAAGCACGTAGGGATAAACATTGTTGCTCCCTCCCGAACGATGGTTCACCACCATGGTATAACAGGTATCGGTGATTGTTTCGTTGCTGAAAAGGTTGAGCGGAAGGCCCTCGTTCAGCAAAACCGGGTCAGTCAGATTGAAAGGTTCGGCTACCCGGTCAGTGCCGTAATCCAGGACATGTATCCTCACTTCAAAATACATTTTTATATCGGGATGGTTACTGAAGGTGAACTTCACGGCCGGATAGGTCAAGCCTTCTTCATCTTTTCCTGCCGCCGGTATGTGGGTAATACCGTAAACCACAGGGGCAGCCGGCACTGTAGTAATGCTGCGGGCTTCATCAAAATACGGCAGCGAAACCCTGCATTCGTAAGTTTTTGAAATTTCGGCTTTCACGGATGAGATATACAATCCGCCGCCTGAAGGTAAAAGCGTGTCTGCAGCCGTTCCGTTAATGTACAACACAACCCGCGCATTATCATTTCCTTTCAGTTCGTTGGTATCGGACTTTTCGGCAACCGAAACATGAACCCTTATCAGGCTGTCGGCAGCAACAAAGGCATTGATGACCGGCGCCGGATTAAATTCAGGATATTCTACCGCTGCCTGTTTGCGGCACGATAATGAACATAACAGGATTACACCGAAAACTAAAATATTCCACGACTGATTTTTATTGATCATAAACCAAAATCTTGCTTTTAATACTCATACACTATTTAACTTCCCTGCTTTTGAATTTCATTGTCAGTCCATAACGCAAGGCATATGGAGGAACGGGCTCGTAACGGATAAACGCTTTTTCATCAAAATAATCGTAATAACCGTAACTGAATTCAGCAAATATACCTATCGTCCTTTTTAAATAATAAGCAACACCCATACCTACGCCATATTCAAACATATTGCCTCCGGCGGGATAATTTCCTTTGGGTATATTACAGTAATGTCCGCCGAATTTGGTTGCAATATAGCCATCAAATCTAAAGTTATCATTCTTCAGGATCAGCGGAACCAAATGAAAATTTGTATTCATACCATAGAAAAATATTGGCTTTATCCTGCCATAAGCAGACGAGGGCGTTTTATAAATCAATGCTTCAAGTATGCCCATTCCAGTGTATAATCCTGTTTCAATATACCTGTTTATACCATAGTTTAACTCTGCCCTTAATGCAGGTACAATAGAGGATCGTTCATCTCTCTTCGGATAATGGGAATAACCAAACCGGAAATAATATTGGTGAAATGAAGCCTTGTTTTCCTCATTCATGTTCTGAGCATTGTTAAGAAGGCACACGAACATGAACGCGATCAAAGTGAGTATTTTTTTCATTTTATACATTTGATTACCGCATGATTGCGTAACGTTGCTTTAACTTGCTCCTGTATTCAGGTTTCATAAAGTATAATAACCACAGCCTTTTTGCACACTTTATACCAGATAAGGTG
>Ga0209098_1002399_pt1 | contig 16584 bp, 14 predicted proteins | sample AD_JPNHW1_MetaG_FD_184429 | JGI IMG/M metagenome (GOLD analysis project Ga0209098, IMG submission 184429) | Active sludge microbial communities of municipal wastewater-treating anaerobic digesters from Japan - AD_JPNHW1_MetaG (SPAdes) (version 2) | ecosystem: Engineered > Bioreactor > Anaerobic... | reverse complement strand
GAGGCTCGCGGAGACGGCCGCGCCCAGGGCCACGACCTCCTCGGGATTGACGCCGCCCGCGGGCCTGAGACCGTAGCGCTCCTCGATGAGGCGCCTGACGAGGGGTATGCGGCTCGAGCCGCCCGATAGGACGAGGATGTCGACCTCGCCCTTTCCAATGGAAGCCTCCTTGAGGGCCCGGTCCGTGAGCTCGAGGCTGCGGTCAACGAAGGGTCGGACGAGGGCTTCAAAGGCTTCGCGGTCTATGTCGTAGCTGGGATGGATGACGCGGGCTCCCGGCCCCTCTCCCACCATGGCGAAGGGCAGGGAGAGGTCGGCGTGCTGGCGCTCCGAAAGCTCGATCTTGGCCTTCTCGGCCTGGTCGATGAGGCCCTGGACGAGGAGGCGGTCCTTCTCGACGTCGAGGCCCTCGGCTTCGGCGAAGGCGCGGGCCGCACGCCTGTAGAGCTCGCGGTCGATGTCGCCGCCTCCAAGCCTGCCGTCGCCGCGCGAGGAAAGGACATGGCAATCGCTTCCATCCTGCCTGAGTACGGTCACGTCGAAGGTGCCGCCGCCGAAGTCGTAGACGAGGATGACCGAGGAGGCCTTTGCCTCGCTGGCCGGCCCTGCCGCCCGCCTGGCCGCCTGCCTGTTTTCTGGCCCTCCGGCGGGCTGCCTTCCCTTTCCCGGACCGAGGGGCCGTGGAGCCGTCTGGGAGGCGTACCAGGCGCGCGCGAGGGCGGCGGCCGTGGGTTCGTTGACGATCTTCCTCACGTCGAGGCCGGCGAGCCTGCCCGCCTCGACGATGGCCCGCCTCTCACGCTCCGAGAAGTGGGCAGGGGCGGTGACGACGGCCTCTCGGACCTCGGAGCCAAGGTGGCGCTCCGCGTCGGCCTTGAGGGACTTGAGGATGAAGGAGGCAATCTCCTCGGGCCGCCAGGTCCTTCCTCCCATGGAGAGGAGGGAGCCCGAGGCGAGGTGGCGCTTGACGCCTGCGATCGTGCTGCCGGGATTGATGAAGGCCTGGTTGCGCGCAGATTCCCCCACGAGGATGTCGCCCCTCGGCGAGACGGCCACGACGCTCGGTGTCGTGCGGGCGCCCCGGCCGTTGGGAATTATCGTGGGCCGGTCTCCGTCCATGAAGGCGCAGAGGGAATTGGTGGTGCCAAAATCGATGCCGATGACGGGAACCATGGTCTAGCGTCCTTCAGACTGGCGCCTCTCCTCCTCGAGACTGATGAGGAGGTCCATTTCGGCGACTGTCGTCCCGAGGCGCGCTGCTATGATATCGGCGGAAAAGCCCTGCGAATATAGGTCAAGGGCCTGCTCGCGGAGGCTCCGGGGAGGAATGACGCTTTCGCGGGCCTTGAGGACCTCCACGGGCCGCCGGGGAAGGTCCAGCCTGATCGGTCCCTCGCCGGACCGGCCGGTGTCGGAGAGGCTTCCGCTCCCCTCCCGGGCTTCTGCGGGAAGCTCCCCGCCCTGGCCTCGGTCGATTGCCCTGTGGTAGGCAGCCCGGCCGAGGTCGGCGGCCTGGCTGGCTGCGCCAGGCAGGCCAATGGCCGCGGCGGATTGGCCTGCCTCGGTCGCCGCGGGGGTCGGCGCGGCATAGGGAGGAGCGGCTTCAAGGCCCGGGAGGGGCGGCTGGCTGCGTGGCGCGTTGTTGGGGGGGGCGGGACGGGGCCGTCCGAGGCTGGAGTAGACTTCGCGCTCCATGGCCTTGGTCTCGACTTCCTTCCGGATGACGCCCATGCGCCGGTCGGCCTCGTCGAGGAGGGAGCGCAGGGCTTCCATCCTGTCCTCCACGAGGCTGATGTTGCGGTCCGTGGTCTGGTTGAGCTCGGTCGTGAGGATGCCGACTTCCTTCCGTATGTTGAGGAGGAGGCTGTCTAGCTCGAGGGCCTTCCTGAGCTGGCTTTTCACGTAGAGCCAGACGGCTCCGAGACCGAGGAGGTCGAGGGCGACGAGGATGGCGATGGTGGACACGGAGATCATCCTGTGAGGTCGATATGGGAACCGAGGTCGGGATCGCGGACAACGTCGCTTTCGGGCGCCTCTTCGTTCTTTTCCTTCTCGGCGCTCCCGGCTTCGGCGCCTTCTTCCGAGGCCTGCCCTCCCCGCTTCTGCTTGCGTTCGTCGACGGGGGTGGCGTTGAGGTCCTTGTCCTCGGCGCGGCGGATGGCCTCCTTGGCCTCCTCCCGCCGCTTGAGCTCGGCCGCGTTCTGGATCGAGGCCTGGAGGGCGGCGCCCTCCTTCTCGGCGGCCTGGTCCTTGCCGACCTGGGAGAGCTGGGCCAGCATGGTCTGGATGTCAATCGGCCTTATAGACATCGGGGCGCCCCCGCTTCACGCTCTCGTCCTCGGGCTCCTCGTACCTGGTCGTGCGTACGAGCTGGTTTTCGAGGTAGAAGGTCACCGCCTTCATCTCGTTCTTGATGTCCTCGTGGATGTCCTTGATCCAGATCTTGACGCCGGGATAGATCCGGCCCGAGGCGCTGATGCGGCCACGGCTCTTGAGGCCGTTGAGGTAGGACTGGAGGCTGTCGATCTCCTTGCCGAGGGCCCGGATCTCGCTGACGAGTTCCTCCCGCCTGACGAGGTAGTCCTGGAGAATGGCCTCCTTGTCCTCGGGGAGGGCCTTTTTCTGTTTCTTGAGCGCATTCAGCGTCGCGATATTCTTGTCGTAATCGTCAAGCTGCTTGGCAAGCTTGTCCTTCTGGGCCGTGAGCTGGTCGGACTTCTCCTTGCTCTTGGGGTCGTAGCCCACCTCGAAGATGGTCTCGGCGCCGCCCACGGGAGCGCCGAGCGACTTGGCGTTGATCTCCTCGCAGGCGCGGTATCTGCCGCCGACGATGGAGGCGCGCTTGCCCTGGCAGATGATCTTCTTGTTGGCCACTGCCGTCGAGTTGATGATGCCGTCAGAGACGACTATGTTCTCTCCGGCCTCGACCGTCGCATTCTCCACGAACTTGGCCCAGACGCTCTTGCCCGCCTGGACGAGGCCGCCACCCTTGGCGTTGACGCCCTGGTGGATGACTATGTCGCCCTCGGCAATGACCTCGCTCTTGCCCACGTTGCCGCGGATCTCGATGTTGCCCGAAGCCTTGACCGAGAAGTTGTCCTCCACGTTGCCGAAGACGATGACGGTGCCGAGGAACATGACGTTGCCCGTCTTGAGGGAGACATCGCCCTGGACGGTGAGGATCTCCTCGACATTGACCTTGCCGCCGATGAAGGTCACCTGGCCGTTAAGGTCGGCGATGAGAGTGATGCCGTCCTCGCCGAGGTGGACGTTGCGGCCGACCGGCGGGGGGATGTCCTTGCCGTTGCGGGCGGGAATCACCTTGCCCGTGACGGTCCGGCCGGGCTGGCCCTGCTCGGGCGGCGTCTTCCGCGCCAGGGGCTGGCCCGCCACGACGTTCTGGATGAGGCCGAGCTCCTTGAAGTTGACCCTGCCGTCCGAGGCTTCCTTGAGCCGGAGCTTGTTCTTGTCGGTCTCGAAGTTGAAGATGACTTCCGCGTCGTGGCCGTTCTGCGGCTTTGCGCCTTCCGCCACGAGGATGGGCGTACGGTAGGCGGGCTTGTCCTCGATGCCCTGGAGGGCCTCATCGAGGACGCCGAAGATGACGTGGTTGTTGCGGAGGAAGGAAAGGACGGCTTCCCGGGAAAGGTCGCAGCCGCCGGGCCCGGGAGGCGTGAGGATCACGAATGCCTTCATCTCCTGGTCGGTGATGTCGACCGTCATGAGGGCGTCGTTGGAGGGGTTGGAGATATATTCGCCGACCTTGAGGTACTCGCCCGAGGCCTGCCTGACGGCTTCCTTCACCCGGCCTTCGTCATAGTTACGGACCGCACGGGCCTCGAGGCGCTCGCAGGCCATGCGGTCGGTCACCTTCTTGCCGCGGCCGATGGGGGCCGTCACCTTGAGGAGGGCCCCGTCAGGCGACAGCCGGACAAAGCACTCGCCATCGGAATCCTTGACGACCGGTATCTCCTCGAGATCGGAGGAAACCGGGAGGGCCTCCGAGGGCATCTCGACTTCCTGCTTCTTCGCGGCTACATAGGTCTTGAGCCGCCAGGGCTTGGCTCCGACGCCCATGACGCCGGCGCTGCCCTTCTCGAGGACCTCGTACTCGATGCGCGCGAGTGGGGCCGAAAGCTGCATGGCGGCATCGGCCAGGGCCGCCTCGAGGGTCTTGCCCTCGACCACGAGGTTCTTCCTCGCCCCGTCCTCTTCGAGATAGCGCCTCATGAGCTCGGCGATCTCCGTCATTCCGAGGCGCGAGGCCATGGACTAGATGATCCCCTTGCGCACGTTGGTGAGCTTGGCGCGGAGGCGAAGGATGGCCTTGGTATGGAGCTGGCTGACCCGGGATTCGGTTACCTCGAGGACCTGGCCGATCTCCTTGAGGGTGAGGTCCTCATAATAGTAGAGGACAAGGACCTTCTTCTCCTTGTCCGGCAACTCGCTGATCGCCTGTACGATGACGCGCTTGATCTCCTCGCGCTCGACCGAGGAATCGGGATTGAAGCTCGAGGGCGACTCGATGCTCTCGCCGATGGAGATCTTGTCCGATTCGTCGCCTGAGTACCAGACATCGTTCAGGGAGAGGACGGCAGTCCCCGAGATCTTGAGCATGGTCTTCGTGAGCTCGTCTTCGGAAAGGCCAAGGGAGCCGGCTATCTCGGAATCGGTGGCCGGACGGCCAAGTTTGGCCTCGAGGCCCACGATGGCTTCCTCGATTTCCTTCGTTTTCTGCCTGACGGAACGCGGGACCCAGTCGATCGACCTGAGCTCGTCGAAGATGGCGCCCCTGATACGCGTCACCGCATAGGTCTTGAACTTGACGTTCTTATCGGGATCGAACTTGTCGATGGCGTCAAGAAGGCCGAAGACGCCGAAGCCGACAAGGTCCTCGAATTCCACCGTGCTCGGCATGTTGGCCGCGACCTTGCCGGCGACGTATTTCACGAGGGGCGAATACTGCCTTATGAAGGAGTCCCTGATGGAGGGATCCTTTTTCTTCCGGTAGAGGGCCCAGAGTTCGTCTTCGCTCAGCCGCGACTGCGGGTTTTCCGCCATATTAAATCACCTTTCCTGGTCACGTTTCAGCAGGGTCCTCACGGCCTGCGCAAGCATCGCGGGATCGGCATCTCCGCGCCGGCCGCCTTCCCTTGGCCGGTGATCGGGTTCCGATACATCATGGGCCGCCGGCATCCCGCCGCCGCCCATCGACGAGCCAAAGCCATCCGAAAGCGACTCAAGGTCGGGAAGCACGTCAAGGTCGTCGAGCCCGTCGGACTGGCGCGTCAAGGCAGCTGGCTTGGCCTGGTTTGCCAACGGGAGGTCCTCGGCCACGGCCTCCTCGGCGCTATCGCCATCGATGAGGCTTTCTCCCAGATAGGGCGTTACGTCCTCGGCTTCCTCTTCTTCCGCGGCGAAAGCCTGAGCCCTGCGGGCTCTTGCCGGCGCAGCGGAAACCGCTGCCCGGGCAGGGCGTTCGGGAGCTTCGGCACTGGATTCTGCCCCGATGGACTCGTCTCCCATGGCAACTCCGACCTCGGGAGGCGACGAACCCATCTCGGAGGCTTCCAGCCCGGCATCCGCGGCCGTCTCCGGCCCTTCACCCGGCAGGACGATGTCCACGGCACTGCCGATCATGGATTCGTCAGCCTCGGATCCAGCCTCGCTCGAAAACAGTTCGGGGAGAAAGCGACGGAACAGCACGAGCGCGCCATAGACGATGGCGCCGAAGACGATCCCGCCAGCCAGGGCCCGAAGGACGATGGCAAGGAAACCCACGCCGGAGATGACTCCGACCAGCATCGAGAGGATGGCCGCCGCACCAGAGGCGATGAGCGATGCTCGCAGGTCAGTATCCACCCGAAGCCCCCCCCTAATCCCCTAAGAGTAGGCCCAAATATGAGCCCGAGTCAAGTTCGGACTTTCCGCCGCAGTGCAAGCCTGCCCGGTCCGGATGCGTCTTCATCGCCTTCAGTCCTTGCCGAAGAGCTTCTTTATGAAACGCCCTATGCCCTTGTCGTCGACGAACTCCGTCTTCTCGATGCGCGTCACGAGGTGCTGGACCGAGATGGCCGCCTTGGACTTGGGTTCCGCCACGAGGAAGGGTTTCTGCCTGATCACGCTCGTGGAGACGATGGGATCGTCGTAAATGCAGCCAAGGTACTCGACCTTGAGGTTGAGGAACTGGCCCGAGATGTTGATGATGCGCTCCGCGACGCGGCGGCCTTCGGTCACGGAATGCACGCGGTTCACGACGAGCTTGAGACCGATATTGAGGTTCTCGATCTCGGTGGCGATGATCTTGATGATGCCGTAGGCGTCCGTGATGGCAGTGGGTTCCGGAGTGGTGACGATGATGGCGTCGTCGGCCGCGGCCACGAAGGAGAGGACGTTGCTCGACACGCCCGCGCTCGTGTCGATGATGACGATGTCCGCCTCCTGGAGGGTGTAGAGCTCGTTGATGAAATTCTGCCGCTCCTCCTCCGAGAGGTTGGCGATCTTCGAGAAGCCCGAGGCGCCAGCGACTATCCTGATCCCGTATTCCGTATCGAGGATGATGTCGCGCATCGATTTCTGCTTGCGTATGACGTGGTAGAGATTGTACTTGGGAATCATGTTGAGCATGACGTTGACGTTCGCGAGCCCGAGGTCGGCGTCCATGACGATGACCCTCTTTCCCATCTGGGCGTAGGCTATGGCGAGGTTGACCGAGAGGTTCGTCTTTCCCACGCCGCCCTTGCCGCTCGCGATCGCGATGATGCGGGTCTTCCGGGCTGATGCTTCCGCCTTTGGCGCGGCTGCGCCTTCAGCGGGAGCCCTTGCCCCCATGAGTTCCCGGAGTGCCTGTGCCTGATCTTCCATGTTCTATCTCCGTTCCTCCCGCCCCTCGGCGCCTGAAGGCGCGAGCGCGGAACCAGCCATATCCGATCCGCGGGAAGTCCTCTCCCCGTAGCGTTCCTCGATCAAGTTCCTGTCGATCCTGAAACCCTCGAGGTAGGTCAGGATGCGCGACACCGAGGCGCGCTCTATGTCCTGGGGCACTCTCTGCCCCGTCGTGAGGTAGGATAGCGACTTGCGCCTCTCGGAAAGCACCGAGATCGCGTTTCCGAGCCTGATGGTTTCGTCGAGCTTCGTGAGCACTACGGCGCGATAGGCGAATGGCTCGAACTGCCTGAGGATTTCCGCCATGTCGCTCGTCTTCGTAGTCGCGGCCAGCGCGAGGTGGACTTCCGCGAAGGGACCGCAGGCCTCGATTATGCGCTGCATCTCCGCGAGCCGTACGGCGTCGCGGGGGCTCTTGCCGATGGTGTCCACGAGGACGAGATCCGCGTCCGAGTAGAAGGCCAGGGTCTTCTTCAGGTCCTCGGCGGTCTCCACGCAGGAGACGGGCACTCCCATGATATTGCCGTAGGTCTCGATCTGCTGCTTTGCGCCGATGCGGTAGTTGTCGATCGTGATCATCCTCACGGCGCGGGGTTTCTCTCCGGACATGCCCACGGTATAGATGGCCGCCAGCTTGGCTATGGTCGTGGTCTTGCCCACGCCCGTCGGCCCCACCAGGGCGAGAACCCGCGGACCGCGCGGACCGGGGAGGTTGTCCGATCCGGGAGAGGCGTTGCCGCGGGCCCGTTCCGGCGCCCAGACTTCGATGGAATCGCCTATCCAGCCGATTACCCGCGACTCCACCGCGTCCCAGTCCTCGAGGGCCTCGAGGGTGAATTCGCGGCGCATCCTCGCGACGATGTCGCGCCTGTAGGCCTCGGTGAAGTCATTCTGGGCGAGGAGGGCGTCGACCCTGCGGATGGACTCATGATCCTCGGCCTCGGCCTCGGCCTCGCGGGGCCGATCGTCCATCCTGCCCTTGAGGTCGCGTATCTCCTGGAGAACGCGGTCGAGGGCCTCGTCCGCCCTGGGCTGCTGCTCCCCCCTTGCCTTCTCGAGGATCTTGCGCTTTTCCTCCTCGAGATCGACCTTGGCCCTGACCTGGACCTCCGGCCGCGGCGCAGGACGGATATAGCCCGTCACCTCGACCTCCTCATGCTTGAAGAGTCCGAGGATGCCTCCTGCGCGGACGCTGCGATGCGAAAGAATCTGCGCCTGCTCGCCGTACTTGGCGCGTACGAGTTCCAGTGCCTCGCGATGCGAGTGCGCCTGCTCGGTGAAATACTGCATGCTCCTATCCTTCCAGCCTTATTTCGCCGACGGCCTCAACGCGCACGTCGGATACTATCTCGGGTACGGAAAGCACGACGAGGTCGGGGATCTCCCGCTCCGTGCTCGACTTGACGAGGGCCCGCGCCGCCTCGGAGCAGAGGATGACCGGGAACCAGCCCTTCTGCTGCACCGCCGGAACGGCCCGCGTGAGGGCCTTGATCCATTGCCGTTGAAGGGCGGGTTCCAGGGCGGCCACCACGCCCGAAGGCGAATCGACCCTGGACTCGATGATGCGCTGCTCGAGCCCGGGTTCTATCGTGAGGACGCGCATGGCGTGGTCGTGGTCGGCGTATTGCAGGCAGATCTGCCTTCCCAGGGCCTGCCTTGCCTTCTCGACGAGGAAGCCCGTGTCCTTCGTGATGCCCGCGTAATCCGCAAGGGTCTCGAGGATGACGACCATGTTGCGGACGGAAACCTGCTCGCGCAGGAGGCCCTGGAGGACCTTCTGGATCTCGCCGAGGGCGAGGCGCTTCATGACGTCGTCGACGACGGCCGGATAGTCCTTCTTGAGCGCGTCAAGGATGGACTGGACCTCCTGGCGTCCAAGGATCTCCGAGGCATGCCGCTTGATGATCTCCGTGAGATGGGTCGCGATGATGCTCGGCGCATCGACGACCGTATAGCCGGCCCGTTCCGCGCGGTCGCGCTGGTCCTCGGCGATCCAGAGCGCGGGAAGGCCGAAGGTCGGATCCTTGGTGCGTTCTCCGGGGATGTCCTCCGAGACGCCGCCCGGGTTGATGGCGAGGTAGTAGCCGATGCGGATCGTACCCCGGCCCACCTGCACGCCCTTGATCTTGAAGCAGTACTCGGAGGGCTCGAGGCGCATGTTGTCTATGATCCTGATCCTGGGGACCACGAGGCCCATGTCGAGGGCGCTCTCCTTCCTGATCCGCGTTATGCGATCGAGGAGATCGGCTCCCTTGTCCTTGTCCACGAGGGGGATGAGGCCGTAGCCGAGCTCGAGGCTGATGGGGTCGAGGGGCACGATGGGCGACAGCTCGGAGGGCGACTCGGTCTTGCGCGCGGCGCCCGCCTTGGCGAGCTTCTCCTTGTCTGCGCGGTCCGCCTCCTTGCGCGATAGCCTGTAGCCGAGGAAGGCGAGGAGGCCGGCGAGCGGGATGAGGATGTACCAGGGGAAGCCCGGGAGGATGGCGAGCAGGGCCATGACGGCGGCGGACACGAAGTAGATCTTCGAGTCGCGGGTGAACTGCGTGGTGACATCGGAACCGAAGGTGCCCTGGGAATTCGCCCGCGTCACGATTATGCCCGTGGCCGTCGAGACGAGGAGGGCGGGAAGCTGCGAGAGGAGTCCGTCGCCGATCGTGAGCGATGTATAGGTGGTGATGGCCGTGTTGAAATCCTCGTGGTGGAGGACCATGCCGATGATGATGCCGCCAACGAGGTCGATGACCGAGATGAAGATGCTGACCTTTACGTTGCCAGAGATGAATTTCGAGGCGCCGTCCATCTGGCCGTAGAAGTCGACCTCGCGCTGGAGGTCAGTCTTCTTGTGGATGGCCTCCTCTTCGGTGATGGAGCCGGAATTGTACTCCGCATCTATGGCCATCTGCTTGCCGGGCATGCCGTCCAGGGTGAAGCGGGCCGCGACCTCCGCGATGCGCGTCGCGCCCTTGGTGATGACGATGGCCTGTACCGCGATGATGACGATGAAGATCACGAAACCGATGACGAGGCCTTCGGCGCCGCCCGAGCCCACGACGAAGGTGGCGAAGGAGCGGATGAGTCGGCCGTCGAACTGGGAGCCCTTGGAGAGTATGAGCCGCGTCGACGAAATGTTCAGGGCGAGGCCGAAGACGGTCGTCACGAGGAGCATGGTCGGGAAGATCGAGAAGTCGGTGGCCTTCCTCGTGTACAGGACGATCAGGATGATGAGGATGCTGACCGTGAGGTTGAGGGCGAGGAGGACGTCGAGGAGGACCGTCGGGAGCGGGATGATGATCATGAGGACGACGGAGATCGTCGCCGCAGCCACGGCCATGTCCGCCGGGTTCCCGAAGATCGGATTTCGCGCAACGCGCTGCGAATCGGCCATCTATGCCACCTCCCCTAGGCCTTCGCCGTCGCGCCACGCGGCGCTCCGGCGTCCGTCGCGCCATACGGCGTTCCGGCGGCTTCGCGGCGGAGCGCTTCGGCTTCCCCGTTGGCGGAATACACGTGGGCGAGCACCGCCGCGATGGCCTGGTAGTATTTGTCGGGAATAGCGTCGCCGATCTCGACATCGGCGTAGAGCGCCCGCGCGAGGGGCCGGTTCTCCACGACGGGCACGCCGGATTCCTCGGCTATCTTCCTTATCCTGAGCGCCAGCTGGTCCTGGCCCTTGGCCGTGACGACGGGCGCGAGCATCTTCTCGCGGTCCCATTCGAGGGCTACCGCGAAGTGGGTCGGGTTGGCGATGACGACGTCGGCCTTGGGTACGTTGGCCGCCATGTTCTTCGACAGGAGCTCCTGCATCCTCTGGCGCAGGCGGCTCTTCACGAGTGGATCTCCCTCCTGCATCTTGCGCTCTTCCTTGACCTCTTCCTTGGTCATCTTGAGGGATTCCATGTAGCGTCTTCTCTGGAAGAGGTAGTCAGGCACCGAAAGCACGAGGAGGAGGACGGCGACCTCGAGGACGAGGCGGATCGCGATCGAGGCCACGTACTTGACCGAGGTCCAGAAGGGGCTCGTGAAGAGGGCCATGAGATGGTCGATCTCGCCCTTGATCGAGAGATAGGAAGCGAAGGCTATGATGGCTATCTTCACGACGGTCTTGCCGAGGTTGTAGAGGCCCTCGATCGAGAAGAGGGTACGCTTGAAGTATTGTCCGAAGCGGGGCAGGATCTTCGAGAAATCAGGCTTGAGCGGCTTGAGCGTGAAGAGGAATCCCACCTGGAGGACGTTGGACGCGATGGCCGCGACGACCGCCACGAGGGCGATGGGCAGGGCCAGCTTGATGAAATACGAGAAGAAGGCTCCGGCGAGGAGGCTTCCGTTCCCCACGATGTCGGGATGCGAGACCTGGGAGAAGTAGAAGACGATCATCTCCCTCAGCGTCCTGCCCATCGAGGGGGCGAGGATGAGGAGGGTGGCCGCCGGGAGGAGGAGGCCAAGGGCTCCGACGAGCTCCTGGCTCTTGGCGACGCGCCCTTCTTCCCTCGCCTTCTTGATCTTGTACTCGGAAGGCTCCTCGGTCCGCCCCTCGTCCTCCGCCGCGAACCACTGCAAATCGATCATGGAAGGCGACTTGCGGGACATGATTCCATTCGCCACGGAGATCACGGAGCCGCCGCGCCCAGGAGGCGCGGCGAAAACGCGGAGATCACGGGGACAAGGGATGGCAAAGGAAGAACAGATGCATCCTGACGGAACGCTGCATGGGATGGCGAATGGTTCCAGGAGGACTGGACTCTCCGTCCATTCTTCCCTCCATGATCTCCGTCTCCCCTCCGTGATCTCCGCGGTGAATTCGATAAGGTTCTTCACAGCGAGCCTCCCACGAGGCGGGCTATGCCGTCGAAGCTCGCGCCTATGATGCGCGAAAAGGCCTCCATCATGAGCGGGAGGGCGGCCACCATGATCGTGAAGGTCACGATGAGGCTGATGGGAAAGCCTTCCGTGAGGAGGTTCATCTGCGGCGCGGCCTTGGAGAGGAGTCCGAGGGCCACCGTGATGATGAAGAGGGTCCCGAGGATGGGCAACGAGAGGATGAGCGACTGCACGAAGAGGTCGCCGACCGAGCGCACGAGGAACTGGATGATGTCGTTGCGCCGCGTGACGAGGTCTATCGCCCTCATCGCCTTGAAGCTTCCCTGCACGCCTATGAGGAAGAGCTTCTGGAAGCCTTCCGTGGCCACGAAGACGAACATGGCTATGAGGTTGAGGAACTGGCCCATGACGGGGATTTCCACCTCGGAGAGGGGATCGTAGGTCTCGGAAGCGCCGAAGCCGATCTGCAGTGAGTAGAACTGGCCCGCCATGCCGAAGGCGGAGAAGATGGTCGTGAGGAAGAAGCCCATGATGACGCCGATCATGGCCTCGCCCACGAGGAGGAGGGCGTAGGCCGCGCCGTCTGCGGGGATCGCATAACCCGACGCTTTCACCATGGGGAAGACGGCCGACGCGGCGAGGCCCGCAAGGCCCACCTTGGCCACCTGCGGCACCGATTCCCCCGAGAGGAGCGGCGCGGTCTCGACCAGTGCGAGGACGCGCGCCACCACGAGGAGGAAGAGGTTGAAGTCCGCGGAGGGCCAGGAAAACACGGCTCTCTACCTCACCTTGCCATCTGGGGTATCATGCCGAAAAGCTCGCGCGTGTACTGGGCGAGGTGCCCGAACATCCAGCTGCCGAGGAAGGCCAGGACAAGGAGGATGGCCGCGATCTTCGGCACGAAGGTCAGGGTCTGCTCCTGGATGGAAGTCGTGGCCTGGATGATGGAGATGATGAGGCCCACGGCCATGGCCACGAGGAGTATGGGAGCCGAGAGGATGAGGATCTCCATGATCCCGCCCCGCATGATATAGGTTGCTTCGCCAACGCTCATCGCTCACGCCTCCTTACATGAAGGACTGTACGATCTGCTGGGTCAGGAGATTCCAGCCGTCCACAAGCACGAAGAGGATCAGCTTGAACGGCATCGATATCATGACAGGCGGCAGCATGATCATGCCCATCGACATGAGGGTCGAGGCGACGACCATGTCGATGATGATGAATGGTATGTAGAGCAGGATTCCTATCTTGAAGGCTACGGTCAGCTCGTTGAGGACGAAGGCCGGGATGAGGACGTAGGTCGGCACGTCCGCGAGGGTGTTGGGCTTGGGCAGGCCGCGCATCGACATGAAGAGGCGGATGTTCTCCGGATTGCTCTTGAGCTGGGAGTACATGAAGATCCGGAAGGGCTTCTCCGCCGCGTGATAGGCGTCTTCGACGGAAATGGTGCCCGCTTCGAGCGGCTTGATCGATTCGGTATACACCTCATTGAAGGTCGGCCACATGATGAAGATGGTAAGGAAGAAGGCGATGCCCATGAGGACCTGGTTCGGCGGTACCTGCTGGAGGGAGAGGGCGCGTTTCACGAAGTCGAGGACAATCGAGATGCGCAGGAAGCTCGTGAGGAGGATGAGTATGCTCGGCGCGAGGGAGAGGACCGTGAGGAGGAGGAGAAGCTGGATGGAGAAGGCTACTTCCTTCCCCGACTGCGGGTTCCGCACCTGCAGGTCCACGAGGGGAACCTGGGGGATGACGCGCGCGGTGCCGGACTGGGTCTGGGTCGAGGGCCGCGGCGTGGGTACGGAGACTGCGCTGTCCTTGCTGCGGACCGCGCTTCCCGAGGCCGACTGGGAGACAAGGGGAAGGACCGTCATGCAGGCGAGAAGGAGGATGGCAATAAGGCGCTTCATGGCCGCCATCCTAGAATTTCTTGAGCCTATCCCGCTGTTTCGCGAGATAGTCCGCATCGAAGCCATCGAGTCCCCTGGCATCCATGGCGCCCGTTTTTTTCTTTTTGCCGAGGAGGCCCTGGAGCATCGAGGAGAAATCGGCCTTGGGCGCCCCCTCGGCGGTAGCGGCTTTCAGGGCCAGCTCGTCAAGGAGCTCGCGGTCATCGACTTCCGCGATGAGCGACACGGCTGAGTCCGCAGTCCCGACGAGCCAGGCCTTCTGTCCGAGTTCGATGAGGTGGACGGCCTTGCCCGTACCAAGGCTGGCCTGGGCCAGGACCTTTATGGCGTCTCCTCCCGAGAGCTTCGGCTTCCCCACTTTCTTCATGAAGCGGAATACGAGCCAGATAGCCCCAAGGACGAGGGCGAGGACGAGGATCATGCGGATGAAGTAAGACAGATTGCTTGGTCCGGTTGCGTGTAGCCCGGATTGAGCCCCTGCGGCGGTCTGGTCTCCGATGGCAAGGGCAGTCTCGTCCACCGCCTGGGCATTCCCCAATGCCCCTGCGGTTCCCGCTCCGGCAGCCGGGGCACCCGAAGGCGCCTGCGCTCCCTGCGCGGTCGCGACAGCCCCGACCCCGAACGCCCAGATGGCGGCGCACAGGACGAGAGCATACTTTTTCAAAAGATCCCTCCCAGTCAACATCATTTTAAAGCAAGAAAGTACGAATGGCAAGCATTATCGGCATTTCCCGCAAAAAAACGCATAAATAGTTCGAAATTCTACAAGGACTTCCGCAAACAGACGTCAAGTGACGAACCCGGTGCAGGCCGTTCGATGAACCGTACATGGCGGGGCCTGGCAGGGGGGCCAGCGAGGGCAAGGGCCATTGACGGTGGCGCTCCGACTCGGCTGTCCCGCGAGTAGAAAGCCCGCCTGACTGGTCATTCGAGAGTTGAGCAGGTCTCGGCTTCTTCATGGAACCGCAGCGCGGCGGGTGACAAAAAACAGGGGCGCCGCGCAGCGGTCCGCCCCTGTTTTTCTTCGTCGGGCCCCGCCCTGCGAGGCCTTTGAAAAGGTCCAGCCGACCGACTCTTCCTAAAGGGAAGGCAAGGCGGGCCTTCGGCTAGCTCATGTCGCTCATGCGCTCCATGGGAGAGACGATCTCCGTGACGCGGACGCCGAAATTCTCGTCGATGACCACGACCTCGCCCTTGGCGATGAGCTTGTGGTTGACGAGGATGTCCACGGATTCGCCGGCGAGCTTGTCGAGCTCGATGATGGTGCCTTCGCCCATGCCGAGGATTTCCTTGATGGCCTTCTTGGTGCGGCCGAGCTCGACCGTCATCTCCATGAAGACGTCCATGATGAGGCCTATGTTGCCGGCCTCGCGGCTCGCCTGCTGCATCTGGAGGCTCGCGAACTGGACAGGCTGCACGTTGGGCGGATTCATGCTGCCGGGGAAAATGCCCATCTGCCCGCCGCCCATCATGCCCTGCTGACCCATGCCGAAGCCTCCCATGGGAGCCGCCTGCCCGCCGAAGCCCTGCATGGCGCCCATATTTCCGAAGCCCAAATCCTGGGCCTGCCGTCCACCCATGCCTGCGCCCATGGACGCTCCCATGGCGGCGCCCATCGGAGCACCCATGCCCTGGGCCGCAGCCTGGGGCTGCGCGCCGCCAGCGGAAGCGATGACATCCTTCACGAAGGGAAGGGCGAAGATCTCGACGAGCTTGAGGGGAGCCTCTTCGCCGATCGTCACCTGATAGGTCGCCCTGACCATGTCTCCCGCGGGAACCTTGGCCATGGCCTTGGGCCCGAATGACCCCTCGGCCACGTCGCTCTGGACGTTCCGGTTTCCGGTCTTCTCGCTGATGACGGTTATCTGGGTGCCAGTCAACGTGGACACGCATTCCTGCACGGCTGAAATGGCCATATCGTCGAGGTCTGCGAGGCTCTCGTCCTTGTTGGCGAGGGAAGCAATCCGGAGGGCAAGTTCCTTGGTGAGGAGGAAGCTGTGCTCGCCGGGAAGGGAACCGGTGTAGGGCACCGAGATCGCGGCTACCTCCTCGGGGAGCTCGCGGAGGAGGGCTTCGCGTCCGAGGGCATCCACCTGGGGAGGCTGCACCGTGACAGGCAGGCCCGTGATCATGGAGAGGTTCTGGGTCTGGGCCCCTACGGTCGCATCGAGGACGGTCTTGAACGCGGCCGTCTCCTGGGGCGAGAGCGCGGAGCTTCCGCCGCCCTTCGCGGCCGGCTGCGCCGGACCGGCGCCGCCATCGAGACCGGCGAGAAGGGAGTCTATCTCTTCCTGGGAGAGGGCGCCATCACTCATAGTTCTCTTCTCCTTCGGATGCCAATTCCTCGAATTCTTCCTGCCCCACGTCCTCGAGCTTCTTGATGATCTGGACTGCCATCTTCTTGCCGATGACGCCGGGCCGGCAGAGGAACTTGCGCTTGTTGCCAACGTTGAGGGTCATGGGGTCGTTCACCCTGACCGAGTAAAGGCGGATGATGTCGCCCAGGTTGAGCGACAGCACATCACGCACGGAGATGTCGATGCGCCCCACCTCCGCGATAACGGGGATGTCTACCGAGGAGAGCTTCTCCTTGAGGATGGTGAGGTTCTCCGTGGTCGCGCCACGCCGCACCGCCGAGTACATGTACTGGGCGGAAAGCTTGGAGACGATGGGCTCGATCGTCAGGTAGGGGATGCAGAGGTTCATCATGCCCTCGACCTCGCCGACCTTGGTCTCGAGGGTAACGAGGACGACCATCTCGGAGGGCGGGACGATCTGCGCGAACTGGGGGTTCGTCTCGATCTGCGAGAGGCGGGGACGGAGGTCGATCACCTGGGTCCAGGCCTCGCGCATGTTGCCGAGGATGCGGACGATGATGCCCTCCATGACGGAGTGCTCGATGTCGGTGAGCTCGCGGTTGAGCTTGGCGCCCTCGCCAGAGCCGCCGAAGAGGCGGTCGATGATCGTG
>Ga0209098_1002398_pt1 | contig 16594 bp, 15 predicted proteins | sample AD_JPNHW1_MetaG_FD_184429 | JGI IMG/M metagenome (GOLD analysis project Ga0209098, IMG submission 184429) | Active sludge microbial communities of municipal wastewater-treating anaerobic digesters from Japan - AD_JPNHW1_MetaG (SPAdes) (version 2) | ecosystem: Engineered > Bioreactor > Anaerobic... | reverse complement strand
ACCCCTCCTTGAAAAGGAGGGGATTCTCCCCTTTACAAGGGGAGATTAAGAGGGGTTATTTGTAACTTCTTTCCTGTAATTTTACGTACTCAAACTTTAGTTCCTCTTTATGAAGTTCATGTTCTTGTCCATCGCCTTTATACTCCCAGGCAGCAACGTATGAGTAATGATCATCATCACGCTGAGCTTCGCCTGTATCGGTTTGGCTCTCCTCGCGGAAGTGAGCACCGCAGCTCTCTTTCCGGTTTAACGCATCAAGACAGAGAAGCCTTCCAAGTTCGAAGAAATCGGCAACTCTTCCTGCTTTTTCAAGTTCTTGGTTAACCTCATCGCCACTACCAGCAACCTTAAGGTTTTTCCAGAATTCATCCTCAAGTTCTTTAATAAGAACAAGAGCCTTTTTCAAACCTTCCTCGTTTCTAACCATTCCACAATAATCCCACATTATCTGGCCTAGTCGGCGGTGGTATGATGCAGGCGTTTCCTTACCGTTTATGCCGAGAAGTTTGGATATTTTATCTTTTACATCCTTTTCTGCTGAATCAAACTCTGGTAGATCGGTTTTAATTTTTGGGGTTTTTATTTCTGCTGATAGATAATCTGTGATAGTGTAAGGTAGGATAAAATACCCGTCGCCTGAGCATTGCATTAAGGAGCTGGCTCCTAAACGATTTGCGCCATGATCGGAAAAATTTGACTCCCCAACAGCAAAAAGTCCTGGAACAGTGGTCATTAGGTTGTAATCAACCCAAAGTCCACCCATTGTATAGTGTCCAGCAGGGTAAATTTTCATTGGTGTTTCGTAGGGTGATTCGCCAGAAAACTTTTCATACATCTCGAAGAGGTTGCCATAGTTTTCCTCAATAACTTTTTTCCCTTTCTTCTTAATTGAGTCACGAAAATCGAGGTAAACGGAAAGCCCTGTTGGGCCAACTCCGTAACCTGCATCGCAACGCTCCTTTGCGGCGCGGGAGGCAACATCACGTGGAACTAGATTCCCGAATGCTGGGTAGCGACGCTCTAGGTAGTAATCACGCTCTTCTTCTGGAATTTCATTGGGTTTGCGAGTATCACCTTTAGCCTTGGGAACCCAAACACGTCCATCGTTACGTAACGATTCCGACATCAGGGTTAGCTTCGATTGATAATCGTTAAGCTTTGGTATTGAGGTTGGGTGTATTTGCACAAAGCTTGGGTTTGCAAAGAAAGCGCCTTTCTTATGGGCTCTCCATGCCGCAGATGCATTGGAATTAAGTGCAAGGGTCGACATGTAGTAAATTGTGCCATAGCCCCCTGTTGCAAGTACAACTGCATGCGCTGAATGTCTTTCAATTTCACCGGTTATAAGGTTACGCGTGATAATCCCTCGTGCTTTACCATCTACAACAACCAAATCGAGCATCTCACGACGTGGGTACATAGTAACCGTTCCTTTAGCAATTTGTCTTGTTAGTGCTGAGTAAGCCCCAATTAAGCATTGTTGACCTGTTTGTCCTTTTGCATAGAATGTACGCGATACTTGCACCCCACCAAATGAACGATTGTCGATTGTTCCACCATAATCGCGGGCAAAGGGAACACCAAGCGCAGTATAGTGGTCGATTACCAAATTACTGACCTCTGCAGCACGGTAAACATTTGCCTCGCGAGCTCGAAAATCACCACCCTTGATCATATCGTAGAAGAGACGGTAAATGCTATCATTATCATTTTTGTAGTTTTTTGCTGCATTTATTCCCCCCTGAGCAGCAACCGAGTGCGCGCGACGTGGAGTATCTTGATAGCAAAAAACTTTCACATTATACCCTAGTTCACCGAGCGTTGAAGCAGATGATGAGCCTGCGAGCCCCGTTCCAACTACAATAATATCAAGTTTTGCTTTGTTTGCTGGGTTAACCAACTTTAAGGAAGCTTTGTGTTTGGTCCATTTTTCAGCCAATGGGCCATCAGGTATTTTTGAGTTTAGCTTGCTCATATTTGGGTGTGTTTTATTTCAGAATTAGAAAGAAAAGCGGAATAGTTGAAAAACCAGCTGCAATTACAATGGCATAGATGTAAGCAATGGTTTCAAGTCGGGAAATCCATATCTTATTATTCCAACCTAAGGTTTGAAATGCTGCCCAGAACCCATGGCTAAGATGAAAACCTAAAAGTATAGCACCTGCAATGTAAATAATGTCGTACCACCAGTAAGAGATAAATAATCCAGAAACTAGCTGGTACGCATTCTCCATCTCAATATTATTGTATGAGATTGAAGGAACTTCCCCAAATTTTATCTTCCAAAAGAAATTAATTAAGTGAATGACTAAGAAGATAAATATGGTTCCACCAAGAATGTACATATTCTTCGACGCCCAGGTAGTAACTCCATTTGAACTGCTTGCAATGTAACCAATTGGCCTTTTGCTCCTATTCATCAATGTAATAATACTTGCATAAAGTATATGGATAATGAATCCTATGGCAAGTATAGGTTCAACAATTTTTATTACAGGGTTGGTAGCCATAAAATGGGCGGCAAGGTTGAATATTTTTCCATCGCCAACTAATAACAAAAGGTTAACGGTAAGATGCACTAAAAGGAACACCATCAGGAATAGACCTGTGATACTCATGATAAGTTTTTTACCAAGAGATGAGTTAAATATCCCATTCATAGATTTTGGGTTTAGGGTTACTGAAAACAAGTTAGAATATTATGTTGAGGGTTCATGTAAATTTTCGGAAAAATTTTTTATGCACCTGTTTAATTTATATGTTTCATGGCATGCTTTTGATTGATTGATATCAACAGTTGCTATGTAATTAGTAATAAAAGAAAAATTTGAATTTGTTGAGATAAATACGATTCTATATAGGGTTAGTCTATCTAATATCATTCAGTTTAGTCGATTAGGGTTTAAGTAGATGAGATTAAAACAAGAAATTTGAATACCAATCAAATAGAACTTAAATATGCTTGATTTCAAGGAGTTAAAATTTTTAGAAAAGGCAAACTGGAAATGAATTGCTTTTCCCGTTAAATATAGACCTTACTTTTAATATATGAATAGCACGATAATAAACATGAAGTCTGCTCCTTTAGGTTTTGTTTTACAAGCAGATACTAAAACTGAAACCCAATTTAACTTTGGAAGTTTTGGATTCGACTTGGAGTTTTCAATTTAATGCGCATCATTAAGTAAACTTACTCCAAAGGCTCTAAAAAATTTCGTTCTTTTATTATGCTCCCTGTTGGTAAAACGCCATTGGTTATTTCATTGAGCCTTGGGGTACCTATTTATGCAAAACAGCAATATGGAGGTTGTTCTTATAAAAAGGAAGGATTTAAAAACGCATGAACCCGCTCTTTAAGAGGAGCGGGTTCTAACATCAATGTTCTTATCTATAAACAATCTTGGTTAATCAGAAACAATTGTTGTATCTATAGGTGTTTCAACCTTTTTTTCTTCTGCAACAGGTAGTAAGTTTAGAAAGATAGAATTGGAAAAGTCTGAATTATTCAAAATCTCTTTTATTGCTTTATTTCTTTTCTCAATATCTGAGATCTCTAATGCTTTGCTAGCAAACTTTGCCACTGCAATATCTACATCGCAATATGTTATTGACTTAGTTTTTAACCAACCTGATTCAATCCATTTTCCAGTTTTTCTTTTACCAACAACCTCAATAAAACCATCTTTCTCTGATTTAACAGCAACAATATCCATTGGGCTAAAAGAATTGCCTGTTTTGTTTAACAGATTTGGGCGTGAATATATCTCAGCAGTTTCTGTAATAGCTCCAGCTTTCCCGCCGACAATTACCAAATCGCTTTGAACCCAACCCTCTTTACCATCTTTTAAGCCAACTTTAATGTAGGTGACTTTTTTTTTGCCTGAGTTATCTTCTTTGGTTTTGTCCAGATAATCAACGGTTTCTCCGATGCTTATTGAACAGATCCATTTACCTGACTCTTCGGGTGCATCTTTAAGAGATATATTATCCCAAATACATACTGCATTATTTTCATTTGATGTATTACTTGTTCCACCACCTTTACAAGAAAAGGCAAAAACTGCAATAACTACAATAATGATGATATTGATTTTTTTCATTTGTAAAATATTTTGTTTGGTTAAAAATTAGGATGAATATAAAAGTATAAAATAGGTTTTATCCAACAAAGCAAATACGAAAATTAAATATTCTGCTCCCAATAATTGATGATTACACTACTGCAACTCTAAGTGAACTCAAATTGTGAGTTTTTACAGCCAATCATCAGTATTATAAAGCTTAATGATTGGTTAACAAATAGGTTTTTTATAAAACTTTCATACCCACAACAGCTATCTTTGCTAAAATAACATTTGTCATCTATGGAAAATGTCTGTTATTACGATCGACTCAAGATTCACTACAAATTGGTAGGGGAGGGTAATTGTATTGTTCTTCTGCATGGATATTTAGAAAATCTTAAGATATGGGATGGTTTTTGTGAAGAGCTTTCCACAAACTATCACGTTGTAGTACCCGATATTCCTATTCATGGAAAGTCGGAATGTGAAGTAGATGTAAATACCATTGATGGAATGTCTGATAGCATTTCAGTACTTTTAGATTATCTTAAAGTTCCAAAAGCCTGTTTAGTTGGACATTCAATGGGAGGGTATGTTGCTCTTTCTCTTGCTGATCGTCACCCAGAAAAGATTTCAGGTGTTTGCCTCTTTAATTCTACACCTTATGCCGATTCTCCTGAAAAAAAGCAGAATAGATTGTTAGAGATTGAAGCAGTAAAGCAAGGGAAAAAAGCAGCGGTTGTTTCAAATGCAATTCCACTTCGATTTGCAACTCGAAACCTTTGCGTTAAAAAGCACTTAGTTGATTGGGCCGTTGATGTTGCAATGTGTACGTCCGATTTTGGAGTTGTTGATTCCTTAAAGGCCATGGCTTCACGATCTGATTTAAATCATGTACTAAGTAATGCAGGTTTTCCAACTATGATGGTATTTGGAGAGTTGGATAATCATATTCCAATGGATGTTGCAAGGCAATTAGAGGAGAGGCATAAAAAAACCCGAACTGTTTATCTTCACAATTCGGGTCATATGGGTTTTCTCGAAGAAAAGGATCAAGCACTTAATGCTATTCGATCTTTTGCAGCATGTGTTTTTAACTGAGCCCTTACCCAATTTTCAACACTAAGTTTAGGCGAAAGCAATGATACCTTTCCGCCAGCCTCCTTTTTGTTAAAATACTCAACAGCTTTCTTAAGTGTTTCGTCTATTTGATGGATGTATGGGAAGAACCCATCATCATCTATAATGTTTCTAGCAATTACAGCTTTTAATTGTATTTCAAGAATCTCTTTTGAGTGATTTATCTGCTTTTCATTGGGTGCAACTCCGTTTCGCTGTGCATAAGGAATAAACTCGCTAAGAAGATCGAACTGAACTAAATATTTTTTAACCGACTCAAAATCTTTTAGGTTCCTAACTTCATTTCTATGTTTGTCGGTAAACTCAAAAGCAAAACGATAAATTAGATTTCGATTTGCAACCTTGTTAAGGTAAGGACTAATTCCATTAGTATCCAGTGGAATAAATACATCGGGCATAATACCACCTCCACCATAAACAATTCTACCTCCAGCAGTATGATATTTAAGAGAGTCGGTAAACTTGATACTATCGGCTACTTGAAATTCTCCATGTTGGTATCGATTACTTATATCATTAAAGTAATCATCATCGTTAGGACTGTAATGCTTTTGAATGCTTCGCCCAGAAGGGGTATAATAACGAGCAGTCGTTAACCTAAGTGCTGATCCATCGTTAAAGAAAACTTGCTCCTGTACTAATCCTTTTCCAAAGGACCTACGTCCAATTATAGTACCTCTATCATTGTCCTGTATTGCTCCTGCAAGAATTTCGCTAGCAGACGCTGAGAACTCATCGATAAGAACAATTAATTTTTCATCGGCACATTCACCACCAGGAGTGGAGTAAATATTCTGACGAGGACGCGATTTCCCTTGAGTATAAACAATTAGGTTTGTCGAATCTAGGAATTCATCGGCAATATTAGTTGCAGCATCCATATATCCTCCATTATTCCCACGTAAATCGAGAATTAACCTTTTCATCCCTAGACCCTTAAGTTTATCTACAGCCTTAAGGAATTCGTGGTATGTGGTTTTAGCAAAGGTTGATATTTTAATAAAGCCAATATTGTTGGTAATCATGTAGCTAACGTCAACACTGTAAATCGGAATTTTATCGCGAATGATTTCAAATTCGATAAGTTCGTTTACCCCTTTTCTTTTTACGCTAATATTTACTCTTGTTCCTGTCGGACCTTTTAGTAATTTTGGTACGCTATCGGTAGGGAACTTTTTTCCTGCAACATTTCTCCCATTTATCTTGATAATTCTATCTCCTGCTAATACACCCAATCTCTCCGAAGGACCCCCTTTAACAGGGTTGATGACCACAATCGTATCGTTTTGCATGTTGAATTGCACACCAATACCATCAAATCCCCCTTCTAGGGGTTCGTTTAAACTTTGGAACTCTTTAGCAGGAATATAAATTGAGTGAGGATCGAGATTTTTAAGAACAGCAGGTAGGGTTAATTCCACAAGTCTACCCATGCCAATTGTATCAACATAATCATCCTCGATGTATTTAAGAACACTTGTAAGTTTGTCGGTTTTCGGATTTACTAGTAAGCTGGTTCTACCAGTTCCTTTGTTAAGCTTAAAACCAATAAGAATCCCAGCGACCAGTACAACACCCAACACTATTGGGTAGATGATATCCCTTTTTTTGTTTTCGTAAATCATATAATTTTTTATAGTTCTATTTTAACAATTTCAATACCAGCCCTTTTTAAAAGTTCAATTCCATCAACTTTATGATACTCATCAATAAACACAACTCGACGAATTCCAGATTGAATAATCAATTTTGCGCATTCAACGCAAGGAGATGAAGTAACGTAAAGTGTTGATCCTTCGCTGCTATTGTTTGATTTTGCAACCTTAGTGATAGCATTCGCTTCGGCATGAAGAACGTAAGCCTTTGTTTTTCCCTCTTCATCCTCACATATATTTTCAAAGCCTGAAGGAGTACCATTAAATCCATCGGAGATTATCATTCGACCTTTGACAATAAGTGCTCCAACTTGGCGACGAATACAATAAGAATTTTTAGCCCATACCTGAGCCATCTCGAGGTATCGACGATCGAACTGATCCTGCCTGCTGCCGTAAGGATAAAGCTCTTGCTTCATGGTAAGCAGTTTAAAAAAAAACCCTCGTTCCGAGGGTTTTTCGGTTTGTACCCGGGGCCGGGGTCGAACCGGCACGGTATTGCTACCACTGGTGTTTGAGACCAGCGCGTCTACCGATTCCGCCACCCGGGCAGTAAATATAAGAACTTAGGGTTGCGAAGATAAAAAGTTTATTTGGTTTGGACAACATGATTGTAAATGTTAACGCAAAATAGCTTTAAACGATCTTCTTTACCATTTTATGCTCAACTAAACTCTTCGTAGTGTTATAAATTCCTTCGATATCGAAACCACATTCTTTGTAAAGCTGAGGTTGTGTCCCGTGCTCGACAAAATGATCAGGTATCCCTAACCGTATAACTTTTGTTTTAAAACCATTGTCGTTTAACCATTCTAAAATGGCGCTACCAAAACCGCCAGGGAGGCAACCATCTTCAACGGTAATAATTGTACTAAAGTTTTTCCTTACACTTCTTAACAAGTCCTCGTCAAGGGGTTTTACAAAACGCATATCGTAATGGGCAACGGTGATACCCTCGGATTCTAGTTTATCAATAGCTTTTGAGGCAATGTTTCCAATATGTCCGATAGTAACAATAGCAATATCCTTTCCATCTCGAACCAATCTACCTTTACCAATTGGGATTTGATTTAATGGTTTAATCCAATCTACCATAACTCCATTTCCCCTTGGATAACGAATTGAAAAAGGACCTCCTCCTTGTAACTGCGCTGTAAACATCATATTGCGAAGTTCCTCTTCGTTCATAGGAGCAGCCACCACCATATTGGGGATGCTTCGAAGGTATGATATATCGTATGCCCCATGATGGGTTGCTCCATCATCACCAACTAATCCAGCACGATCGAGGCAAAATACAACCTGAAGGTTTTGAAGTGCAACATCGTGAATTATTTGATCGAATGCCCGCTGCATAAACGATGAGTAGATGTTACAGAAAGGAACGAACCCTTCGGCAGCAAGCCCTGCAGAAAAGGTTACTGCATGCTGCTCGGCTATGCCAACATCAAAAGTTCGTTCTGGCATAACCTCCATCATAATGTTCATTGAACAACCGCTTGCCATTGCTGGTGTAACACCAACAATTTTCTCGTTCATCGATGCTAGTTCAACCAAAGTCTTCCCAAATACATCTTGATATTTTGGAGGAGTAGGAATATTGGTATTTACCACAATCCTTTCACCAGTTTCCTTATCAAAAACCCCAGGGGCATGAAATACTGTTTGATTCTCCTCTGCAGCGGTGAAGCCTTTTCCTTTTACTGTAATACAATGTAGAAGTTTTGGACCGGGGATATCTTTTAAATCGCTTAAGAGTTTTGCGAGATAAACAACATCATGCCCGTCAACCGGGCCAAAATATCTAAATCCAAGCGATTCGAAAAGGTTACTTTGTTTTAGGAGGGATGATTTTATACCAGTTTGAATTTTTTGAATAGCTGTTCGAGTTTTTGGGCCTAAATGGCTAAAGCGTCCTAGCGAATTCCAAACTCTGGTTTTAAATCGATTGTAAGTCTTGGATGTAGTTATATCAAGCAAGTACTCTTTAATTGCACCAACATTTGGATCGATTGCTATATTGTTATCGTTTAGGATTACCAATAAGTTCGATTTCTGAATTCCCCCGTTATTCAAGCCCTCAAAGGCAAGCCCCCCTGTTAATGATCCATCTCCAATTACAGCAACGACCTGACGATTTTTCCCCTCCTTTTGTGATGCAACAGCCATTCCGAGTGCTGCAGATATTGAGGTGGAAGAATGCCCTGTTCCAAAGGAGTCGTATTCACTCTCACTGCGTTTAGGGAAACCACTAATTCCTTTATACTTTCTGTTTGTGTGAAAAATCGATTTTCGACCAGTAAGTATTTTATGGCCGTATGCTTGATGCCCAACATCCCAAATTAATCTATCCTCTGGAGTGTTGAAAACATAATGCAAAGCAACAGTTAGTTCAACAACCCCTAGACTTGCTCCAAAATGACCAGGGTTCTCGCAAACTACATCTATAATAAACTGCCTTAGCTCGTTGCTTAGCTGCACGAGCTGATCGGGTTCAAGTTTTTTTAAATCGCTTGGATAGTTGATCTGATCCAGCAATGGGTAAATAGCACTCATACTAAACCACGAAAGTTTATTGCCTGCAAAGTTATAATAAATTAACCTGTAAAAACTCTTTTTGTTTAACGATGGGTTAATCGTATTATTTTATCTTTGCTATTATTGAACTAATAATGTTTGTTAAAACCTAAGCTATGTTAAATAAAAAATTTATCTATTTCATCGGTATCGCGTCTATCTCGCTTCTTTTTGCTTGTGTCCCGGCTAAGGAGTTTCAGGCATTGCAAGATAAAAATCTAAAATGCGAAGAGGAACGCGAGAAATTCTCTACTGAAAACGAATCGCTTTCAGTTAGGGCTACTGAATGCGAAACAAAGCTTAAGGTTTTACAAAAGGAAATTGAAACTTTAACAGCCGATAGTATTAACCGTTCTGTTGAACTAAACCGATTAAAGGAGGATTACCAGCGAGTTTCGGAGAAGTATAACGAGCTTCAGCAGCTTCAAACAAACCTAATGCAAGGAAATCAAAAGGAAACTCGTAAGGTGTTAAGTCAACTTCAGATTACCCAAAAGGAGCTTCAAGACAAAGAGGATGCATTAAAAGATTTGGAACGTCGTCTTCAACAGCGAAAGATTAACCTCGATAAAATGCAAACTAATCTCGATAATTTAAATAAAGAGCTTGAACTTCGAAATGCAAGGTTGATTGAACTTGAGAAGATACTTAAAGCCAAGGATTCACTTGTTGTTGCACTTAAGAAAAAGGTTACCGATGCGCTTTATGGTTTCGAAGGGAAAGGATTGAGTATTAAAATGCAAAATGGAAAAGTATACGTTTCGCTTGAGGAAAAGTTGATGTTTAAATCCGGAAAGTATGATGTTGATCCCAAAGGTGCAACTGCTCTTAAGCAGCTAATACCTGTTCTTGAACAAAACCCCGATATCAATATAATGGTTGAAGGCCATACTGATGATGTTCCCTACAAAGGGAAAGCCGAACTAATTGATAACTGGGATTTAAGTACCAAGCGAGCAACTACAATACTTAGAATTTTAGTTACTGGAACAAAAATTAACCCAGCTCGGGTTACTGCCGCAGGGCGAAGCCAATACGTACCTCTCGATAAAAACAAAACGCCTGAAGCTCGACAGAAGAATCGAAGAACAGAGATTATTCTAACTCCAAAGCTGGATGAACTATTCAAAATACTTGAATCGAATTAACAACCTAAACCCCGAGAAAATCGGGGTTTTTTATTATAGATTGATTAAGCCGCTGATTTGTTCTATCTTGCATTTCCAATTCTAAAAACTGAGAACAATGAAAAGGGTAATTAAATTTTCTTTTCTTGCAGTAATTGCTGCTTTAGCAATATACCTTGCTATCCCTCAAAACCATTATATAGTTAGGGCGTTGATATACCAACTCCCAAACATTGATGATTATAAAATTTTTGAAAATCGTAATGTTGATAAGGGAGATGCTCAACCATGGAGAATTTCTGAAAAGTATAATACCTACAACTTTAACCAAGATCAACTTTCATATTTTGATACCTATAAAACTGTGGCGTATTTAGTGGTAAAAGATACTATGCTTCTTTCAGAAACCTATTGGGGAGGTTATGGCAAGGATTCGTATTCGAATTCCTTTTCAATGTCTAAGAGTATTGTTAGCCTATTGATTGGCTGTGCTATTCAGGATAGTCTCATAAAAGATATTAATCAACCGGTTGGTGACTTTATTCCTGAATATAAAGAAGGTGAACGTTCTAAAATAACTATAAGAAACCTACTTTCAATGAGTTCTAACTTGAGCTGGGATGAATCGTATAGCAGCCTTTTCTCTATCACTACTCAAGCTTACTATGGCAATGATGTAAAAAGGATAGTATTAAACTTGCATTCTCTAGGTGAGCCTGGTAAATATTTTGATTATAGGGGCAGCGACCCCCAACTTCTTGCCCTGGTAATTGAAAGGGTAACAGGAAAGAAACTCTCTGAGTATACATCCGAAAAACTTTGGAAACTGTTGGGTGCTGAGCATGATGCGCTTTGGAATCTTGATAGAAAAAATGGTACTGAGAAAGCCTCTTGTTGTTTCAATTCAAATGCTCGCGATTTTGCGCGTATTGGGCAATTGGTTCTAAATGGTGGGAAATGGAAAGGAAAACAGATAATTCCCGAATGGTATTTAAAGGAGGCTACAAATCCTGTCTCGGAACTAATTGATAAAGAACTTCAAAAACCAAATAACCGATATGGATACCAATGGTGGTATCTGAATTACAAAAATTATCATATTAAATATGCTCGAGGTATACTCGGTCAGTATATATTTGTGATCCCTGAACTGAATGCAGTTATTGTTCGGTTAGGACATAAACGTAATGATGTGAAACTCGATGGGCATCCCGAGGATGTGTATAAGTACATCGATTATGGGATTGATATTATTAATAAATGATTTTGATTGATATGCACGAAGAAACCTACTCTTTAATGGAGAAACTCCGCGTTAAGCTTTTAGCATTTCCCAATGCTGAACTTTCGGTATTTGATAAAGGAAAGAAAAAATTACTAAATGTTTTCAGTCAGGATAAGGTTGAGTATGTTAATGATAAACCCGATATTCTGATGTTCTTAACCGGAGGATCGGAGAGGATCGCTATCAACTCGGTTCAGGAGTACAAATTCTATCTGATTTTAGCTTCACGTGAAGGGAATTCATGGGCATCTGCGACTGAAGTTAAAGCATGGATGAATCAGCATAATATCTCATCGATCCTAATTAACTATGATGATGAGAATGCTGTAGAGTTGATTAACAATTTTTATAATGCAAAAAATGGGATTCGTCGATTACATGGTCAACGCTTGGGATTGGTTGGCAATCCCTCCGATTGGTTGGTAGCATCGGTTGTTAGCCCATTCCTAATGCAAACACGCTTGGGAGTTGAACAGGTTGATATAAGCTGGAATGATATTATCCTTGACGAGATAACTCAGGTTGCACCAGATTTTACATCCCTATTTAATTCAGAAGATTCTGTTGAACTCTTTGAGAGTGGTAGAATATATGAAGGTCTCGCATCACTAATTCCATTTTATAGATTGAATGCCTTATCGGTAGAGTGTTTCTCTTTAGTAAATCAAACCTGCCACACGGCCTGTCTTGCGCTTTCTAAACTAAACCTTGACGGAATCCCTGCCGGATGCGAGGGTGATACCTGTAGTGCTCTTGGATTAATGATTGGATATGAGGTTTGTGGGGTTACTCCTTGGATGGCAAACACAGTTTTTATAAATGGAGATAAAGCTCTTTTCGCCCACTGTACTGGACCAGCAAATCTTTATAAAAAGTTTAAAACCGATACCCATTACGAAACCGATAAGGGTTTGGCTTTATCTGGAGAGTTAAAGGGTGAAATACTTACAATCTTTAGACTTGATAATACTCTCAGCAAAATCTTCGTTACAATAGCTAAAGTTACTGATCATCCAAAGCTAAAAACCGCATGCAGAACTCAGGTTGAGGTTGAACTTGCAAGCAGTGCTAAGCAATACTTTATCAATAACCCATTTGGGAACCATCATCTTGTACTGCCTGGAGACTGGACTCAGCGATTAAAACTTGCTGCATCTTTACTCCGAATGGAGGTAATAGAATAAAAAAAGGATCGGTAATCCGATCCTTTTTTCTTATACTGTCATTATCTCTTTTTCCTTCTTTTCCAGATGCTCTTCAACCTTTTTGTTGTAGCTATCGGTCATCTTCTGAACTCTTGCTTCGGAGTCCTTTTCAATATCCTCTGGTAAACCATTCTTTTGTAACTTCTTTATCTCTTCGATTGCATCCCTGCGAGCATTACGAATACTAACGCGGGCATTTTCCCCTTCGTGCTTAACTTGTTTAACTAAATCTTTACGACGTTCTTCGGTTAATGCAGGAACTATAACACGCACTGTTTCTCCATTGTTTTGAGGATTAAAACCTAAGTTAGCAGCCATGATTGCCTTCTCAATGGGTTCAATCATCTTTTTTTCCCAGGGTTGAATAACAATTGATCGAGCATCGGGACTACCAACACTTGCAACTTGGGTAAGAGGGGTTGGTGTTCCATAGTAGTCAACCATAACGTTTGCAAGCATATTGGGATTTGCACGACCCGCTCTTAAAACTCGTAGTTCATTTTCAAGGTGATCGATTGCTTTTTGCATTCTATCTTTAGCTATGTTGATACATAGATTAGCTTCTTCTTGTGTCATAGTTATTATCTTAAAATTTCCGAACTAAAATTATCTAATTTTTAACTAAAGTACCAATTTTTTCACCTAAAATCAGTTTTCTGAGATTTCCTGGGGTATTCATATCAAACACTACAATTGGAAGATTATTTTCGCTACACATTGTAAATGCTGTAAGATCCATAACCTTGAGTTTCTTTTCGTATGCTTCGGCAAAGGTTATAGTATCGAAACGTTTGGCTGATTTGTCTTTCTCTGGATCAGCTGTGTAAACTCCATCAACGCGAGTACCTTTTAAGAGGGCGTCAGCCTCAATTTCAACTCCTCTTAAAGCTGAAGCTGTATCTGTAGTAAAGAATGGGTTTCCGGTTCCTCCCGCAATTATAGCAACATAGCCTTGTTTAAACGATTCAAGCACTTTTGCTTTGGAGTAAAGTTCGCCAACTGGTTCCATCTTGGTTGCCGTAAATACCTTAGCTCTTCCTCCTTGACTTTCGATTGCGCTTTGAAGCGCTATGCTATTTATCACAGTGGCAAGCATCCCCATTTGATCGCCCTTAACGCGATCGAATCCTTTTGAAACACCACTTAACCCACGGAAAATATTTCCTCCACCAATTACAATTCCAATTTCAACCCCAAGGGAGGCTGTTTCTATAATTTGGTTAGCGTAAGAACTTATCACATTGGTATTAATACCATAGTTATCGTTACCCATTAGGGCTTCGCCGCTAAGTTTTAGTAATACTCGTTTGAATTTAGACATGGTTGAAAAATTATGGTATAAAGATATAATAAAAAAGCCTCGGGGAAACCGAGGCTTTTTATGAAATATCAATTTATTTATGCGTTTAGCGATACTCTCTTGAAACCAGTTACGGTGAGCTCTTTGTTAATTGACTGAAGATATTGACGAATAGTCATCTTGTTATCCTTAACAAAATCTTGGTTTAGCAGAGTGCTCTCTTTGTAAAATTTTTGAAGTTTACCTTCAGCAATCTTATCGAGCATATTCTCTGGTTTGCCTTCTAAACGAGCTTGCTCACGGCCAATTTCAAACTCTTTTTTACGAAGTTCTTCAGGAACATTGTCTTTATCAACAGCAACAGGGCTCATAGCTGCAACTTGCATTGCAACGTCTTTGCCAACTTGAGTGTCAACATCAGCTTTGTTTAAACCAACCAAAGTGGCTAGTTTATTACCTGGATGGATGTAAGCAACAACTTTAGCTGCATCAATCTTATCGTAGAATGAAAGTTCAAATTTTTCACCGGTAACACCTGACTGATCCATTACAAGATCAGCAATCTTACGACCGTTGATTTCTAATGCTTTAAGTGCATCAAGATCAGCTGGTTTTTTATCAAGAGCAACATCAAGAATGCTTTGAGCAAGAGCAACAAAGTCATTGTTTTTAGCTACGAAATCGGTTTCGCAGTTTAGAACAACCATTGCACCATGATTACCTGCAGCATTAACTTTCGCAATTGCTGCACCCTCGCCAGCTTCGCGGTCAGCGCGCTTGTTAGCAATCGCTTTGCCACGTTCGCGGATAAGCTCCATAGCTTTCTCAAAATCACCATTTGATTCTACAAGAGCGTTTTTGCAATCCATCATGCCTGCTCCGCAAGCTTTTCTTAATTTTGCAACATCAGCTGCTGTTATTTCGGCCATTGTAATCTTAAATTTAAAAGTTCAACTAGTTTTATTCCTCTGCTTTTGCTTCGCCTTCAGTTTCCTCAACCTCTTCAACTACTTCTTTTCCCTCTTCTACTCTTGGAGCTTTTTTAGCTTTACGAGCACGGGTATGGGTCGATGGTTCATCTTTCTTCTCTTTTTGAGCTGGTTCTTTTTCTTTCTCAGCTTTGCGCTCTTCAAGACCTTCTTGAATAGCACTTGACATTACATCAACAATAAGAGCAATAGATTTTGAAGCATCATCGTTTGCTGGAATAACAAAATCGATTAGTGAAGGGTCGCAGCAAGTATCAACCATTGCAAATACTGGAATACCTAGCCTTCTAGCTTCACGAACTGCGATATACTCTTTTTGAACGTCTACAACGAAAAGGGCTGCAGGAAGTCTGTTCAAGTCTGCTATAGAACCTAAGTTCTTTTCAAGTTTAGCGCGTTGACGAGTAATCTGGAGTCTTTCACGTTTCGAAAGGTTTTCGAAAGTGCCATCGGTGGACATTTTATCGATAGAAGACATTTTCTTTACAGCCTTGCGGATAGTTGGGAAGTTGGTAAGCATACCACCAGGCCAACGCTCAGTTACGTAAGGCATGTTAACTTGTTTTACTCTCTCGGCAACAATCTCTTTAGCTTGTTTTTTTGTAGCCACGAACAGAACCTTACGGCCCGATTTTGCAATTTGCTTTAAAGCGGCGGCAGCTTCATCAACCTTTACAATTGTTTTTTGTAGGTCGATGATATGGATACCATTGCGCTCCATAAAGATGTATGGAGCCATTTTGGGGTTCCATTTACGCTTTAGGTGGCCAAAGTGTACACCTGCGTCGAGTAAATCGTTGAAATTTGTTCTTGACATTTTTTGTTTTAGTTTAGAATTATGGCAATCGCTCAGTAGCCTCGATTTATCGAGGGTCTGTGCAATTTAGTAGCTAAACTGCCTGCCAATAATTATAATTAATAATTTTTTAACGTTTGCTGAACTGGAATCTCTTCCTTGCTTTTGGTTGACCTGGTTTTTTACGCTCAACTTCGCGTGGATCGCGGGTCATAAAGCCTTCTGCTTTTAAAGCTGGTTTAAATTCAGGATTGTGCATAATCAATGCACGAGCAATTCCTAAACGTAGCGCTTCAGCTTGACCTTTAACTCCGCCTCCATCAAGGTTAACCTTGATATCGAAGTTACTGGTTAAGTTTAATACCTGAAGAGGTTGTTTTACTACGTACTGCATCAACTCTGAGGGAAAATATTCTTTTAAATCTCTTCCGTTAATAGTGATGTTGCCTTTTCCAT
>Ga0209098_1002395_pt1 | contig 16606 bp, 14 predicted proteins | sample AD_JPNHW1_MetaG_FD_184429 | JGI IMG/M metagenome (GOLD analysis project Ga0209098, IMG submission 184429) | Active sludge microbial communities of municipal wastewater-treating anaerobic digesters from Japan - AD_JPNHW1_MetaG (SPAdes) (version 2) | ecosystem: Engineered > Bioreactor > Anaerobic... | reverse complement strand
TCAGATAACCGATAACATCGGCGTAGCATCTGCCACCCTGACCGCCGAGGGAACCGACTTCCCGATGTCAGGTCCATCCCCCTCCGGGGAGTGGTCGGCAACCATACCGGGTTCTGGCATACCTGCGGGCTATATCCTCACGTTCAGCATATCGGCCGCGGACGCCGCCGGAAACAAAGCGACCCCGGCCGACGGTCAAGTCCACTGGAGAGACTGCGCGATCCCTGAGATCCAATCAGTTACTCCATCAAACTCGCAGCCATGCGCAGGTGAGGATGTCACAGTGACCGCCCGAATTCTGGACGACCACGGGATTGCATCAGCCACTCTGAACTTCGATTCCACTGCCATCTCAATGTCCGGTCCGGTGGGGTCTCTCTCCGGCGACTGGACGGCAATCATTCCCGGTTCAGCGATGCAAGCTGGGCAGACAGTCACATACAGCGTAACTGCCAGAGATAACTCTGGAGGGACCTCAGTCTCCGAAGGCGGGACAATATCCTGGCAGGACTGCTCGCCGCCCCAGATCTCGGAGATAACGCCGGGCGACATCGAGACCTGTGAGGGCGATGGCAATCTGCAGATCGACGCCAGAATTACTGCCACCGCCGGGGTAGTCTCCGCCCGCATCATCTATGAGGAAGAGGGAGAGCCGGGGCTGTATGAGTCGGAGATGGTCAGGCTGGGAAGCGATCCCAGGGATTCCATCTGGAGCGGCACCGTCTCCGAGAGGAAGGTGCGAATCATCAATTATTACATCACTGCCAGCACCGGTAAATATACTGCGACCTCACAGTCGCATCGCGCCGTATTCGAAGAGTGCGATGAACCGGAGCTTATCGACCATGAGATCACATCCCCCTGTGCAGGAAGCGACGTCCAGTTGAGCTTTACTATAAGGGATGGGGACCAGGATTTCTACAGAGCCGCCATCACCTACGAAGGCAAAGAGTATCCTCTGCACCTGCTCGGACCCGATCCCTATCCGAAGGAGGGGACCTGGATTGGAAGCATACCCGGCTCAGGAAGGCAACCAGGAGAGACGCTGACCATCTCTCTTAACGGCTACACCCTGGATACTCTAGGCCCCAATCCGCCGGAAGGCCTGGGCCAGTTCACTGTTACCTGGCTGGACTGCCGTCCAGGCATCCAATCTGTCACTCCCGGAACGACTGAGGTCTGCGCCGGAAAGGATCAGGTTATCAGTGCAAGGGCTGCAAGTGCCGCTGGCATCTCATCGATGTTGATTCACTATGCCGATTCCACAGGACAGTATGAAACGAGCATGCAATTCGATCAGGGATCTTCATTATGGACAGGATCAATCCCTGACCATCCGGGCGGCACTGTAGTGGAGTACTACATCCAGGCCACGTCCAACAACGGTGATCTATCGAGAATGCCACAGGATGGCAGCTACCTCCTGACCTGGCTGGACTGCCGCCCCAGCATCTTATCTGTAACTCCTGGGACGGCAAATGTATGCCGAGATAGCGATCAGATTATTGCCGCCAGAGCCAGAAGCCCGGTCGGTATCTCATCCATGATGCTCCATTATACCGATTCTGCGGGACAATCTTTTGAGACGAGCATGATAATGGATGAGGGAGCTGATCCAAAAGACTCCTCGTGGACGGCATTGATTCCAGCCTATCCGGAGGGAAGCGCAGTGGATTATTATATCGTGGCCACGTCCTCAGACGGCGAGGTAGCGAGGATGCCCTGGGATGGCAGTTACCGTTTGACCTGGATAATCTGCAAGGCGGAGCTCAATAAGACTGCATCCGCGTCCACAGTTTTACCCGGTGGTATCATCACCTATACCATAACCTACCAGAACAAAGATTCAAACACGATTTATGATGTGGTCATTGTAGAGAGTTATCCTCCGGGCACAATTTTCATCTCTGCCTCGCCTCCGCCTGACGAGGGCACTGAAAATCGGTGGACGATAGGCGATCTGCCTCCTGGCTCTCTTGGGACCATAACCATAATGGTCAGGGCTCCGGACGAGGCCAAGATCAAATTCTTTATGGAGCAGTCTGCCAGTGGCCTGGGCTTCGTTAGGACCTACAAGGATTTAGACACCGGTCGCAAGCCTCAGGTTTTAACCAACCAGGTGAGCATGACCGGCCGGGGAATTTCCGGCCAGTTTGCCGCCAGCACAGTTACCATAAGCGGTGAGGCAGGCACAAAGCTCGCCATGCGAGAGAGCGGCAGCGGCAGCTATGAGCGGGAAGAAGAGTTGCGATACCTCAGGGAAAACAGGTCCATCAAAGATGCCAGCAACCTCTCCGCGAGCTACCAGGCTACCAAATTCCTTCTTCCCGGCAATGGTTCCATAAATTATGCTTCAAAATGGACCGACCGGCAGAAGGCTAAGAACTACGTAACCGCGGAATCGGTAGAAGAGTCGTACCGCTATGCTACTGAGATCCAGAAAGAAGGACAGATCGAAATGGACAGAAATGGCACTAACATGACGGCAGACTCGCAATTTGTGGGAGTGCGCCACGCCGGCTACTTAAAGGCCTCAAAGCCCGACGAAAAGGGACATGTTTCGACGCTGATGGAGATGAGCTCCGACTACGCAGGCAGCTTCCGGGTGAAGGAGAGACTGGGCACAACCTATAGCAACCGGTCAAATGCCATAACCACTGTCAAGCATTACGAGATGCCACACATAACGATTTACCAGAGAAGCGAGATTGACAATACGGACGAGAACAACATCAACTACACCATCAGCATCCTAAACGACGGCAACCGAACTCTCGGGCCGATTTACCTCATGGATCTCTTTCCGGCAGGAATGAGCTTCTTTGATGCCTCGGCACACCCATCTGAAGAGATGCTTCTTGATGCCGATCATGCCAACTGGACCTTTACCTCTCTTCCCATCGGCAGATCCCTGACATTGTACCTGAGGCTGATGAGGTACGTTGTCCTGGAGACCCCCGTCAATTGGGTCTTTGTCAAAGCTGGCCATGATGGAACATGGTTAACCGCGAATAACTCGACAATCTCGAACTTCAACTGGCTGAGCAGCATGCCCACGGGCAAGGGCGAGAAGATGGCCACAGGAGACTGGAGTCCTCCGGACTGGGGATTCGATAAATCTCCGGATATCTGCAAATCATGCACATATTCTCCACCACCCTGAATGAGACAGAAGGCATGACCTCTTGCGGCAATGGCAATCCGGAAGAGCCGGTCTCAGCCCGGCACAAGGGAGGCTGGGACTGGCATATGCTTTTTTTTCGGGACTTGGACCCAACTTGGACCCAAACTCAAACAAGGACTTACCTAATTTAACTCCAGCCAAGTTTACTTGCATTAACCTTTTATGCCAGCATAGCCTTTCTGGCAGCTATGAAGCTTGCCGGCACTGCGACTCAGGAGGAGAACATCTACATCGCCATGGGGAAGCTGAATATCCAGCCCGGCCAGGTCTTCCTCGACCTGGGCTGCGGCTCTGGCGCAGTATCCCTGGCCGCCTCCCGCTATACCGACCGGATCTACGGCATCGACCGGCGGGAGGAGGCAGTGCAGATGAGTAGAGCAGCCCTGCCCAAAGGCCAATTCTCCTGCGGCGAGGCAGCCGACCTTCTGCCCGGCCTTCCGGAAGTGGATCGGTGCTTTATCGGAGGCACGCGGGGAATCGATGATTTCCTGCCCATTCTTCTGGAGAAAGCCCGGCCTGGCTGCACAATCGTCGCCGACCTGGCCCGCCTGGGCATAGCCGCTCGCGTGGCGCAGCTGATGAAAGAAGCAGGGATATTTCAGGAGCTTATCCAGATTCATATTTCAAGGGGCTACGAGTTAGGGGGAGACATCGCCCTGAGACCGGTAAACCCCATCTTCATGGTGATTGGCAAATGTTGATCGGTATCAGTCTAGGCCCGGGCGACCCGGAGCTACTAACAATTAAAGCGGCATCGGCCCTGAAGATCTGTAGCAGGGTCTTTGTGCCGGGAGAAATGGCCGCAGAGCTGGCCCGGCCCTATTGCCGTCCTGAGATCCTGCAGTTTCCCATGACCGTGGACAAAGAGGAGCTGGAGAGGATCTGGTCAGAGAACGCCCGCACAGTGGCAGAGGCTTCCGCCTCAGGCTGCGCCGGGTTTGCCTGCATTGGTGACGTCAACACCTTCTCCACCTTCAGCCACCTGGAGAGGACGATCCGGCAAAGCCACCCCGAGATACAGATCCAGACCATACCAGGCGTTGGAGTGGTGCCCGCCCTGGCTTCAAGGCTTGCTGCCCCCCTGGATAGATCATTTATGGTCTCAGACGGCTCGCCGGTGGATACGGTCATCAGGATCAAGGCCACCCAGCCCAGAAAGCTGGCAGAGGAGCTGCAGGCCGCAGGATATGATGAGTTCGTCCTGGGAAGGATGCTCTGCACTGAACAAGAGAAGATCATTCGGGGCGAGATGCCGGAGAGAAGCGACTACTTCTCAGTTCTCCTCGCCCGGAGGAGGAAGGGGTGATGAAGGTCTACTTTGTGGGAGCTGGACCGGGTGACCCGGAGCTGATCACAGTGAAGGGCAAAAGACTGCTTGCCGAGGCTGACCTGGTGGTCTATGCCGGCTCCCTGGTCAACCCCGCCCTTCTGGAAGGCCTGAAGGCGCAGACCATGGACAGCAACGGCGTATCTTTGGAGGCGACCCATTCCCGGATGCTCGCCGCCCTGTCAGCCGGAAAAAAGGTGGTGCGGCTACACAGCGGCGATCCCGCTCTCTACGGGGCGATACTCGAGCAGATGAAACCGCTGGAGGAAGCTGGAGTAGAGGTGGAGATTGTGCCCGGCGTCTCCTCCCTCTTTGCCTCTGCTGCCGCCCTGAAGACCCAGCTGACACTGAAGGGAGTCTCAGAGTCATTGATTATCACCCGGCCCGCCGGAACCACCCTGGAAAAGGATGAGCTGGCCGCATTGAGCCGGCACCATACCACAATGGCCATCTTCCTGGGAATCGACAAGATCCGGGATATCATCGCCGACCTCGACCTTCCAGCCAATACCCCCGTCGCCGTGGTATACCATGCCTCCTGGCCGGATGAACTTATCCTGACCGGAACCCTGGAGGATATCGCCGGGAAGGTAGAGGCCGCAAAACTGAGCAAGAGCGCCCTCATCCTAGTGGGAGGCGTGGTGAAGAGAGAAGGATTTCGGAGGTCTCACCTATACCGGGATCGCCAGCAAAAAGATCAGTAGCCATTCTGTTCTTTCCCAGAGACCGAGATAATGCTCTGAAGATAGCTGCGGCCATTCAGGAAGGCTACTCTCCGGAGATCGTCCCTTATGAGAAAGACGGAATCGGGAATGTTCTGGAGAAATATGAGTTGGTAGTGAGCGTCATGGCAGTGGGAATCGTTGTGCGAAGCCTTTGCGGCCACCTTTACGACAAATGGACGGATCGCCCCGTGGTGGCTGTGGACTCCGCGCTCTCCTGTGCCGTGCCGGTGGTGGGAGGCCATCACGGAGCCAATGATCTGGCCCGGTTCCTGGCATCCCGTCTCGGCCTCTTTGCCGCAGTCACCACCGCCACCGACTCATCCGGCAGGCCATGCCTGGAAGAGGTGGCTGCAGGCCTGGGAGCGGCCATAGTCAACAGGGAGTCCTCCAAAGCCATCAACTTAGCATTTCTCAAGGAGGACGTTCCCGTTATAAGGCTGAAGGGGCCGAAGATCGTGTTAGTGGATGAGGATGTGGCGGTATTGAAAGGAGGAGGGCTTGTTGTGGGCATCGGTGCCAGAAGAGGAGTCTCCGCTCCGGAGGTGCTGGATGCTATCGATAAGGCGCTGAGCGAAGCGGGCAGAAAGCGGGATGACATCGCCATCCTGGCTACAGCATGGCTGAAGAGCGAGGAAGAGGGCATGCGCCAGGCTGCCAGAGAGCTGGGGCGCCAACTGATCTTCCTCTCCAGGGAGACGCTCAACTCTCAGTCACCCAGCACTGCCTCCCGGGCCCAGGACCTGGGGCTTTGCGGAGTCGCCGAGCCTTCTGTCCTCGCCCTGGCAAGCAGGCTCATCTCTGCCAAAAAAGCCTACGGGAGGGTGACGGTTGCAATCGGACAATAAGCTCTCCATCGTGGGAATCGGCCCAGGCTCGCCTGGGCTTCGCACCGCTGCGGCAACGCGGGCCATACGCTCCGCGGACTATGTTGTCGGCTACCGGCCGTACCTCGATCTGATTCCTGATCTGCTTGCGGGAAAGCAAATTTTTTCCAGCGGCATGGGAAGAGAGGTGGACAGGGTTGCAGCGGCAATCGACCTGCTGGATAAGGGGTCCGTGGCCCTCGTAAGCAGCGGAGACCCAAATGTCTACGGCATGGCAGGCCTTGGCCTGGAGATGGCAGAGAGGCCCGCATCCATTGAGATCATCCCGGGGGTGACCTCGTTTACCGCCGCCGCCTGCCGGGCGGGCCTGGCCTTCCGGGAGTGCGTGGCCGTGATCAGCCTCAGCGATCTGCTCACACCCTGGAAGCAGATCGAGAGCCGCCTGCGCCTGGCTGCAGAGACCGCCATGCCCGTGGCTCTCTATAACCCCAGGAGCAAGAGGCGGGACTGGCAGCTCCTGCGGGCTCTGGAGATCTGCGGTCCCAGAGATGTCCTGGTGGCAAGGAACATCGGTCGGGATGGTGAAGAGGTATTCTACACGAGCAGCAAAGAGCTGATTGAAAAGGAGAGCCTGCGAGATAGGATCGATATGACCACCCTGGCAATCATCCTCGGCCGGGGCAGCTTCCGGGGCCAGGCAGCCCCGCAGGCAGCTATAAACCTGGTGGGAATCGGTCCGGGCGATCCACTCAGTCTCACCGCGGAAGCAACCGCTATCCTTCAGGCCTCGCAGAAGGTCTTCGGAGCAGAAAGATACCTGCAATCTATTGAAAAGATCACCCCCGCCCGGACGGTCACCCACAGTGTACCCTATCCTGAGAGAATGGCCGCCCGCCTGAAGGAGGCAATGCAAACCGCTGCATCCGGAGGAGTGGCGTCCATCCTCACGGGCGGCGATCCCAGCATCTTCAGCTCCGGCTGGAGAATCCAGGAGCATGCAGCGGAAATGCCGCTGCACATTGCCTCCGGAGTGAGCGCCTTTTCAACTGTGGCGGCAAGAGCAGGCGCGCCTCTTGTAAACGATTTCGCCCTGCTGTCCTCGGCTCACGATCCGGCTAGAATAAGCAGCCTGGCAGGCGCCGGATTTGCAGTGGTGGTCTACAATGTAAATGGACAGGAGATCGCCCCTCTGCTGGCAGAGGTCGATCCGGCGCGGCCTGTGATTCTCGCTCAGGATGTAACCAGGCAGGCAGAAAACGCCATGATCCTCACCGCAGAGGACCTGCTGGCTGTAAAGCCCTCAGGATTTCGCTTCACTCTGCTCGTCGCATCCGAGAGCGCCCATATAAAAGAGGGAAGAATAATCACCCGGCGAGGATACGAGAACAAATACAGCTACTAAAGCCGTTTGAGCTGATCATTCATGATAAAAGACTACACCGATATCGGGGCTACAACTGCAGAGGCCCTGGAGATAAGCACAAAGAGCAGGAGTCTCATCTCCCAGATGATAGGAGACAACACCCTCGAAGACAGGATCAAGCAGAGATGCGTCATCGCCACCGGTGACCCCAGTGTAGCCGAGATCCTCAGATTTCAGGGCGGTCCGGGAGAAGCTGGAATGCTCGCCCTGGAGAAGAGAGCGCCCATCTTCGCAGACATAAAGATGGTGGAGGCCGGCATCCTCAAGAAGGGGCACAATAGCCCGGTTTCCGCCTTCATCGGCCAGGGAGATGCTCTGGCAAGAGAGAAAGGGATCACCCGCTCCTCTGCGGGGGTGTTAGCCATGCAGGAGAAGCTCTCCGGGTCCATAGTAGTAATAGGAAATGCGCCCTCCGCCCTGCTCACTCTCTGCGACCTCTTGGAGGCAAAGAAGGTCCTGCCCAGGCTGGTCATCGGAGCCGCCGTGGGATTTGTCAATGCGGCAGAAAGCAAAGAGCGGCTGCGGAAGATCGATGTGCCGTCCATATCCACAGAAGGAACGCGCGGAGGAACTCCCATCGCCGTGGCGGCCATAAATGAGATCATCAACACCTATGCCCGAGCCCGTCTATGATCCTCTGAATGGGACGGCTAAGGACCCGGTAACGGGCTTTGCCATTCCCGCTTCCTGGATAAAGCTAAGCTGCGATCCTCTCGCTCTGGATAAAATAAAAAGCGGCAGATGGGTCATTCTCTCCAGCGGGCTTCTTTGCAGGCGCGGCTTGACCACAGGTACGACCGCAGCGGCAGCCTGCAAGGGAGCCGTCCTCTCCCTCAGGGGTCCGGTCAGCCATCTGCAGATTGTAACTCCTGCCGGAATCAGCGTCTCAATGCCAGTGGCAGCCAGAGACGGATCCTGCCTGGCGGCAAAAGACGGAGGCGACCACCAGTTCGATGTCACCGCCGGCCTGGAGATCCTCGCCCAGGCCAGGCCCGCTGAAAGGACAGCTCTCATTGCAGGAAAGGGCATCGGCAGAATCTCTGCCCGGGGGCTGTGCGACGAGGTGGGCCGACCCGCAATCAGCCCCTCCGCCAGACGGCAGATCATGCTCGCCATAGAGCAGGCGCTGGAGGAGATCGGCCTTCCGGGTGCAGAGGTAGAGCTGTCGATTCCCAGAGGCGCTGAGCTGGCCGAAAAGACCCTCAACCCCAGACTGGGAGTGACGGACGGCATATCCATCCTGGGATCGACCGGATTTGTGGAACCATGGAATGATCACTACACCGGCGACCGGGCTTCTGAGCTGAAGGAAGCCAGAAAGGTTCTCGTCACCACAGGCCGAACCGGCCTCAAAATCAGCCGCATTCTCTTTCCCGACCACAAAGCAGTTCTCATGGGAAGCCAGCTTGACAGGCTTGCCTTTGACAAAGACCAAGAGAGCATCCTCTGCGGACTGCCCGCCCTCATTCTCAAATGGGCCTGGCCTGAGCTCCTGGATAACACCGGCTACGGAACAGTGGCCGAGATGGTGGAGGCTGAGCCGGAGCATCCAAACATCGCCAGGGCTCTGAAAATGGCCAAGGAGAAGCTCCCCCAAACCCGCATTGTTCTGCTGCACAGAGACGGACGCATACTCGCAGACGTTCCATGAATTCGATTAAATAATAATCTCAGAGCAAAAAACCTCAAACTAAGAGAGAGCCCAAGCTAAGATAAAACTCAAATCAGGAGCAGACAGAGATATGATCATAGTAGGAGTGGGTGCCGGTCCCCAGATGCTGACCGCCCAGGCCGCCCAGGCTGTCGCTCAGGCCGGGCTGATCTACGGATCGAAGAGGGCAATCGAGCTGGTTGCCGATCACATAATTCCGGGATGCACAGTGAAAATCATCGAGGACTACAAGAAGCTGCGCGACCTCCCGGAGGATGCTGTGGTCCTGAGCACCGGCGATCCCATGCTCTCTGGATTGGGGTATCTCAATGGCAGGGTGATTCCGGGAATCTCCAGCCTGCAGGTGGCCTGCGCCCGCCTGAAGGTCAGCCAGCTCAAAGTGATCCCGATCACAGTTCATGGCCGCAGCCTGGAGCCGGAGGCCATAGCCTTTGAACTGCGCCGGAACAGATGCGTCTTTTTGCTGACGGATGAAGCAACGGACATGCGGAGCCTTTGCCAGTATCTGGAATCGCAGGGCCTGCACAGAGAGGTGGCCGTCCTCACCGACCTTGGCTATCCTGAAGAGCGAATCGACCGGGCCAGCACCTCCCGCCCGCCCCAGGCTCCCGGCCTATCCTGCGTTTTTATAGGCGAGTTTTAGCTCGCGGCAACGGATCGCAGCAATTGATCGCGGCAAGGACAGGACAGAGGAGATGGCCAGGTCAGGCGGCCTGAGGAAGTTTACGGGCTGCAGACCTTGCAGGGAAGATAGCCCTGCTTTTCAGCATCCTCCTGGCTCTGGAAGTAGATGCGGTTGTCCGGCTTTATCTTGAGGGCATAGCGGCAATCCAGTCGGTGGTACTTCTTCGAGGTGATGCTTCCCACCAGCTTTCCTCCGTCTTCCTGAGATGACGATGAAGACGCCTCCAGAGATTCCGTCCCGGCCGCGCGCTGCCCTTCCTCGACCGTCCCAGCGCGGGTGTTCTTCTCTCCCGCTCCATCTTCTGAGGGTCCTTTCTGTGCTGCGCTCTCCTCCAGGGCTTGATCCGACTCATCCTCTCTCCCGGAGACCCTGTTATCCGGGTCCAGGTCTTCAGGCCAGGGGACCTGCTCGAACATCGGCTCCTCTTCGGGCGCAAGGCTTACCATCCTGCTCTCATTGGCAAGAAGGCCATTTGGGCCCGTAGCCTCCAGGATGCACACATATTCTCCCGCGGGAATTTTTACATTTTTAGCAATCTCAAAGCCATAATCCTTCCCGGGCTGAAGATCCATCAGCAGGTATTTTGTGTAAAATTGCACCTTCGATCCATGACAGAGAGTGGCATTGAGCAGGACATAAGCCAGACTGCTATTGCCGGGCTTCATGATGCTGCCCCGCACACAAAAGAGATCTGGGCTTATCTCAGAATCAAAATCCATCTGCAAGGGGAGACCTCCCGGCTGATCAAGGGATACGGCAGGTGCTTGAGGAAGTTCAGCGGGCCTCTCCAGGCAGCCTGCTGCGCATAACAGCGCAATAACAATAGAAAATAATATTAGAGGTATACCACACTTTCTAAAAAACTGTATTACCAATTGACCAACCCCTTTATTTCCAGTGGAGATTTTCATAATCCCGCATTTAGACCAGGATTAGGCAAAAAGCTGAGAGATCATCCCTGCAGGGAGCGAAGAATTCTCAGCAATCCTTCCAGGCAATCAAGCTGCCTCTTGAGCATATGCAAATCACGCTCATCTCGCACAGAGGCAGTAAGCTCCTGCAATCTTGTCAGGATGGCGGAGCGCAGACCGCCCAGAGCCCTCGACATTTCATCCTCGTCCTGCCTGTCGCTTTGAGATACCACAAAACCCGCATCATCCGGATTATCCTCAATTCCCTCGCTCTCCTGCTGACGTGCGCGACCGGGGCTTGATCTCACGTCCATTTCTTCCCCAGACGGCCCGGATGGCTGCGCTCTTGCCGGCAAACTGGTTTTTTCTGCAAAGGAACAAACCGGGCAGACGATCTCTCCCTGGCACCGAAAAAGAGGTGCACCACAATCATGATGTGCTGCCAGCATGGTGCAGCCCTTCTCCAGAAGCCTGGTTATCTTGCTGAGAACCTCATCCTCTTGCATGCCTTGAACCTATGTGCCACATACGTTTAAATACAACGACTATATCATCTGAATCTAACTGACCAAGGCGAATATCATCATTGACCTTTTTACCAGAAACATGGGTGGGTGATTCTATGACGGCTGAAAATGTCCTTAAGCAATGCGTCGAGGTGCTAGAACGTATTATGAGCGATGATGCAGTACCTAGAAACATCAGGCGCTCCGCAGAGAACGTCAAATCTATCCTTATGAGCGAGAATACCAGCGAAGCAATCAAAGCGGCATCTGCCATCTCCATACTTGACGAGATAAGCAATGATCCCAATATTCCACTTCATACAAGAACTCTAATCTGGAATGTTGCCAGCCAGCTCGAAACCATACCTGTAGCTTGAGACCATCATATCTGCAGAACTCTCAATAAGGATGCCTCAATAAGCTTTCAATAAGAATGCTCATGTGCTCCGACCTGCTCTTGACCTGCACCTCCGCATCTCTGTATGGTGCAATAGTCAAAGGTCTGAGCCCATAGTTCTCGTTTTAGGATTTTAGTCTTAAAGACCTCGCGCGGCTGAATCTGTTTGACTTCGATTTGCATTCTCGAATCGATGTCGTCTATTCCAGACATAATTCATCAAGTTGGTCGCAAACCAAGAGAGACCGTATGATTTCCACTGGAACCTAAACTTACACGCATCTAGGACGCCTTCTACAGCGAATCAAAAGCCTTTTTCCCCTGGATGTTCGATTGCTGCGTTTTGCGCTGTCTCGGTCCTTCTCTTGCTGGCTGGATAAAAGCTGCATCTTTCAGATGATTGCTCCCGTCGCGACGCATTATCTATCAGCATCTTGCCTCAAATGGCCCATTATTTTCGATTTTGCATGATCCTGAGCTCATTTTTCGGGAAAAGTGGAGTGAGTTACATATAATAACACTAATATATATTGCTGATTTACCAATTAAGCTTATATATCAGTAAAAGCAACCTTACAACAAGCATTTTTTATTTTATTTTCAATCATGTAATTTAGCCGTTTTTTATTTGCATTCCACTGGAAACCATGGGGTGCGGCGGTTAAGCTTCCATTGGAAACACGGGGGTGTTCACCATAACTCTTAATATCTCCCAGAGTCCAAGAAAAATTGTTAGAGGGGAATTATCTTGGTATCTATTTCGAAAGGGTTATTTGCAGATTTATTGGCGCAGGGAGGCATATTCCAGTCCAGAGATGTCCTGCGCCCAACCTATACGCCTACGCAGCTGCCTCATAGAGGTAATGAGATCAACGGCCTGGCGTCAGTTTTGGTACCTGCATTAAGAGGAGAAACCCCCTCCAATGTTCTAATCTATGGAAAAACCGGTACTGGCAAGACAGCAGTTGCCAAGTACGTGGGAAAAGAGCTGGAAGAAGCAGGTTTTGGGGAGATGAAGTGCACTGTAATCTACATCAACTGTGAAGTAGTCGATACCCAATACCGGGTTCTGGCTCACCTGGCAAGGCACTTTGATAAAGACATCCCAATGACCGGCTGGCCTACGGATCAGGTTTATGCTGAGTTTCGAAATGCCGTAGATGAAGCAAAGCAAGTAGTAGTGATAATGCTAGACGAAGTCGACAAACTGGTCAAAAAAGGAGATGACGTTCTCTACAACCTCTCACGCATCAACTCGGATCTCCTCCGCTCCAGGGTGAGCATCATAGGTATATCCAACGACCTGAAGTTCACGGAGTTTCTTGATCCCAGGGTAAAGAGTTCTCTGGGTGAAGATGAGATCATATTTCCGCCCTACAATGCCGAGCAGATAAGAGATATTCTGGAGCAGAGGGCCAGGCTCTCTTTCAGTCCGGGAGTTCTTCAGGAGGGCGTTATACCGCTATGTGCGGCTTTTGCGGCGCAAGAGCATGGTGATGCCCGCAAGGCTCTTGATCTGTTGCGCATATCCGGAGAGCTTGCAGAAAGAGCCCGCTCAGCAGTTGTCTCCGAGGACCATGTGCGTTCTGCCAGAGAAAAAATTGAGCAGGACAGGGTTGAAGAGGTCATCAAGACTCTGCCCACTCAGTCTAAGCTTGTTCTCTACAGCATTATTCTGCTGGAAGAACAGGGCACGAGAAACATCACTACCAGTGCAGTTTACAACATGTACAAGCAGCTTTGTCCTCTGGTTGAAACCGATTTTCTGACTCATCGAAGGATTACCGATCTCATCGCAGAGTTGGACATGCTGGGCATATTGCATACGATTGTGATCAGCAAAGGCCGATATGGCAGGACCAAGGAGATCACGCTCAGCGTTTACACAGGCAAGCTCAAGTCTACATTGCAGCAGGACTATCGGCTGAAGGTCTTGGGCAGCGTCGTTGTGCCTCAGCAAGCCCGGCTGGCTCTCTGAAGTCCGCAATTTCTGAAATAAGGAAACGTTTAGATACTATGAGGGCGGCTTTGGGATTGAGTGAAGCAATGATCCTGAGGATATGCCTGCTGGCGATAATTCTGGTTGCATTCGCGAAAGGGGCAGTCTCGAGCGATGATTTGCCCTTATCTGAATCCATCCGGATGACGGGAGTATCGGCCCAGGATGTCCTGGCGGAAGGAAATGACAGTCCTATTGTTCTTGATCGAGCAATCATCAGCGGCGATTTCAATTTAGAAAAAAATCAAATCAATTCTGTTAAGATAACCAATTCGATATTCAGAGATAATGTAAGTTGCAGAGGAACGGTGTTCAATGCAGAAGTGGATTTTGAGAACACCACTTTCCAAAAGAATGCCATCTTCAATGAAACGAAATTCATGACGGCAGCGAATTTCAATGCCACTCGTTTCATGGGAGGAGCGGTCTTCAATATGTCTCGCTTTGAGGATGGGGGGACTTTTGATTTCGCATACTATAATGATACGGCGGACTATGAAAGCGTCTGGTTTAATAAATTTGCTACATTTTATAATGCGACTTTCATGAAAAATGCTCAGTTTCCTTTCTCTATGTTCGATGGCGCTTATGCTAACTTTGAAACCGTTCGCTGCATTGGAGATGCCTATTTCTATGGCAGCCAGTTCAATACCTACTGCGCTTTCTCCAATGCCCGGCTGGAGAAAATTGCTGATTTCCATGCTACTAAGTACTCAGATGGCGCGGGATTTCTCCAGACGCAGTTTCTCGGACCGGCGAATTTCGGGCGGTCCCGTTTTATTGCGGATTCCCTCTTTTACCAGGTGTTTTTCAACAATATTGCCATCTTCTCAAATACCAATTTCGAGGGTCCGGCGTTCTTTAACGACACCGTTTTTTCCAAGGATGCGGATTTTGATAGCGTGCAGTTTCTTTCCCCTGCCGATATGTCAAATGCCGCTTTTGATGGCAACTTGCAGATGAATAATACGAAGATCACCAGAATGGTATTTGACGGTGCGACCTTCGGAAAGGAGACCCGTCTCTATCTGGCAAAAGCGGACATCAATAGACTGATGGTGAGCTGGAGCCAGATCAGGGATATAATCAACTTCGATAGCGCTGCTTACCTCTCTTTGATCAAGAATTACAAGGATCTCGGCCAGGGCAGCGATGCCAACGAGTGCTACTACGAGCTTCGTTATCTGAATCAGGGCAATAAGCCTCTGGGCTTCTCCAAGTTCCTTGACATTGTTGCCTGGCTGACCTGCGGCTATGGCGTGCGTCCCCAGTATGCGCTCTTCTTCGGATTGGTGGTAATTCTCACCTTTGCCTTCATTTACTGGTCAGGGAGAGGTGTAGAGGGTTTTCATGATATTCACGGCCACCAACTCATGATAGCTTCTCTCTTCTACAGCACCATTGCGTTTACTGCCAATTCCAAGGGGCTTCCTCTGCGGGGGAGATACAAGTACCTGGGAATAGCAGAGGGCATAATTGGATGGCTGCTCATGGCTCTATTCCTGGTGACACTGGGCAGGCTGATCATCGGATAGCTGACCATTGATCCTGGCCAGCCATGATCGAGCAGAGATTATAGAATTGCGTAGGGTGCCCACTGGAAGGTATCATCATCCTTCTCCAGGTTGGCTAAGGTGTAAGGCACATTTTCTAGGTCACCGGCTTCATTCAGCTTCATCCACCCGAATTGGCCCCGGTATCTCTCTGCAACTATCGGAAATGCCTGCTTGAAGGCTTTTGTATTATTGGATCCTGTCAGCAGACAGGTGTAGGTGATAAGCCAGAGTGCATCATAATCATTGGCTGCCAGAGAACAGCCTTGCCGTCCCGTTTCATTGGAGATTGCTTTCCTGATCCGTTCGTATCTGGGCTCGTATATTCCTCCGATTACCGGAGAGAGGAAATGTACCGAGAGCGCAAATTCTGCTGCTGTTTTATTCTGGCTTATTACCATATTAGTAAGGTCATTGCCATACCATCTGACCGAATTGAGGATCGGGTCGCCTGCTGCCTGAGATAGGATGGTGACGATTTCGTCGAATGATGATACATATACGGCAACGCAGTCCGCACCGTAACTCTCGATCGCATCTCTTACCTCAGAATGCAGGAGGCTTAATTGGCTTGAAAAGTTCGTGGTCTGTGGATCATAGCGGATGGCCTCTTGCATTATTCTGTCTTTTCCCTCAAACTCACGCTTGGTGGCGCTCAACATGTCATCGGCCCAAAGATCACTTCGAGCCAGCGGTATAAGCATTATTATGCCGTCCCTTAGCATTAAGGAAGCCATAAGGTGTGCTAGAGTTGCATCATCTGGCGCGAGCCGGAAGGTTGTATCATTTTCGATAGCTAGAGACTCAGCAGTACTACCGCCGCTTATCAGGATAATTCCGTTTTGATCGGCATATTCGCGTACGTTAGCAAGGCATTGGCTCTGTTCCGGTCCTATGATGATACGTATTCCCTGAGATTGCAGATCTTTCAGGGCTTTTAGGGTTATGTCCGGGTCGGTCTGTGTGTCTCTAACTACCACTTGAATCTGAGCAGTTCTACCGAGGTCGGAGAATAGCTTGTTGATATCCGATTCTGCGATCCTCAGGGCGATTTGGGCGGATAACCCATAGCTGCTGCTATCGCCATGAAGGGATAAAAGGGCGCCGACGGATAGGGTATCTTCTTGAGGTGGAGGCGAATTGGGATCACTCTCTGCAGTGCCAAGACATGCGATTACAGCAATAAAAATTAGAGATATGATCGATATCCTCATTGATAAATCATTACTATTTCTGGGATATAGGTTTAACTATGCGACTTTTTTGATAAAGGAAATTAAAAAAAAGCCGCCGATGGGATTCGAACCCATGGACTGCTGATTACGAATCAGCCGCTTTAACCGGGCTAAGCCACGGCGGCCCGAAAAATGCCAGAAAACCACAGACCGGCGCGAATTTAA
>Ga0209098_1002389_pt1 | contig 16630 bp, 13 predicted proteins | sample AD_JPNHW1_MetaG_FD_184429 | JGI IMG/M metagenome (GOLD analysis project Ga0209098, IMG submission 184429) | Active sludge microbial communities of municipal wastewater-treating anaerobic digesters from Japan - AD_JPNHW1_MetaG (SPAdes) (version 2) | ecosystem: Engineered > Bioreactor > Anaerobic... | reverse complement strand
CCAGTTTTGCTTCGGTTACAGCGTTGTTGGCTAAATCAGCCGTGCCAATTGTACCGTCGTTTATCTTGGCCGTTGTTACGGCATTATCGGCTAGTTTTGCCGTTGTTACGGAACCATCGGCCAATTTGGGCGTGGTGATGGCACCGTCGGCAATATCACTGGTAGCAACGGTTCCATCTGCTATTTTGGCAGTGGTTATGGCATTTGCAGCCACCAAAGGATTAGGATAAGTACCGCTAAGGTCGCCTCCGGCAGGGCCGGTAGGATTGCTGCCTGCACTTCCTTGGTCGTCAGCAGGCAGCCAACTGGTGCCGTTCCATTTGAGCACCTGTCCGCTTGCTGCACCCTGCTGGGCAATTTTTAAAGGGCTAGCTCCCAGGCCATCACCAGCAAGGGTGGCATCAGTCATCGCTACCTGTGTTCCCCAGTTATCACCGCCGGTTCCACCCGAAGGCAATGTAACCGTATTCCCCTCGCTTATGGTAAGCTGGTTGCCGTTGATGCTCAGCGATTGCAATTCGTTGGTCGGATTGGCATCAGCATCGTCATTGTTCTGAACATTTATAGCGTACAATGCATACGGCACCGAAAGGAGCTGCGATGTACCCGTAATACTGTAGTTTACACCACCAGCAGGGTCGGTTTCGGTTTTGATATAATAAGTTCCCGACCCCCAATTGATGGTTCCGAACATTCCCGAAACAGGTGTTCCGGCTCCGATGTTTAGGGTAACCAGCCCGTTAGCATTGGAGGTAGCGGTGTGACGTTCGACATATACAGCCGAACCTGTGGCTGAACCTTGCAGAATGCTTACCTGCATACCTATGCTGGCATTGGTAAGCAAAGTATTGGCATTGTTACGGATAACTGCCTGGTAACTGAATTTTTCAGGAGTCTGTGCAAGAACAGCCAAAACTGACAGGGTTATGACAAACAGGAAGAGTATCTTTTTCATGGGTTTGTTTTTCAATTTTTGATGATCTTGAATGTTCTGACACTGTTATTTTTTTTCATCACGGTCAAAAGGTAAGCCCCGTGGGGTAGCGAAGCTGCCTGTACCTGGGTTTCGTCAGCACTCACTGCATCTTTCTGAAGAATTTTACCATTCATATCGCTCAGTACATATTTCCAATCTCCTGCAGTAGCTTGACTAATTTTAAGGGTGAGATCGTCAGTGAAAGGATTTGGGAATACCAAAATTGTTTGGCTGGAAGAAATGAGTGTTTCGCTGGAGGTATAAACCATTATCTCATAGGGCTGCTGAACACCTTCGACCATATAGGCTGAAGGAGATGAAGGTGTTTGGGTAAAGAGTTGGCCAACGGATGCACTTACTTTGCCGCTGCTGCCCGTTGCTTCCAGGCCTGCAGCATGTGTGCCCGATTGTGCGCAGGCGGGTTTGGCCATCAGCACAATTACCACTGTAAAAAAAAGGATTGCTACAAGTGTTTTCATATAGGATTTGGTGTTATAATTTCAGTTTGATACTGCTGAACATGGCTTTCATTTCCTGGTTGAGTGTATGATCTTTTCCCGAAAGGGTAATTCCGATTTTATAACCGTCCTTTACCGCCAGATAGATATCCTGGGGAACTCCCTGGGCTTCGATGGATGTATGGAAAAATTCGGATCCTGTCAGGTTGATTCTGTCGGGAATACTTCCACCAAAGGTTTTTGACAGTATATTGATACTGGCATGGATATCGTCGGTACTCTGATTCAACTTCCGAACATAAACTTCCAGGAACTGCTTCCCCTGAATGGCCTGAACCCCACCATCAATGCTTACCACCGAATAGTTATCGGCAACGAACAGGGTGAAAAAATCGCTCTCGATATACTTACCGCTGATAGCATTTACATTGGCAGACTTGCTGCATCCTGCTGCCAGACAGGCAACTGCCATCACTGTAAGAATCATTTTCAGAGACGTTTTCATACCGGCAGGGGGTTATCCGTTATTTGAGTTTATCGCACTGAAGCGTTACTTTATCCCCAACACCATCGTACTTCAGGGGCAGGAACTTGCCGCCTGCATAATCTTCCTGGAAAGTAACCTTGTAATAAGCACAACCGCCAGATTTGGTTCTGACAGCTAAGGCACAAATACAGTAACGATGAAGAATTGCGCCCGAAATTTCATGACGGCGTATTTCCCAGTCATAAGTAATGGCTGTTTTGAGTACTTCGGTACCGTCGATAAATCCCGATTTCCAGTCGTTGGAATTTTTAAAAGCCTGAACCATTTTTGTCTCACGTCCGGCATCGGAAACTACTGCCTTGGGAAATTCGGCATCGGCTGTTGCTGCGTTGGCAGCAGCATCATTTATCTGGACCGCCAGTGAGGAATACCTGGAATAATCATTGCCATTAATTGTAAACACTCCCGTTGCCACCGGCACAAAATAGCATTGCACTACCACTTTTATAGTATGCTCTCCTGGCGACAGGGTGCCCAGGGCTTCGGCAAAGGCTACAGGCCCCTCGAATTTTTTCCCAAACGACTTATAGGTTATTTCCTTGCCCCCATATGAAGTAGTTTTTGTAGGTTCCGGAACCAGATCGACCATCAGGTGATGTTGGTCCTTTACCGAACCGTTTACCCACATATTGGCAAAGGTGAGCTGCATATCCATAGGTTGCTGATATTCATACATGGGCTTTTTAACTTCATAAATGAATATTTCAACCTGCAGTGGCCCGTTGGGCGATTGGTTCTGATAGAGGTTTTTGAGCACATCGGGCAGGTAGACCACCGCATAAATGTGGTCGCCTGCGTTGAACTGGTTTTTGATATTTGCCGGACTTGCTGCGTTTAACATTGATGATGAAAAAAAGATTTCACCTGGGTTTTGTGCTGAAATAGTTTCCATACTTATTAGCAGAATTAAGATGAGTATCAGGTTGATTGCGTTGGATTTCATGGCTTTGATTTTTAGTGATCAGAAAAGATGTGGTTATTGCACCCCGTAACCCTGCACATTACCAAAAAGATTCAGGGCTTCCTTCCAGGGATACCGGTTGCAGAACATGGTAACTGACGAGGTCATGGTGCCCTGCATATTCATGCCAAGCATGGAGCGCCACTGGTTAGAAGGCGAGTTGCGGTCGAAGTCGGTTTGTTCTGAATAGCGGGCATTAAGATACCCTTCGAGGTAATCGGTATTGACCTTCAGCTCTTTGGGGATATGGTTCTTGTTGCCACTGGCGCTTGAAATCTCCATGTCGCCGAGGTCAGCAGCGTCAATACGCAGGCGGGTGTTGCTCGACGGGCTGTAATGAACGTCCTTGTCCTTGTTGACAAAAAAGATATTATGATCAATTTTCACCCATTCATCCTTGTTGAAACGCGTATGATCAACACCTGCAAGGATCGAAGCCCCGATAATATTGTGATGGATGTTGTAAGAACATTTGGTCATTACCCGCACACCATAGCCCATATCCTGAAAATCCTTGGTACGGCTCCAGGTGAAAAGGATTGTATTGTAAGCTATTTCCACATCACCGCAGAGCGCCATAGTGTTGGGTCCCCCCGTACTGGCACATGTACCGTAAATTTCAACAGCAGCCATACGATTGCCCACAAAAACATTGTTCAGCACACGGAACTTTCCATTGCGATGCCCGGCCTGGAGGGCAAAACTGGCACCGTTCACAAATACGCAGTTCTGAATGGTAACATCGCCACCGGTGGTTGCGCTAACAAACTGAAGAAGAGGCTCATAAATGGTAGGAAACCCCTCAGCAGGGCGCTCGGTATCGGGCAGCAGCCTTCCTCCTTCAATTCCTTTAATAACGCCTTCCTTCACATGATAGGCGTTGCGCTGTCCTCCGTCGAAAACCAGGTGGTCGATGACGGTCCCTGCCACATCGCGGGTAAATTTCATCAATGCTTTCCTGTTGGAACGAGCGCTCTCGTTATCGGGTTGAATAACTGTGGGATGTGCAGCAATGTCCTGATGTTCGAAATTGTCGTCCCAACTGCCGTAAATTTTTACCGGTTTGTCGCTTTCAATAAACCCGATGTTGAGGGTACCGGTCTCAATGCCACCGGCGATGTAAATGGTGCCCCCGGGTTTCGACATTTCGATGGCTTTGTCGAGATTTTTCAGCGGGGCTGATTTGCTTCCATCGTTTTTATTGCTTCCGGTGCTTCGCGAAACGTATATAAATTCGCCCGAGGTGGAAGGCACAACCATGGTTGCAGTACCGGATGTTGCAGCTAAGGGATTCTGTGCCACCAATTCCGAACCGGAAGTTTTGCTGTTAATAGCGCCTTCCTGCTTTGTCCCGGAACTGCTCTGAGTTTTGTCCACCGGGCCCTGAGTGTTCTTCCCGATTGCATTATCAGTCTTGACGGCCACTTTTCCCCGGGGTTTATCGATTGAATTTATCTGTCCGTAGCAAAGGATAAACATTACAGTTGAGAGCATGAGGGTGAGGAATGGTGCTTTTTTCATGGCATAGGGATTTTTTTGAATCAGTTTTCAGGGTTACTGAAATCAAAATTAATCCCGCCTCGGCAGGCTCAAATCAGGAGAAATATGGGAAATGCATCCGTATTTTTACGGATGGAGGTGAAGGCTGAGGAAAATTTTCAGATGGTAGCCGGCAGCAGCACTGTAAAGGTGCTTCCCTTGCCTTGCTGGCTTTGAATCTCCAACTGGCCCGATATCTTTAGCAACAATTCACGTGTGAGCATCAATCCCAGCCCGGCGCCTTTTTCGCCTTCGGTATCGGGTTTACTGTTTATTGGGTTGGAGTTATTGCGTAATTCTTCAAGTTCTTCAGGACTGATCCCGGCACCTGTGTTATGGACCGACAGCGAAAAGGAATCTCCTGATTTTTTCGCATGAATGGTTATTTCACCTCCATCAGGACTGAATTTAACGGCATTGTTCAGTATGTTACGCACCACTGTATTCAATATGTCGCGGTCGGTAGTTACAATAAGGTCGTCACCGGCAATTACATTCACAATTATATTTTTACGGTTTGTGGCAGCTGCCGTCTGTTCAATATTCTCATTGATAATTTCTGTGAGATTCAACCCGATAGCATTCACTTTTATAAGATTGCGCTGCGACCTGGCCCAATCGAGCAGATTACGGAACAGATTCTTCATATTTCCTGCCGACCCTGACATTTCGTTCAGTAAGTATCGTTTGTCATCGTGAGATATATTCTCAAAATTAGTATTCAGGGTATCGGTAATATTGATAAATGCTGAAACCGAATTTTTTAGATCATGCGATATAATTGAAAACAATTTGTCCTTGGTAGTATTCAATTCATTCAGCTCCATGTTTATCTGGGCCAGTTTTTCCTGCGACCGCTTTTTCAGCCTGTACCGGCTATATAGCAAGGCAGCCATAACTAACAGGAACAAGGATAAACCTATGAGAGAATATTTTAACTGGTTTGCTTTTTGAAGTTGCAATTCCTGCTGCAGTTTCTGACGGGTAATTTCACTGAGTTGTCTCTCTTTTTCGGCTGTTTCGTAACGGGTCTGCAGTTCAAGTATTTTATCAGCATTATTGGTTTTGAATGTTGAGTCGTTCAGTGATTCAAACAAACCGGCAAATTCCAGAGCCTTTCTATGTTCGCCTTTCTTTTCATAATATTCTTTCAGGTTTTTGTAATTAGCCATCACCAGCAAAGGATTATTTATCTCTTTTGCTTTTTTGAGACTGTTTAATAATTGCTGTTCGGCTTCTACCGAATTATTCATCGACGAAAGCAATGCGAGGCTGCTGTATGCATTGGCTTCAACCTCCTTATCGCCTATTTTTCGTGCAATCGCCAGTGCCATGTTTACATATTTCCTCGAAAGGGCGGTATCGTTTTCATTTTTTGCAATAATTGCCAGGTTGGAATAAGTTGCGGCAATACCTTTTTCGTCGTTTATCTCTTCCTTTATTTTTAGCGCTTCAAAAAAAGCTTCCCTGGCTTTTTGATAGTTTTTCAATTCGGTATAGGTAGTTCCATAATTAGTAAAGACATTTGATTCGGCCTGCCGGTTACCCAGTTTTCGCTGCAGTTGCAATGCTTCGTCCAGGTAGCGTAACGATTGACCATAGTTATTCATTTTGTTACTCAGGTGTGTGAGGTTACTCAAACAGATGGCGCGCAGCTTGTCGTTTTTTAGCTTTTTGGCCAGTTCGAGAACAGTGAAAAATTCGTCGGCAGCAGCATCGTAATTTCCGGCTTTATAATTAAGGGTCGCCACATTGGTAAGTGAATTGGCCACGCCGACGGAGTCGCCTGCTCTTTCGCGGTGCAGGTATGATTTTCTGAAGTATTCGAGGGCAGTCTTTTCATCACCTTTACTCACATATGCCTGCCCGATAAGGAACAGAGCTTTGCCTGATCCCCTGTAGTATCCGGCCCGCTCATAATATTCAATGCTGGCATTCAGATTATCAATAAAGCCTGTTGTGTTGTTCCTTGCCCTTTCAATATACCCATAGTTGAAATACACTTCGGCTGTTGCACGTTGGTAATGTCCCGACAGGGCTAGTCTCAGCGCCGAATCATTTGTAAGTTTCGCTTTTTCAAATTCCTTTTGTTTAAGACAATCTTCAATTCGTGCATTATAAACTTCCAGTTTTAACGAATCGGCGGTCCAAATTGTCGAAATGGCCTGTCCTGATACAGAAATTGTGATTGCAATGGCAGTAAAGAAGAATACACTTTTTTTACAAATTCCCGATTTAATCATAACAACAGGAGGATGACTAAAATAACAACAGAAAATTTGCGGTGAATATAATAAAAGAATGCGGGTTGTTTATATCAGAAGTTATGTGATTGATTAATTGTATCCTTTTACTGAAATATTGCACCCGCAAAAATAAAAGCCTTACTTTTGCACAAGCAAAACCAAACCATTACGGGAATGTAGAATCAGATTGTAAATACGATCGCAACAAGGGGGACACCATCATGATCCAGACCATTAAAATCGGAACGCTTAAGTGGCATTACATCCAGGACCCTTCCGACGAAGACCTTGGCTTCCTGAAGAACAATTTCCACTTTCACCCCCTCGACATCGAAGACTGTAAGAGTGTGAATCAGCGCCCCAAGATCGATATATACGACGATTATTATTTCCTCATCCTCCACTTCCCTCATTACGACCGCTGGAACCGTTTCCTGAAAACCAAGGAGGTGAAAATCTTCTGGGGTAAGGATTACATCATCACCATCGGCAAGAGCCACTGGGTGGTAAGCAGTCTTTTTAACAGCGCCAACGAACACAGCGATCCATACGAGATTCTGCAGGTCGGCACATCCGATGCCCTTCTATACAAGATTCTCGAAAAACTAATGCAGGAAACCCTTTCCCTCATCAGCAAACTTGGTATCGAACTTGAATTAATCAACAGAGAACTTTTCAGTAAAAAAGCTGAGAAAACAATTGAGCGGATTTCGCTTACGCGGAAAAACATCATCCACCTCAATACAATTTTCAAACCACAACTTCGTCTTTTCCAGAAATTTGAGAGCGGGCAGATAGAAGGCTATGCCGAAAACATGGAAGAATACTGGGGTAATATCCTCGATTATTACCAGAAAATGTGGGATATGATTGAGGACTATGAAGAGCTCATCGAAGGCCTCGCTAAAACATTTGATTCGTTGCAGACGAACCGAACCAATGAGATCATGAAGGCACTTACGATCATTTCGGTGATCATCCTGCCTCTGACACTCATCGCCAGCATGTATGGGATGAATATTGGCCTTCCCGGGCAGAACCACCCGCACTCTTTCTGGAGATTGGTCGGTATCATGGTAATAATTACCGGGGTGCTTATCTGGGTATTTAAAAGAAAGAAGTGGCTGTAGGAATTATCTGAATTTACTTATTGCCCGGGTTCACTTTCATCGTGCAACCCCATGATTTCCTCCTGTTTGCGTATGCTCTCCTTGTGAACAAGCTGCAAAATCTGTAAAAGAAACTCCCTGCCAAGGCCAAGTTTGGAGCCAATATTCAGCCGGTCGTAAATAATATCGGCCCAACGCCGGATTTGCAATACCGTTATGTTGTTTTCACGTTTATATTGGCCAATCTCTTCAACAATCCTCATTCTTTTAGCCAGAATATCAAGCAGTTCGGCATCAATTTTATCTATTTCGCGGCGCAGTTGCTCCAGTAATGTCTCGAACTCCGGAGTTCCTGATACCTGGCGAACTGTCAATGAATTTATAAGTTCGGATAGCTGGTCAGGGGTAACCTGCTGATCGGCATCGGTGAGGGCTGCAACTGGATTGATGTGTGATTCAATCATTAAGCCGGCCATCCCGAGGTCGAGGGCTTTTTGCGAAACGTCATGCAGCAGGTCGCGCCGGCCGCAGATGTGGCTCGGATCACAGATTACCGGCAGGCCCGGTACAAGCCTCTGCAATTCTATGGGTATCTCCCACATTGGTTGGTTGCGGTAAAGGGCATGCTTATAGAAATAAAAACCCCTGTGCACAGCAGCAATCTTTGAAATACCTGCTTTGCTCAGCCGTTCAATGGCGCCAAGCCATAGTCTTACATCAGGATTTAACGGATTTTTCACCAGCACCGGAACATTCGTGCCTTGCAATGTCTCACAAAGCTCCTGCACTGTAAATGGATTGACAACTGTACGCGCACCAAACCAAAGGATATCTATACCATGTTTTAATGCAGCCTCAATATGCGCCGGTTTAGCCACCTCAACTGTTGTCAACAGACCGGTTTCGGCTTTTACTGCCTGAAGCCATTTCAGCCCTTCAATACCAACACCTTCAAAACCGGCAGGACGAGTACGTGGTTTCCAGATTCCTGACCTGAATACCTTTACCTGGGGTATTTTTTTTAATCCGCGAGCGGTTTCTATAACTTGCTCAAATGATTCTGCACTACACGGACCACTGATAACCAACGGTTTATCCCCAACAGGAATCCAGTTTTCAATTTTTTCTATTGTAAGATTGTTGTTCATGAGAGCTTCAGGTAAAAATAGAACATTTACCTGTCTCTAGTGTTTGAAGGTGGTACAATTTTCGCCTGCTGCGCGGTATTTCGCTAACTGTGCACCTAAACATAATTATTGCTAAATTTGCTAACTGCAACCAGGTTTACACAAAGAACTAATAGTGAATATCTTATGAGTGAAACGAAGAGAACGAAGATCGCACAGGTGTTGAAGCATCACGCTGAATCAGAAATCGGGAGTACAATTAATATTAAAGGCTGGGTTCGTACCAAACGCGGCAATAAAAATGTAGCATTTATTGCAGTGAATGACGGTTCGACCATCAACAGCATTCAGGTTGTTGCCGACCTTGCCAGCTTTTCAGAGGAACTGATGAAACTGGTTACAACCGGCTCGTGTATTTCGGTAAACGGCATCCTGGTTGAATCTCCCGGTTCGGGCCAGGCTGTAGAAATCCACGCAAGTGACATTGAAGTTTATGGCACAGCCGATGCCGAAACATATCCATTACAGAAAAAAGGTCACACCCTCGAATTTCTCCGCGAAATCGCCCATCTCCGTCCACGTACCAACACATTCGGTGCTGTTCTGCGAATTCGTCATCATGTTGCCTTCGCCATTCATAAGTATTTCAACGACAAAGGCTTCTATTACCTCCACACACCCATAATCACCGGCAGCGATGCCGAAGGCGCAGGAGCAATGTTTCATGTAACTACGCTTGATCTCAACAATATTCCGAAAACTGCTGAAGGTGAGGTCGATTTCAAAGAGGATTTCTTTGGAAAGAGCACCAATCTTACCGTTTCCGGACAACTTGAAGGCGAATTGGGAGCGCTGGCTCTTTCAGAAGTTTACACTTTTGGACCTACATTCCGTGCCGAGAACAGCAATACACCGCGCCATCTTGCCGAATTCTGGATGATTGAGCCTGAAATGGCTTTCTACGACATCACCGATAATATGGATCTGGCCGAAGATTTCGTCAAATATATCATCAGGCATGTACTCGATCATTGTTACGATGATCTGGAGTTTCTGCAAAAGATGTATGACAACGAGCTGATTCCCAGTCTCAACTTCGTTATTGAAAATGATTTTGAACGTCTTCCCTACACCCGGGCCATTGAAATACTCACTGTATCAAAGCAAAAATTTGAGTTCCCGGTTTCCTGGGGAATTGACCTGCAGGCCGAACATGAGCGTTACCTCGTTGAACAACATTTCAAAAAACCGGTTATTCTCACTGATTACCCGAAAGAAATCAAAGCGTTCTATATGAAACAGAACGACGACGGAAAAACCGTGAGGGCAATGGACGTGCTTTTCCCAAGGATTGGAGAGATTATCGGCGGATCGCAGCGTGAAGAAAATTACGAAAAGCTTAGGGAAAGAATAACTGAATTAGGAATTCCTGAAAAGGACATGTGGTGGTATCTCGAAACACGTAAATTCGGAACCGCTCCTCATAGTGGTTTTGGCCTGGGCTTTGAGCGGATGATACTCTTTGTTACCGGAATGGCCAATATCCGCGATGTGATTCCATTTCCCAGAACTCCTCAGAATGCTGAGTTTTAAAACTTAAAGCGCAAGTTCATCAGCTTAATAATTGAAAACAGGATAATTATTGCCCGGGTAAGCATTTGCTACCGGTTACTTTTGTGACTAAATATGATTAACTAATAACTTACATTTATAAAATGCTCAATCAGCGATTACAGCAACGCATGTTGCAGAAGCTTTCACCACAGCAGATACTGCTGATGAAGCTCCTGCAAATCCCTTCGCTGGCACTTGAGCAAAGAATCAAGCAGGAAATCGAGGAGAATCCTGTTTTGGAAATTTCAGATGATTATGAGGATGAATCTTCTCAGGATACAGATGGTGAACTGGAAGGATCAACAACCGCCGAAACTGCAGATGACGATGGTCCGGACAACGATATTGATATTGCCGATTACCTTGATGATGATGATATTCCTGCCTATAAGCTGAATGCCGGCAACCAGTCAGCTGACGACGAGCGCCATGAAGTTCCTTTTGCCGCCGGCACTTCATTTCATGAAATGCTCACTGCTCAGCTCGGGCTTCACGATCTTACACCTGAAGAAGAAATAATTGCTAATACTATCATTGGCAATCTTGATGATGCCGGTTACCTGCAGCGCGATCTCAATGCTATGGTTGACGACCTGGCATTTACACAGAACCTTTCAACCAACAAAAAGGAAATCGAAAGAGTGTTGCATTTAGTGCAGGAACTTGACCCGCCGGGAATCGCGGGCCGGAATCTGCAGGAATGTCTCCTCATTCAGCTCAGGCGCCTTGGCAACATTCCTGGAATAGGACTGGCCAAACTAATTATTGAGCGGTATTTCGACGACTTTATCAAAAAACATTACGATAAAATTATGAAGCGCGCCCATTCTACCGAAGGTGAATTGCGCGAATCCATCAATATCATTCTTAATCTCAATCCAAAACCGGGAACATCGGCAAGTGAGCAATCCCGTGAAAACCATTATATAGTTCCTGATTTCATCATAATCAACAAAGACGGTGAGTTGGAACTTACACTCAACCAGCGTAATATGCCGGAATTGAGGCTTAACCGCACTTATGTGGATATGCTCGAAGCATACAGCGAAAACAAAGGAAAAAAAAGTTCAGGCGGACAAAAAGAGGCTGTGTTGTTTATCAAACAAAAGATTGATTCCGCGAAATGGTTTATTGATGCAATCAGGCAAAGGCAACATACATTGTACGTTACCATGAAAGCCATCATGGATTACCAGTACAACTATTTCCTCGATGGCGACGAAACGAGGCTTAAACCTATGATACTTAAAGATATAGCCGAAAAAGTAAACCTGGATATCTCAACAATTTCCAGGGTGGCGAACAGTAAATATGTGCAGACGCCTTTCGGTACTTTTCTACTGAAGAGTTTCTTTTCTGAAGCCATCCAGAACGATCAGGGAGAAGAAATATCGACCCGTGAGATCAAGAAGATATTGTCGGACTGTATTGAATCGGAAGACAAAACCTCCCCGCTTACGGATGAAGAACTCACCGGAATTCTAAAAGAAAAAGGTTACCCGATTGCAAGGCGCACTGTCGCCAAGTATCGTGAGCAACTCAATATTCCTGTTGCCAGGCTCAGGAAAAACATCTGATGACCTTTTTTACTCAAATCTCACAAAGAGCTGATAGTCAATATCTAGCAGCCTTCTAAATCATTTAACAGTCCTTTATGGAAACCCGGTTCGCCCGTCTGCTTTCGTACATTCTGCATCCCCTCTTACTGCCCACATTAAGTTTCCCGGTGATCTATTCTTTGCCGACCGTTTTTTCACAAGGTTTGCCTTTTAAGGCTTTGCTGTGGTTGTTTGTCACTGTTTTCCTCTTTACTTTCATTATTCCGGTAATTGGCACTCTGCTATTACTATATAACAGGAAGATCAGGTCACTCGAAATGTATGAAGCCGGCGACCGAACCATGCCACTCATGATTACCGGCATATCATATATGGCACTTTACTACCTCACCCGCGGCGCTTCAATTCCTGCTATCTACTTATATTTTATTTATGGTTCAATCATAATTCTGGTAACCGGGATGATGATTAACCTTTTCTGGAAGATCAGCCTTCACACGCTGGCATGGGGTGCTGCTGCAGGAGCCCTTACCGGCATTTCAATTAAGTTTATGATTGGAATCCCTGTTTATATAGCCTGTGCGATATTACTTTCAGGACTGGCAGGGTACGGAAGGCTTAAACTAAATGCCCACAGCCAATCCCAGGTTTATACCGGGTTTGCTGCAGGCGCAGGAATAATGCTTTTACTAACTCTCTTACTTTGAGTCGAAAGGCTTGAACGTTAGTCCGACAGAGATAGGATATACCTCGGGTCCTTTATCTTTTTCAAACAATGTCGATATCTGGTAATTGGCCATGATGCCAAACCATTTGTAATTGATAGTGATGAAAGGGCCGTAGTGAAATTTGTCAATATTGGGAAGCTTGCTGTACTTCCTTTTCATTGTAATACCTGGGTCATACAATTCATTGTCCGTTTCGTAACAATCACCTTTATATTTCCAGTGGTCGTTAATCTTCCAGCCTACTTTGAATCCAAGCGTAAAATGCATCTGGTTCTTCATTTTATACTGAAAGCCAAACGGAATATCAATATAGGTAATTGATATCTTGCTTATCTTGCTATCAATGCTGGTACCATTGACAGTATCGGGCAGATTATAAAAGTATGTAACGCCACCGCTACTGAGTTCCATCAATGAATTATGATAGAAATTATGAGCGCCTATGCCGGCTCCGGCAAAAAATGACACATGGTCTTTTTTGTCCATCGGGAAAGTATATAGCCCGTAAACATTGACGCCCTGGTTTATTTTCCGCTCGTTTATTGAATCCGGAACATTCATCCAGAAATCATTGAAAGGTTCCCAGCTAAGTCTGAAACGTTTCGTAATGGACTCAACAGTAGGTTTCTGCGAAAATGCTGCGACAGAAAGCAATAAAAATAAAACTGCGGCTGTGATGCGTTTCATTTAAAATCAGGGTTTAGAATTAAGAGCAAAAGTACATGAAAATATGGATTAATGGACTTTATGGGGCTAATCAGGTAAATTCTGATAGCCAAATTGGCAAAAATTAACATCTGATGCCGTAAGTTTAGGCTAAAATTGTACATTTGCATCATAAAATCCGGCTGTGGTTATTCAACCAGATAAGGATTTAAGGGCCTATAGCTCAGTCGGTTAGAGCAACTGACTCATAATCAGTAGGTCCCTGGTTCAAGTCCAGGTGGGCCCACAAAAAGTTTAGAAACCTTGTCTCCGGGCAAGGTTTTAGTGCTTATGGATAGATATTTCGTCTACATTTTATACTCCCAGGAGGGTAAAGTATATTATACAGGGCAGAGTATGAATGTAGACTTGAGGCTTGAGCAGCATTTAGATTTATCGTACCCTAATGCATGGACAAGCCGTTATAATGACTGGAAAGTTTTTATTTCGATAGAATGCGAAACAAGGCAACAAGCCCTATCAATTGAATCGCATCTTAAGAAAATGAAAAGTAAAACTTATTACGAGAACTTGGCAAAGTATCCTGAAATGAGGGCCAGACTGGTTTCAAGATTTGCTGTGGTCCCTGGTTCATCCCGATAGCTATCGGGACCAGGTGGGCCCACAAAAAGTTTAGAAACCTTGTCTTCGGGCAAGGTTTTAACACTTATGGACAGATATTACGTCTACATTTTATATTCTCAGGAAGGTAAGGCTTTTTACATAGGGCAGAGCATGAATGTAGATATAAGACTTGAACAGCATCTGGAATCATCTTTCTCTAATGCATGGACAAGCCGGTTTAAAGACTGGATAGTGCTCATTTCGATTGAATGCGATACGAGGCAACAAGCTCTTAAAATTGAATCGCATCTTAAAAAAATGAAGAGTAAAACGTATTACGAGAACTTGACAAAATATCCTGAAATGAGGGCTAGGCTGGTTTCAAGATTTGCTTTGGTCCCTGGTTCATCCCGATAGCTATCGGGACCAGGTGGGCCCACAAATATGCAACCGGCAGGCAGCGTTATTCGCTTCCTGCCTTTTTTCATCATAATAACAAGTTGAAATGACTGCAATCGATACAATAATTTTTGACCTCGGCGGAGTGCTGTACGACATAGATGTGAATATAACCGCACAGGAGTTTAAGAAAATGGGGGTCAAAGATATGCAGGCACTTCACCTAGCATTTTCAGAGGGCCACATTTACGAAGGAATGGACTCTGGTGCATGCAATCCGGCAGAATTCCGTACAAATGTCCGCGAAGTTACTGGACTAGATCTCACTGACCAGCAGATTGATCATGCCTGGAATTCATTGCTTGTGGGTTTCCCTGAACACAGGGTGAAGCTTCTGCTCGGGCTAAAAAAGCATTACAGCATCCTGCTGCTTTCTAATACCAATGCTATCCATTACGACTATTATTCGCACAAGTTCCTGCTGGATTATGGTTTTGGTTTTAATTCGCTGTTTGATAAAGCTTACTTGTCGTATAAGTTGGGCATGCGCAAACCAGGGCAGGCAATATATAAACATGTAATTGAAGACAGCGAACTTGTGCCTGAAAAGTCAGTATTTATTGATGATTTATCAGAGAACACCGAAGCCGCCAAAAGTACCGGTTTACGGGCTATTCACCTCAACGGTTTTGGCGATGTTACCGAACTGTTCAATGAATTCCGGCTCAGGGAAGATTTAATTTAGACAGAATTAACCAGTTTGCGAATTTACCTGATGCTTTGAAAAAGATTAACCATTAATCCAACAGGCCTTCAGTTTCATTCTTAAGCATGCGGTATATGGTAGTTTTACCGATGTCGAGTTTTTCAGCCACAAGCCTTACTTTATTATCGTACTTTTTAAGGTAATGCCTGATTATCTGCTGGTTGTATTCCTCAAGGGTACACTCACCTGCAATCAGGTCAAAGCTCTGCTCAACTTCGGGCACCCTGATATCCTCGGCATGAATTGTATCGCTGTTCGTCATGATAGCCGCCAGTTCAACAATGGCTTTCAGTTCCCTTACATTACCAGGAAACGGATACCTTCTGAGTTTTTCCATGGCTTCAGCGGATATTGTCAAGCGGGGCATGTCATTTTTATCACAAAACTCATCAATAAAGTGCCTTGCGATGATAAAAATGTCGTTGCCCCGATCCCGTAATGGAGGCACTTCAATGGGCAATCCAAGCAGCCGATAGTAAAGGTCCTCGCGGAAATTACCTTTCTTCACTTCATCGAGCAGGTTCTTATGGGTTGCAACAATCACGCGTACATCCAGCTTCACGGGTTTGTTGGAGCCAACACGGGTCACTTCTTCTTCCTGGAGCACCCTGAGAAGTTTTGACTGCATATTGAGATCCATATCACCAATTTCATCCAGAAAAATGGTACCATGGTTCGCTTCTTCAAATTTACCGATTCGCTGAGTATGAGCCCCGGTAAATGAGCCTTTCTCATGTCCGAACATCTCGCTCTCAATCAATTCACGCGGTATGGCTGTCACATTAACCGGAACAAAAGGTTTGTTATGTCTCTTTGAATTGTAATGAATAGATTTGGCCACAAGTTCCTTTCCGGTTCCAGTTTCGCCATAAATGGAAACTGTAATATTAACCTTTGCCGCCTTCTCCAGCATCTGAAATATCTTGTTAATCTCAGGGCTGTTACCTTTAATGAGATTACTGTAGGAGTATTTGCGTCCAATCTCTTCTTCAAGCCTGTTGATTTTCTGCTTCAGGTTGAAGTTTTCACGGATATTGCGCATCGCCGACCATATCCTGTCTTTTGTGTCGGCATCTTTCAGCACATAGTCGTAAACGCCTTTCTTTAAAAGTTCCACTGCAGTTGATACATCCTGCTGACCTGAAACAATTACAACGGGCAGTTCAGGGTCAAATTCCTTTATTTTTTTCAAGACCTCGAAACCGTTCATGTCCGGCAGGTTAAAGTCAAGTGATATTGCTGACGGCCTTTTATAAAGATTCAACAGGAGATCACGTGCTGTAGTATATACATGAACCTCATAATCAGGATTTTGCGATAGGTGGTATTCAA
>Ga0209098_1002388_pt1 | contig 16631 bp, 12 predicted proteins | sample AD_JPNHW1_MetaG_FD_184429 | JGI IMG/M metagenome (GOLD analysis project Ga0209098, IMG submission 184429) | Active sludge microbial communities of municipal wastewater-treating anaerobic digesters from Japan - AD_JPNHW1_MetaG (SPAdes) (version 2) | ecosystem: Engineered > Bioreactor > Anaerobic... | reverse complement strand
ACGGGTATCATGTTATGTTCAAAAGTCTGCTGGAGCTGAATACAGAGAGTTCAAACATAATATGCAAAGATGAAACGGTAGGAAGCACATATTCTCTTGATCCTTCTCACATTCCGACTGATGCTCTGGTCGAGAGAGCTTTTCTGATCTGGTCAGGAGCAGTTCCGTTTGCAGAGATAGGCGAGCCAACTGACAGTGAAGTAACTCTGAGCTTTATTTCTGAAGATGGAAAAATTACGGAAGATCAAACGATTACTGGAAAAAAAGCTTATAAAGTGTCTGAAGCAGAGGGTTTTGAATTCGATGCCTTCACAGCTACGGATGATCCCACACACAGCTATTTCACCTACAGAGTTGATATTACTGACTTTTTTAAATCAATTCACGATAAAGGTCGTGAACTGGGTCTTGAATTTGACGGATATTCGTTGTATGGAAATTATACAATGAAAGATCTTAAGTGTGCAAGCGATGAAAGTTATCTGAACTCAACCTCTATGGTATCCGGATGGTCAATAATAATGATATACATTTCAAAAGAGATAAGCCCGAAAAAAATATATCTTTACGATGGATTCAAGGCTTACTGGTATGAAGAAAATGAGATCAATGTAACAGGTTTTGAATTTCCAACTGACCCTGAAGTCAGAATAACTCTTGCAACCCATGAAGGCGATCCGAACCTTGTGTCAGTTTATGAAAATGATGATGTCACACTGGCAGGACCTGAAGGCATGCAAGTTCAGGGAGATAATCTCAACTGGCTGTTGATGTATAATGACTGCAATCCGGAAGCATATAAAACCGACGGAATGACACAAATCAATTATATTGAAACTTTCAATTCCGTTTCATCGGTTTACGGCTGGGCTGATACTGAACCGACTTGTATCGGTGGCATTCCACCGGTTTGGGAATATGGAAAAATTGAATATGCAATGGATGTCGACACTTTTGTAATGGATTCAGAAATTGTCGGAGAATATGCGGCACATTTTAATAAAGGGGGAATGTACCTTAATTTGAGAATTGGTGCAAATCAGGATTCAATCATTACAAATTTTATGATTGTTTCAGTTGACACGAAGCATCCGACATTTGATATTCCCGATCAGCCTGAACTTGTAGCATGCACTCCTGCAAATATTCCAGTTGAACCTGAAAATCCTGACAGCAAATGGTGTGATAACGGACTTCCGCATACTTTTGCGATCAGAATTCAGAACTGGGGTGACGATGTTATGCCCTTAATTTCTGTAAAAAATTCAATTCCTGTAGGCATGGAATATGTTGCAGGCTCAACAGAATATGCTACTGAATTCACTACGGTAAAAGATAAGAAGGTCGCAAAACAATGGATAAAAATCCCTGATAATGCCGGGGTTTTTCCGCTCATTGACGGTTTTAAAGTTGCCGACAATATGGATTTCTGCGGTGCCGATTCAGATTATCTTGTCTGCGAGGATCTCGTCATGGTCAGATTCAGAGCAAGAGTTAAAGATGAAACACAGAAAAATGCTGTAATTGAAAATGTTGCAAGTATTGACACTACAGGTTTCCCGACATACAAGACAAATCTCGGACTTCCTGTGAAACTTAAACTTGCCACAACAGGATGTGTTTCAAATCCAGCAATGATAGATTTTTCAGATTGCGGAGGGACCAAAGGACCGGAAACATGCACGGACGACTCAGATTGCGATGAGGATCTTTGCTGTTACAAAAAAGAAGGAGAGCTTGAAGGGTTCTGTCAAGTGACACCCTGCAGTCCTCGCCTTCTGACTTGCAGAAACGACTACTCAGTTTCAACCGGAAACAGAAATCTGTCAGATGATGTGATTTTCATAACATCCGTTCTGAATCTGGTTATGGGAGAGATAACAGTGCTTCCGTCAATATCAGACAGCTGCACTCTGAAGTTCCAGCAGTTCGATGTGAGAGTTGAACTTGAAGATGCATATATTGAAATTAAGAATCCCAGACTGTACTTTGATAAAAACAGTAACGGTATAATTGATTCAACCGCAGGGGAGGAATCGCCTTTTGCTTATGGAAAGTTCAATAAAGAAAAAGGGTTGATCGAATTTTACACTTTCAGCAGCAACTACTTTGATGCCCGATACTTAAATTCCATTCTTCTTGTGGCGGATATCGGTTACAAAGATGGTGAAAATATTTCAAAAACAGCTTCGTTCACACCGTCAATTCAAACCGGCGGAATAACAATTGTTGACGATGGAGAACCTGAAATCACGGGACTTCCCGTTTCGTTCAGTAAATTTCAGATTCCTCCAGATGACACCTTTGTCATTACAAAAGGAGAGAGCGATTATATTCTTTCCGGAGATCTTTATCACGGAGAATACGAATCCGCAGATATTCTGCAGTTCAAAGCTTTTTCAAAAGGAAGTGATGACAGAATAAAAAGCATAACTTTCACCATCCCTGAAGAAAGTAATGCTGAATTCGGTGATGAGATTTCTTTTCTGTCGTTGTATCTTGATTCTGATAAAAACGGATTCGGTGATGAAGAAATCATTAGAACCGAAAAAACTGATGCCGGAAAATCGCATAAATTTCTTTTAGATATACCTGTTACAGACTCTGTACCCAAGTATTTCACAGTAAAATCGGACATAGATCTTTTCAATGGCGATCATTTTCAAATTCAGATATCTGACATAGAAATTGAATCAGATAAAGAAATCCTCGGACTTCCTGTGAATTCAAAAGAATACAGCTACACCTGCGATCCGGCATATGAAGATTGTCATCGTTTTGGCACACACTCGTGCTTTATCCCGTTTATAGGCTGCTCCGCTTTAATTTTATGAGGTATAAATGTTAAAAAATTCAATCGCCTGTCTTGTTCTGGTTTTGTCGTTTATGACAATTATGTCAGCTAAAAATCTCGGGCCGGATGTTTCTGTCTATAACGGTGAAGAACTGAAATGGGAAGATGGAGCTTACGGTTATTTCGTTATGTTCAAAAGTCTGCTGGATGAAAATGGCGACTGTGTTGAAAGTCAGACTGAAAAATTTTATACTCTTGATGAATCGCTTGTTCCGCCGGATGCTTTTGTCGAACGGGCATTTCTAATCTGGACTGGCGCTCAACCTGTTGATAAATTTGATGAAATCACTGATAGCGAAGTGACATTGCACTATAAGTTCACAGATGGAAATATCAATGAAACTAAGACCGTAACCGCAACCGGATATAAAGTCACAGAGCCGCTTGGATTTGAATTTGATTCGATTATTGAATCTGATGATGCCGGAAGATCATATTTCACATATAGAGTTGATGTTACTGATTTTTTCAAGACGATTCACGAAATTGGTCGTGAACTTGGTGTTGAATCTGACGGAGAGTCACTTTTCGGAGATTATACTCTTTCAGACCTTGATTGCGCAAGTGATGAATTTTATTCAGGCAATGGAACAGCAACTTCAAACTGGGCAATCGCAATAATCTATAGATCATACCTTTTAGCTCCTGTAAAGATCACTTTTTTTGACGGCTTGCAGGAATTGACCAAACCAACAGGTCCTGCAGATTTCGGGTGTGTTGACTCTGATCAGAAATGCACTCTGCTCACAAATAACGGAGCATTTGACCTGTTCTCGTTTGAAAATGACAGCTGGAATATCGCAAATCTCCTCATCACTTCAGAAGAAACAACTTCTTCAAATTTTGATATTCCGGATCAGCCTGAACTTGTCGCCTGCACTCCGGCAAATATCCCTGTCAATCCCAAGAATCCTGACAGTTTCTGGTGTGATAACAAACTAGATCATGTTTTTGCAATCAAAATCCAGAACCGGGGTGATAGTGTTTCGCCTGCTGTAATTGTTAAAAATTCAATTCCTGAAGATATGGAATATGTCGCAGGATCAACAGAATATGCTGCTGAATTTACTGTCGTTGACGATAAAAAAATCGCAAAGAAATGGAACCGCATTCCTGATAACGAAGGAGCTTTCCCGCTTATCGAAGGATATAAAATCTCTGATAATATGAATTCCTGCGGCGCAGATTCTGATTATTTGAGCTGTGAGAATACAATAATGGTAAGATTCAGAACAAGAGTTAAAGATGATGTGCAAAAAAATACAGTGCTTGAAAACGCTGCTAACATAGATACTTACACAACAAACCTCGGCATTCCGCTCAAACTTAAACTTACAACTTCAGGATGTGTTTCAAATCAGGATGATATCAATCTTGATGATTGCGGCGGACAAACCTGTCCTGGTTGCATAGATGATGAAGATTGTCTTGATGGTTATATTTGCGATGGTTGCAATTGCATTCCCGATCCGAATGCATCAATTTCAGACAGTGATATTGAAAACATTGATGATGATACTGTTGACGATTCCGATATCGAAGCCGTTGTTACTGACGAAGACAATCAGAAAACTGACTCAGAAACAAAATCAGACGGTTGTGCAATAACAAATTTATGAGATAAAAATGTTAAAGAATTCAATTATTTGCACTTTTTTTATCTTTTTGTTTTTTAATGTTTCCGCAAAAGATTTCGGTCCTGATGTTTCGGTTTACAATGGGCAGATGCTTAAATGGGATGACTATAAAAAGGGTTATGGCTATCATGTGATGTTCAAGAGTCTGCTTGCTGATTATAAAACCTGTCTTGGTGAAGTTCTTATTGAACCTTATTCCCTTGATGTATCACATGTTCCAAGCGATGCTTATGTCGAAAAAGCATTTCTGATCTGGACTGGCGCTCAACCTGTTAAAAAGATTGATGAATCTGCCGACAATCAAGTGGTTTTGAGCTTTGAGTCAACTGATGGAAATATCAAGGAAACACAAACTGTAACCACAACTGGACATAAAGTTTCAGAACCACAAGGATTTGAATTTGATGCTTTCATCGATCCGGATGAACCTGACATTTCATATTTCACATACCGTGTTGATGTGACAGACTTTTTTAAAGAAATCCATGAATCTGGACGCGCTGCCGAATTTGAATATGATGGATATTCACTGTACGGAAACTATACTGTTTCAGGGCTTGATTGTTCAGACGGTGAAAATGCCGTTTCCAACTGGGCGATAATTCTCATCTATTCATCAAAAGAGATTTCTCCGAAGGCGGTTTACCTTTACGATGGATTCCGCCAATACAGAAATGAAACAGCAGAAACCGCAGTAAGAGGTTTTGAATTGTGGGAAGATCCTGAAATTAATATCACACTCCTCAGCAGCGGTGGAGAACCGGCTGAAGATCAGAATAACGAAAATTCTCTTGAAGGTTTTGCTGTCAGGGGAGAAAAGGAAATAGACTGGATATTTTTAAATGATGACTGCAATCCGGAAACTGATGTCTTCAATTCCATTTCATCTGTTTACAGTTGGGACTGGGACTGGGGATACAATGAACCAGTTTGTACCGGAGGTGATCCAAAGGAACCGTATCCTGATGAATTGGAGTATTCAATGGATGTTGACACATTTATTATGGATTCCGCCACAGATGGTAATTACGCAACACACTTCAATAAAGGGGGAACAGAGATAAATATACGGATCGGATCAAATCAGGACAGGATTATTACAAATATGCTGATAGTTGCAACTGATCTTATCAATCCGACACCCGATTTTGACATCCCAATGCAACCTGAAATGAGGGCATGCACTCCTTCATTAAAACAGGGCGATGATTATCAAGGTTACTGGGATTATACAGATCTTGAATATACTTTCGTGATCTTTTTGCAGAACTGGGGAAAAAAGAATTCTCCACCGGTCAGCGTGCAGACTTATATTCCAGCCAGCATGGACTATGTTCCTAATTCAACAGAAATGGCTAATAAATTCAGTGCGATAGGTGGGAAGCATATTGCAGACGAGTGGGTGCAGATTCCTGACCTTGAAAACAGCGGATTTCCGCTTGAATCCGGTTTTCAGGTTACTGAAACAATGAAACCATGTGGGGATGGTTCATCAGACTGTGATACAGTTTTTGTCAGATTCAGGACAAAACTCCATAATGGTCTGCCCAAAACAACGGTATTTGAAGCAACTGCTGTAATTCATGCCGAAGGATTTCAGGCCGTTAAAACCAATTTAGGAATGCCTTACAAACTTAAACCGGACGGATCAGGTTGTGTCGAAAAACAGGAAGAGGTCGATCTTGCGGACTGTGGAGGATCTGTAATTTCAGAAAATGAAGACATTGATACTGAAACAGCTGACGAAGATACTGACGAAGATACTTCCGAAACAAAATCAGATTCCGGTTGTACAGTTCTTGTTTTCTGATATAATGCTTCAGTTTTTTTTGGAGTTTTCAATGCAGTTTCACACATTAAAACAAGGCTGGACAGATCAACCGCTTAGCGATCTTAAGGTGCTGTGTTCACTGGATATTAAACACAGCAGAATAAGTGCATCATTTCAAGTTTCAGAACCGTCGCTCAGGGCTGAAAACTTCGGCTTCAATCAGAAAGTCTGGGAAGACAGCTGTGTCGAACTTTTTCTCTCATTTGATGGTAATAATTATTACAATTTTGAGATAAACTGCATCGGATCTGTGCTCGGGCAGTATGGTCCTGATAGACACAATAGAAAATTTATTGATGAAAAGATGCTCAGGCTGATCAAAGTTAAAAGTTCGCTCGGGAAAGTCCCGTTCGGCGCAGTTTCAACTCCGGCAAATTACGATATTGACATAAAGATACCGGCAGAAATCTTTGTTTTCGATAAAGATCCTGACCTTAAAAAAGCCCGTGGCAACATCTATAAATGCGCCGACAGATCACCGACTCCGCATTACATGTATTTATATGAAATTACTACAGAAAAACCTGATTTTCACAGACCGGAATTTTTCAGGGAATTATTCTAATCATCACTCAGTCCCGGTATTTCGGGAGGTACGATTATTGTGACATTCTGGGAATCGAGATATGCGCCGCTCACTGCATCGACAATATGGATGACTGCTGTGAAAGCCTGAGCATGATCGGTCTGTTTGACGCAGGTGTCGTTTTGAGCATGGACCGTAAATTTCAAAGTAGTTCCGGTAACTTCCGGATTTGAAGTGCCAGTCACAAAGTTTGTAAATCCGTTGTCATAAACAGATCCGTTGAGTTTTGCGATCTGGGCGACAGGAGCACAGGTATCACCAGGAGGCGCAATAAATTCAATGGCTTCCACTTTTTTCAGGAAACATGAAGTGTCAATTGTCGAAGAATTATTGTCATCAGCCGCTAACGAATAAACATCAAAAACAGCATATTTTACAAGTGCATCAATTCCGTTTACAACTGCTGTATCGAGTCCCGAGCCGTCTGCGGCAATACTGTAAAAAAGTGTGGTTCTTCCTGCTCCGGCACATTCAGGGACCACTGCACCCGTCGAGCTTGAAAGTTCATTGAGCTGGGTCTGTGCATTCACACCGTCATAACCGCCAAGGGAAAATACTGTTATCGTTTTTATCCCTTTTGCTGTAAGTGCCGAAATAGTATCAGTTTTTGACGCACCCCTTTCGTGAGAAACTGCATCGGTTATGTGGATTGCTATCGGTATTGAACCGCTTCTGAAAATTCCGTTCACCGCCATATTATATAGTGAAAAATAACCCGCTTCAGGCCCGTCACCACCGTATTCAGCAACAAGATTGTTAACCGAAATCTGCGCTGTCATTGTGTTTGTTGAAGGATTATTCTGGATAAGCGAGGGCTCCGTCTCATCTCTGAACTGGGCAACACCATATGCACTGTCGGTAATTTTCGCTCTGGTCTGAGGAATTATAATGCTGGAAAGTGTGTGTTTGAGATTGTAAAGCTCTCCATCCATTGAACCGGTGGTATCAATACTGAAGAAAATATCGGCTTTCTGTACTGACGGCGAAAAGGTCAAAGTATCTGTTTTTTCAGGTTTTCCATAAGGAAGTTCAAAATAGAAATTGATCCCTTCAATATCGGTAACGCCCTGATTTTTATCACATATTTTTGAACCGACCGCAACTTCGGCAAGATCGCTGAACCCGTCACCGTCAACATCGCTGTAAACTCTGCTGTCTTTTTTCAGATTGGGACAGATCACTTCATCTGAATCGCTCAGACCGTCACCGTCACTATCCATATCAATAAAATCGTATGCTTTGTCTCCATCTGTATCTGCCGGAGGAGTTGAATAATCGTGAGGAGCTTTGCAGTCAGGATAACCGTCTTTGTCCGTATCTCTGAATAAAATCCCGTACTTTTCTATACAATCCGGAATTCCGTCATCATCAGAATCAAGGTCAAGATAATTGGGAGTTTTGTCACCGTCAGAATCTTTTGCAGTTTCATAAAGATCCTTAACTCCGTCATTATCAGAGTCGGCATCAAAATAATCATTCACCCCGTCATCGTCACTGTCAACCGGATTTTCAGGATTGATCCCTGCCTCCACACTGTCAAGTATTCCATCATCATCACTGTCGGTATCTCTGTAGTCAGCTGTCCCGTCAGAATCGGAATCTCTGCATGGAAGTGATTTGCATTCAAAACTGTCAGGAATACCGTCACCGTCACTTTCCGTATCAAGATAATCCGGAGTTCCATCTTCATCAGTATCAACCGGAACACCGTTCGGCATTTCAACTACATCGGGAATTCCGTCACCGTCAGAATCTTTATCCGGCGGAATAATCGTATCGTTATCATTATCATTTTCAATATTGTCAAAATCTTCTTCATTGTCAGCTTCATCAGTTATTTCAGAATCTTTGTCATCGATCGGGAGTACATCGTCGGTGTCTTCGTATTCGTTATCGGTATTTGTTTCACTGTCTGGATTGTTTGACGGGGATTCTTTTTTATTTTCGCATGAAACAGCTATAAGAACAACAACCGTGATGGATAACAATATAATTTTATTCATTTTATTCTCCATCATCTATGGCAGCGTTATCTTAATTCGAAGCCATGCATCGGCAAGTTGTGTCGGGTTGTAATCCCAGATCCATTTCGGTTCATTTCCGATTGTTCCGTCAACATAATATGATTCAAAAACTGTCGGACATCTTCCAGACTGGCTCAATCCGCATGCTCCGCCATACCATGGATTTGTTCCGAGATTTCCCCAAACTGTAGATGCCGTGCCTGTTTTTCCAGCTTTAATCGCAGGACCCCAGTCACTGTCATCAAACCATTTGTCGCACCAGTCTGCATTTGGTGTAGGAACAGCCTCAGGAAAATATCTCCACTGAGCTGCAGTCCATTCCGGATCTCCCGGTATGTAAGGTTGTCCATCACTTGGAGGAAGAACACCGTCAGAAACGATTAACTGCCCGTTTACACTGATAGTTCCGACAAATGCTGAAATTGCAAGACCTGTATCTTTGCCGTGAACTCCGATAACATTTATGCCTGATTCAAGAATAAGTTTCTCTCCGGTATAACTATCGGCATACGGCCATCTATTGTAATTTGCGCCGAATTCCGTCGCTTTGTCAAACTGTCTGCCGTTGGCACAGAGCTCTACAAGTTCATCATCAACGCTCAGCACCATAACAGCCTGATACTCCTTGCGATTGTCACAATCATAATCAACACCTTCGCTATGTATTTTTGAACCTGGATATATGCTTGAATTGCCGTCATTGCAGTCAAGAGTTCCGTTGGGACAGACAGCGGGACTTCCATAAACTGTCATATTTATATCACACCAGCCGTCACCATCTTTGTCACAGCCTTCATCAATTCCATCAATGCCGTTATTGTCAATATTATCACATATTTCCACAGCAACAACGGAGTCTGCATCGGGATTTTCGTCACTATCGGATTCTTCTGGAATACAGTCACCGTTTTCGCAAACAAAACCGTCTTCGCAGTAGTCGGGAACCCAGAAACCTTCTATACATTCTATTGCAATATTTTTGCCGAACTGACAGATCTTTTTCCCTTCTTCGGAACACGCTTCACCTATTACTGATTTTGCACATACCGATTCCGCATCATTGAAATCAGGCGATGAAAGCCCGAACAGAACACAGATATATCCGAGATCTTCACGGCAGTCCGAATCGACCGAACAGTTCACTTCCGCACAGGTTCCGCCACCCTGATAACCAAAATCGGTGATATCGGGGGAACAGACATATTCTTCATTTTCAACAAAACCGCCGCAAATTCCGTTCTCTATACTGCATTCATCGTGACTCACACAAATCTTCTCAAAGCACATTTCAGGAATATCGGTATCGGCAACTTCATCAGCATCCATATCGCTGATATCATTGTCAATTTCAGCAATATCGGGTTGTTCGGAATCGCCGTCATTGTCTGCCTTTTCGTCATCAGGCAAGGAATTGTCAGGATCGTTCACAATAATATCAGGATCATAACTTTCGTCAGGCAGGATCGTTGAATCTGAATCTTTATCAGTTGTAAAAACATCTTTATCAGACACAGGATAAATGTTTTCATTTTTATCTTTACTGCATGAAACAGCAAAAATCAGCGAAAATAAAATCAACATTAAAAACTTTTTTGACATTTTAATTTCTCCGCAACCCGCACAAATATGTCTTAAGTTTATTTCCAAACACAAGTTCCGTCAATGATTTTGATTAAACGAAACATTTTGTTTTTTGTTTGCAGTCAAATTATTTTATTTTATATTTGACAATTCAAGTCGATTCATTTAAATATCAGAAGCTTGGAGAGCAAAATGAAGAAACACAACCCGCATGAACAGTTTTTTTTGAACACTTTCGGAAATGTTGAAACAATGAGGCCTTTTCTCAAAAGCACTCTTCCTCAAAAACTCCTCGACTTGATTGATGTTGGCAGTATCGAATATATAAAAGAAACACAAATTGATACAAAACTTCATAAAAATATTTCAGATCTGGTTGTTAAAACAAGCTTGACAGAAAGCAACGAACCCGTTGATATTTATTTTCTTTTTGAACACAAATCTGCATATGACGATAAAATTCTTTTTCAAATATTGCGTTATATGCTGACAATATGGGAAAAAGATCTCAAAGAAAAAAAGAAGCCTAGAATAATTATTCCTTTCATTTTTTACCACGGTGAGACCAGATGGAAGTTGCGAAAACTCAGCGAGTTTCTTACTGATAATCTGGAACTTAGGAAATTTATGATAAATATTCCGTATTTGCTTTTTGACACAGCTGATTTCGGTATTGAAAAAAGTGTTAAATATTTCAGCGATTCCATAAGACTCCGGCTTTCACTTGAAATGTTAAAAAGAGCATTCATCAAAAGCAGGAATGAAGTTAAAGATCTGCTTGAAATAATTGCTCAATCCGGAATTTTGGACAATGAAAAAGAAGCGGAACAATTTATGTTTTATTTTTTTAAAATCAGCGACCTTGAAACGGAGGAATTCATGAGTATAATCAGCAATGATTTGAGTATTAACCGGAAATCCGAGGTTAAAATGGTTTCGCTTTATGACAGAATGATTCAGGAAGGGGCTTTAAAAAATGCAGTAGAAACCTGCAAAAAAGCTTTGCTTGCCGGCGCACCGATAGAATTCGTTATTCAAATAACCGGTCTTCCGCTCGAAAAAGTAATTGAAATTCAAAAAACCATCCACACAGGTCAATAAAAATCGTTACCACCCGATATTAAGAATAGTTGTGTACGGAAGGAATCCATTTTGAGCGATATTCACCAAGCCTATTTGCAGTCCGTACAGTTTTTCGGTGTAATTGACAACTCCGATCTGCACACCTCTTACAACTTTTGATCTATTAACAATCCCGATCTGACCGCCGTAATGCTGCAACGAGGTATTGTATGCTCCGATCTGGGAAATTCCCTTGAATGTCGATGCTCCGCTTAAAAGTACACCAATTTGAAATGCTCCATAAAAACCATGAAATTCCTTATTATTGTCTTTTACAAATTTTTCCTGATTTTCTATAGATAAAAAAGGCGTTGTAAAAGCAAATCCGGACATAGATAATAAACCTACCTGAAAAGCTCCTTTGAAGCTGTTTGAAATAGAAAGCACACTTCCTATTTGAATTGCACCTCTAAAATTTTCAAAAGAAACAGAAATTAGTCCACCCAACTGAATAATACCATAAAAATTATCTCCACCAGAAATCAGTCCTCCAAATTGAAAGCCACCAGTAAAATTTTCTGCTATGGTAAGCAATCCGCCGATCTGGGCGAAACCATAAAATCTTTTCATCGAAGCTGAAAATATTCCGCTGATTTGAGCTATTCCGTAAAAGCGCTCTGTTACCGAAAGGAATCCGCTAACCTGACTTATACCATAAAAATCACCGGTAAATGCCACACCGATGCTTCCCATATGAACCGGTCCGTAATAATTGCCGTCTTTACACCAGCCTAAAAATGCAGGACCGTTATATCCTTTTGCACAGAAAAACACCTTCTCAGCGGTTGTAGGAGGTTTATCTTTTTCTTTTTTGGATTCTTCCGTTTTTTTTACTTCCGACTTATTTTCAGCCGTTTTTTCTTCGCAATAAAGATTCCCTGCAAGAAACAGAACAAACAGAAATACAGAAATCAGCTTTTTCATAAAACCTCGAATTTTAATTTCAATAGATCAATTGGTTGAGTTTATTTCTCTAAAATGATTCCGTCAATGATTTTGATCAAGAAATGAGGTCTCCTTGCATTTTGCTGTCAATCGGTTATCGTTTGGTGTTTTTGAGACTGACTGAGGAAATTTGCATGGACAACAACGACATTTTGAAAAAAGTGCGGTATGCACTTGATCTGAAAGACTCGGCAATGGTAAAAATGTTCAAAAGTGCTGGGGTCGAAATGTCCCGTCTGGAACTCGCCGCCGCTTTCGGCAATGAAGAAGATCCCGGATACAGAAAACTTTCAAATGAAGAGCTTCTCAAGTTCCTCGACGGATTGATACTTGACAGAAGAGGTGAGAAAAATGGCAAGTAATAATGATGTGTTAAAAAAATTAAGGATCGCGCTTCAACTTGAAGAAGACGATCTTCTTGAGATATTCGCCCTTGCCGAATTTCCGATCACAAAACCGCAAATCACAGCACTTTTCAGGAAAAAAGGGCATCCGCACTATAAAGAATGTCAGGATCAGATGATGAAGAAATTTCTTCTTGGGCTGGCTCTTAAATTCAGACCTAAATAATTTTCACTTTGATATCAAGCTGATTGCTTTTTTAAAATCCAGGCGCTTAAAAACTTGTCTACAATAAAATATCCACCTTCTTCATTGAAATCAATTATATCTTTTTCCATAAGTTTTTTGATAATTCTCTGAACGGTTGAAGCAGCAGGAAGCCCGTATTTTTCTATTATTACTGAAGAATATGGCGAAATTATCTGCTTTTCCTTTGCAAACGCCAGCATGAGTTTTTTGTCACTTGCAGAAAGATTTTCCCACTCACTCATAAAAGCATGCTGTTCTCTTTGCATAAGAATTTCAAGAGCTTCTTCAACAATTGACGACTCCGCTATTTCATTTTTTTCACAAAGCTCAAAACACAAACTGCACAACATCTGTGTATAAAAAGGATGTCCTTCAGTTTTTTTGAATATTTCTGCAACACATTGGTCTGTTATTGATTTTCCGCCATTTGAGAACTGGTTTTTAATAAACGGGTTCCAATGATCAAGAGAAATATAACCTATCGGATAATGTGCTGCACTGCGATAAAGCGGGCTTGATTTGTTTGTAAACATTTCACGGATAATATGCTTTCTGCTGCCACAGAAAAAATATGCAATATCTTCATGATTTTGAATCACACTTCTTAAAACTCTTTCTGCCCGATCGCTTTCAAAAGATCTAATCTGCGGGAATTCATCAAATATTACAACCACTTGTTTTTCAGGATATTTGTCAGCTATTTTCGCCGGAATTGAAAGAACTTCTTCCAGAGCAGTATTTTTCAATGTTTTGGGGATCATTCCGAAAGTAAGAACCGGTTTTCCTTCACTATCAATTGTGACAGAAGGTGAAAACGAACCGAAAAGATTCTTTGCCATTTGAAGAATTTTGTCTGTTCCCGTTTCATAAGCCATAGTGAAAGCACTAGCACAGGAACGGGTAAAATCATCTTCAGTGATACACTTCCACACATCGATATACACGGAAATATACTCGTCTTGAGGCAAGGAAAAAACTACTTTTTTAAGCAGCGATGTTTTCCCCAGCCTTCTTTCTCCATAAATGAAAAGCTTTCTTGAACTGTCTATGGCTTTTCTCAAATCAATCATTTCCTGTGTTCTGTTACAAAATGATTCTCCCGTTACAGCAACACCGAAAGAAAACGGATTTCTCATGACGCATCTCCATTATGCAAATTGCGTTACGCAAAAAGAATAATACTTCAATGCTTGAATTTGTCAAATCATTCAGCTTGTTATAGATTTTCCAGCAATTACGCAAATTGCGTTATGCAAAAACGGTAATTTATTTCATTAAAGAATCAAGCTCTTTCTTTCTTGCTTCAAAAGCCGGTTTGTCGGAATCTTTTATCTCAAGCCTGAAAGTTTCGTGATATTTCAACGGGTCGATAATAGCTCTGGTCTTTCCCGGTTCCTTCTGAAGCTGATAATGAAGATGCGGCGCATAAGAACGGCCCGAATTGCCTGAATCCGCGATATGATCGCCAGCTTTAAAGCTCTGTCCGTCCTTGACATAAAGTTTATCAAGATGCAGCATCACCATATAAGTTCTCGGGTTTGTATTAAGTTCAGCAGACATTGAAGTACCGTTAAATCTTGTCTTCCAGTTGGTTCTGATAACTTTTCCGGAATATGGGGCGTAAACAGGAGTTCCGACAGGCGTTTTAAAATCAATTCCGTCATGTTTGGGGCTGCGGTCCTTAAGAAGCGATGTTATCTGAATATATTCTTTAAGCGGCGAATTTTTAAGATGTTTTTCAACAGACTGACCTGATGCATCATAAAATGCCGAAAAAGTTCTGCCTGTCGGCTTGAATGAGTAAAAACTGAAATCTTTAGCCAATCTGACCGATTTATATTTCATCGCAATGATCTCAATTTCATCCGGATTGTCGGGTCTAGTTCTTCTTTCTTCATCGGTGACAGTTTTAAAAACTACACTGATTTTGTCTCCCGGATAAACATCTTTCCGCATGTCAAGCAGAAACACAAGATTTCTTGAAACATGAGCAGAAAGCAGTTCGCCAAGTCGTTTATTGCCTGTTTTAACAGCAAGTTCCGAAATGACCTTACTATCTTCAAATGTGTTGTAAAAACTTGCAGTTACAGGAACTGAAAAAGAAAAATACCCCCCTTTGGTTTCAACTTTTCCGGTCATGTCATTTGGTGCCTGACTATTTACTTCCGCCGTTTTTTCGCCGGGAAGTGCATCCGGTGTTTCAGCAAGATCCACTCCGCATGCTGCAGAAGGCTTGTTTTCAACGACCGGACATTGAACAGGCGGAATTGACTTTAATTCAGTGAGTTCTTTCTGAACAAACATCAGTCTTATAAAAGCTCCTGTCATTACACAAAAAGTTACCAGAAAAAGTATTTTCCAGCTTATTTTAAAATTGTCCTGCACGAAACCTCTCTTTTTGAACAGTTGTCAACAGAGAAACTATATTTATCGGGGAATTCAAAGCAACTTTTATTTGGAAAAATTATTGACAACCGGGGAATTTTAAACATTATATCTCTGCTTTGCTCTTTTTACAATTGAGTATGCATATTAATAATGCGGAGGAGTGGCCGAGTGGTCGAAGGCGGCGGTCTTGAAAACCGTTGACGCGCAAGTGTCCGTGGGTTCGAATCCTACCTCCTCCGCCATTATTTTTATTGTTTGCGGAGAGGTGTCCGAGAGGCCGAAGGAGCTCGCCTGCTAAGCGGGTGTAGGGCTTAAACCCCTACCGAGGGTTCGAATCCCTCCTTCTCCGCCACTTTTTTTGAGCGTGTGCCCATAGTTCAACTGGATAGAGCGTCTGGCTACGGACCAGAAGGTTAGAGGTTCGAATCCTCTTGGGCATACCACAATTCAATGAAATGGAAAAAGAAATCTTTTATATGGAAGAGGCGCTGAAACTTGCCGGTCTGGCAAGAGAACTGGAAGAAGTTCCGGTCGGCGCTGTAGTGGTCCTTGATAATCAGATAATCGGAAAAGGTTACAATCGGAGAGAATCAACTAATTCGCCTTTATCTCACGCAGAAATTGAGGCGATCGTTGAAGCATCTGCATGTCTTGGGAGCTGGAGGCTCGAAGAGTGTGAGCTTTATGTCACACTTGAGCCGTGCATAATGTGCTGCGGAGCCATCATCCAGTCTAGAATAAAGAAACTGATCTACGGCGCAAGAGACCCGAAAGCGGGAGCGGTGAGATCTCTTTACAACCTTCTCGAAGACAGCAGGCTCAACCATCAGGTGGAGATAGTTGAAGGAGTTCTGGTCGACGAATGTTCTTCGATACTTACTGGTTTTTTTAAAGAGATCAGAAATCGTCAGAAGAACTCAAAGTCCGGACCGGAACATTCTCTTGATTGTTGAGCGGAGAGATGTCCGAGTGGTCGAAGGAGCCTGACTCGAAATCAGGTGCGCTCTTTACGGGGTGCCTGGGGTTCAAATCCCTATCTCTCCGCCATTATTAACTTTTTCCTGAATATAAG
>Ga0209098_1002386_pt1 | contig 16641 bp, 13 predicted proteins | sample AD_JPNHW1_MetaG_FD_184429 | JGI IMG/M metagenome (GOLD analysis project Ga0209098, IMG submission 184429) | Active sludge microbial communities of municipal wastewater-treating anaerobic digesters from Japan - AD_JPNHW1_MetaG (SPAdes) (version 2) | ecosystem: Engineered > Bioreactor > Anaerobic... | reverse complement strand
GTTATTATTCTGGGTTTAAGCAATAAAATTGAGATATGGTCAAAAGAGGTTTATGAAAAATACAAGCCTGAGGGGAGCGCTCTTGAATCCTTTGCAAATGATCTGGGTTTTTAAAGGCTCTATAATCTGATGAGACATAATCAGAATATAGATGAATTTTTCAATACAGCTTATATCCATAAGCCGATTCTATGGCGGGAGATCGCTGACTTTATAAAAGGTTCTTTAAAAGGAGGGAAGGGGCATCTCGCAGACTGCACTCTTGGAGAAGGCGGTCATTCGGAGCTTTTTCTCAATATGTTTCCCGAACTTACTGTAACCGGATTTGAAAGGGACAGCGAAATTTTAAAAAAAGCAAAGGAAAGACTTGCCTGTTTCGGGGACAGGATTTCTTTTGTAAACGGCAATTTTTCTGAAATTGCTGATCATTTTGAAGGGAAACAGAAACCTGATTATATACTTTATGATTTCGGAATATCATCATATCATTTTGAGAAAAGCGGGAAGGGTTTTACTTTTTCCTCAGATGAGCCGCTCGATATGAGTCTTGACGGAGGCGGACTTACAGCCTGGCATGTTGTAAACAAGTATCCTCTGAAAGAGCTTGAAAGAGTTTTTAAAGAGTACGGCGAGGAGAACTGGGCTGCTCATATAGCGAAGATTATTGTTGAGAGAAGAATTAAGGAGCCAGTGAATACAACAGCGCAGCTTGCGAATATAGTTCTGGCTGCAATTCCTAAACATTTTCATGTAAAAAACATTCACCCTGCAACAAGAATTTTTCAGGGTATAAGAATTGAAGTTAACAGGGAACTTCAGTCTATTGAAGAGGGCCTTAAGGGGGGATTCAAAATTCTTGAGAACGATGGAGTGATGATGGCAATTTCTTTCCATTCGCTGGAGGACAGAATCGTTAAGACATTTTTCAGAAGAATGAAGGACGGATGTCTCTGCACGGCGGAGCCGCAGCATTGCATGTGCATGAACAAACCGTTTATGAAACTTTTAACTAAAAAACCTCTCGAAGCGGATGAGGATGAGGTCGCCTGGAATTACAGGTCAAGAAGCGCGAAACTCAGGGCAGCAGTGAAAATCAGGGATATAACAAAATGAAATATTTTTCAATAGTATTCCTTATAAGTATCTTTGTTGTTTTTTATGTCTGGCAGAATATCGAGATGATGAAGATGAAGATGGATTATAAAAAACTCATCAGAACCGAGAATGAGATAACTGTTGTTAATGATAAACTCAAATATGAATTCGAGAGGCTTAGAAGCTTCCGTTATATAGAAGCTAACGCGGATAAAAATAATCTTAAATATATAAGTCCGGCTGATCTTGTTGTAATTAAAATTGATGAAAGCAGTAATAACGGAAAGAACGAAAAAAAATAAAATGAATATAAATAAAATGAAAATCAGTGAAATTATAAATAACTCCAAAGCGCTTATTAAATCTGTGGGCGGATTTAATGACGCGGAGATTATATCTATAGAGTATGATTCAAGAAAAGGGAGGGAGGGAGCCCTTTTCGCTGCTGTTGAGGGATTTGAAAGTGACGGCCACTCTTTTATTGAGAGCGCTGTCAATAACGGATGCAGATGTATTCTGATCTCGGAAGCGAGATTGAGTGAGTTTGCCCGTCTTGCGGATAGGGGAGTTGTTGTTCTTGTCTCGGAGAATACAAGACGCGCACTATCCGCAGTCTCTTCAGCTTTTTACGGCAATCCTTCAGGTAAACTTCATGTTACCGGGATTACAGGAACAAACGGGAAGACATCGATAACTTATCTGCTTGAATCTGTGTATGCATACCAGGGTATCTCATGCGGAGTAATAGGTACTGTGAATTACAGGTGGAAGGGGAAGACTCTCCCCGCTCCGAATACTACTCCTGAATCTAAAGATATACAGGAACTTCTCAAGACTATGCTTGATGACGGAGTAACTCATGTCATCATGGAAGTCTCATCGCACGCGCTTGAGCTTAACAGGGCTGATGATATTGAATTCGACAGTGTTGTGTTTACAAATCTCACAAGTGACCACCTGGATTTTCATAAAACTATTGATGCATATTTTGATGCCAAGAAAAAACTTTTTAATCTTATGGAAAAGAGCCCTAAGAAAAACAGAACTGCTGTTGTGAACATAGATGATGATTTCGGCAGAAAGATATACAGAGAAAAGGAAAAATATTCATATAGTATCAAGTCATTCGGTACAGCCGGTGATGCTGATTTCAGGGCGATAAATAATTCCATAGATAACAGAATAACAGGTGTCAGATACAGGCTCGCCTGCGGCAATACAAGTTATAATGTTGAACTCAGGCTTGCAGGAAGATTTCAGGTTTACAATTCTCTGGCGGCGTTTGCTTCAGCTTATTATTCGGGGATAAACCGTGAAGCTGTAATCCGCGGTTTAAGTTTACTCCCGGCTGTCCCCGGCAGGCTGCAGGTAGTTGAATCAAAGCTTGGTTTTTACTCTGTAGTTGATTATGCTCACACCGGAGATGCGCTGCTGAAACTTCTTCAGTCGGTTAACGAGATGCCTCATGGTAAGGTTATCGCGGTTTTCGGATGCGGTGGAGACAGGGATAAAACAAAACGTCCGGTAATGGGCAAAATTGCCCTTGATAATTCCGACATAGCCATAGTTACAAGCGATAACCCGAGAACTGAAGATCCGGAAATGATAATTAAAGATATAACTGCCGGCATGGGAACAGGTGATTATATTGTCGAGCCGGACAGGGAGATGGCAATTGCTCTTGCGGTACAGAAAGCCTCTGCCGGAGATGTTGTGGTGCTTGCAGGCAAGGGGCATGAAGATTACCAGATTATTGGAAAAACAAAACGCCATTTTGATGATCGCGAGATGGCGTTAAAATATATGCATGAGAGAGAAAAGGTTGAAGGGATTATTTAAAACAACCGCAGGGGAGATCGCAGCAATAACCGGAGGAAAAATAGTATCCGGAAATTCTGACGTTATCATTGAAACTATCTCTACAGATTCAAGGGAACTTGATGTAAACACTCTCTTTATCCCGATAATCGGAGAAACATTTGACGGGCATAACTTCATAGATGAACTTTCAGTGAATGGAAAGATCGCCTGCTCTCTCACAATGAAAGAGGGATATGAAAAATCCGCCGCAGATTCCGGAACTGTTCTGATTATGTGCGACGATACTCTCTCCGCTCTTGGGAAAATCGGCAGGTTCCACAGGGATAAATTCAGGCCTGTAACTTTCGGAGTTACGGGAACCAACGGAAAGACAACCACAAAGGAACTGATTTATGCGGTTCTGTCTTCTGTATATAAAACTCATAAGAACGTGAAAAATTATAATAATGAAATTGGCGTGCCGTTTACTCTTCTTCAGCTTGATGAAAGCCACGAAGCGGCTGTAATTGAGATGGGGATGAATCACACCGGCGAGATAGAAAGGCTTTCACTAATGGTACAGCCCGAAATCGGAGTTATAACTAATATCGGCGCAGGCCATCTTGAGTTTCTCGGAAGCATGGAAAATGTTGCTTTTGCCAAATGCGAAATTATGAAAGGAATGAAGAAAGGTTCTACTCTTATCGCAAACAGAGACACAGAGTGTTTTCATATTATAAAGAAGCTTGCTGACGAAAAAGGTATTAAACTTTTTACATTCGGCCTTGATGCAGGTTCTGATCTCCGCCCTGACTCATACAAACTTACAGCTGAAAAAACTGTTGTGGTATATAAAAAAGAAACTGTCACTGTGCCGTTATATGGAAAACATAATGTGTACAATATACTTGCGGCACTGGCTGCGGCTGAAATATTGAATATAAAAATATCCCGGGCAGCGGAAGCTCTTTCGTCCTTTGTAAATGTCGGTGGAAGAAGTGAAATAATTGACAGGAAATACACTGTTATTAATGATACCTATAATTCAAATCCTCTTTCATCGCTCTTTGCACTCGAATCTGTATGTGATGTTTTCCAGGGAAGAAGAAAAATTGCCGTTCTTGCGGATATGAAGGAACTGGGGGAATCCTCCTGTGTATATCATGTCAAGGTGGGAGAATTTGCCGGAGCAAGAAAATTTGATCTTCTTCTTCTTTACGGGGAGATGGCGGAATATTACGAGAAGGGTGCTTTATCCGCAGGCATGAACAGTTCCTCTGTAAAAATATTTGATTCGAAGGAAGAGATAGTTTTATTTCTGAAAGACTTTTTATTGGAAGATGATGTTGTTCTTGTGAAGGGTTCAAGATCCATGAAAATGGAAGATGTAGTTAACCGACTTATTGCATGAGGTGAAAAGATGTTTTATCATCTGATACTGCCGTTAAAAGAATATGTTTCGTATTTCAGGCTTTTTCAATATATAAGCTTCAGGTCTATGGCCGCGGCTCTTACGGCTCTGGTTCTTGTTCTTATTCTGGGTAACGTAATAATAAAATGGCTCCAGGGGCTCAAACTCGGTGAAGAGATCCGGGCGCTCGGGCCTGAAAGCCACAAATCAAAAGCGGGCACTCCTACTATGGGGGGAGTAATAATTATCGGCGCGGTTGTTGTATCAATGATTTTCTGGGGAAATTTCGGAAACCGTTATGTTGTAACTTTGCTTACAGCAACCATTATGCTTACAGCGCTCGGTTTTGTTGATGATTATATAAAGTCTGTGCGCAAGCAGAAAGATGGAGTTCATCCCCGTGCGAAACTTTTTTTTCAGATTATAATCGCGGCAGGAGTCGCGTGCAGCATATACTTTTTTCCGTCAAACGCGAAGGAAGCTACGACTTTTTATATCCCGTTTATTACCAACGCGGTAATGAACCTGGGGGCAGTATGGATTGTCTTCGCGGTGATTGTAATTATCGGCAGTTCAAACGCTGTTAATCTCACTGACGGACTCGATGGACTCGCAACCGGTACAGTAGCGATAGTTGCAGTGGCCCTTTCTTTAATGACATATCTTACAGGAAATATTAAGACTTCGGATTATCTTTTAATCCCGTATATAGCTCACAGCGCCGAGCTTACAGTGTTTTTATCAGCGCTTGTCGGCGCGCTTATAGGTTTTTTATGGTTCAACAGCAATCCTGCAACTGTATTTATGGGTGATACAGGATCACTGGCACTTGGCGGAATTATCGGTATTGTTGCGGTAATGATTAAGAAAGAGATCTTCCTTTTTATTGTCGGAGGAGTTTTTGTCATAGAGGCGATCTCTGTTATAATACAGGTCGGATCATTCAAGCTGCGCGGGAAGAGAGTTTTTAAAATGGCTCCGATACATCATCACTTTGAGCTTTCCGGATGGCCGGAACAGAAAGTGGTCGTAAGAATGTGGATACTCGGTGTTCTGCTTGCGATACTTGGTCTTTCGTCTCTTAAAATTTTATAGAAGGTAGAAGTTAATGGCAGAAGGTTACGGAAAAGTTCTTGTCGTAGGTCTCGGTTACAGGACAGGCGTTGCTGCTGCGGGATTTTTATCTGCGCGCGGAGCTGATGTTACTGTCTCTGATATCAAGAGCAAAGATGAACTTAAAGATCTTATCGCTAAACTTGACCCTTCAGTAAAAGTTATTGCCGGCCATCAGAATCCGGAGATCCTCGATACAGGATTTGACCTTGTAGTTCTGAGCCCCGGAGTACCTGCCGGCATTCCTCTGATACAGGAAGCATTCAATAGAAAAATTCCGGTTATTTCTGAAATCGAACTTGCTTTCCGCAATATGAAAGGGAGCTTTATCGGGATTACCGGCACAGACGGAAAATCTACCACAACAAGTTTAACCGGACATATTTTTAAAGAACTTGGATTTGATACGTTTATCGGCGGCAACATCGGAATACCGCTGATTTCATTCGCAGAGAAAACAACTGTCAAAACGGTTACTGTAATAGAACTCTCCTCATTCCAGCTTGAAACTGTTGATACATTTAAACCCGATGTGGCAGCGATACTTAATGTAACACCTGACCATCTTGACCGGTACAAAGACATGAATGGTTACTTCGAAGCAAAAAAACGGATTTTTAAACATCAGGATAACGATGACTTTTTTATATATAACAGGGACAATGAAATTCTTGAAAACAGCCGCAAAGATTACCCGTCGAGAACACTGACATTTTCCATTGACGATGACAGCGCCGATTCCTTTTACAGGGACGGCTTGATCTATATAATTCATGAAGGGACAACAATCCCGGTAGTGAAAGTAAAGAAACTTAGCATTCTCGGTATTCACAATATACAGAATGTTATGGCATCACTGCTTATGGTCACCTCACTGCATAAAAAGCTGAAGATAGAACCTGATTTTCACATGATTGCCGAGGCCTGTTATTCATTTAAAGGGCTGGAGCACCGTATGGAATCAGCCGGTGAATTTATGGGAAGAACTTTTGTTAATGACTCAAAGGCAACAACTATCGGTGCAGTTGAGATGGCAGTCCGGAGCATTAAAGATAAAGGTGTAGTGATAATCGGCGGACGGACGAAAGGTGATGATTACTCAAGGCTGAGAGATGTTATCGGAGAAAAGGCGAGATGCATAGTCCTGATTGGCGAGTCGAGCGACATGTTTTCAGAAATTTTCAGCGGATTCAATGTAGTAAAAGCATCCACGATGGAGGATGCGGTATTGAAATCAATGAAAAATTCTGAAGAGGGCGACATGATTCTTCTTTCACCCGCGTGCGCATCATTTGACATGTTCAGCAGTTACGACGAAAGGGGAAAAGTATTTAAGGATTGCGTAAGTAAACTTGCAGAGGGGAAAATCTCTTGGATCTGAAAGACGTACTTGATACAAGAAGAAGAGGGGAGCCGGACCTGGTTCTTTTCGTGGCAATCTTTACCCTCGCGGGTATAGGCCTTGCCATGAGCTACAGTGCAAGCGCTGTTTATGCATTCCGTGTATTCGGCGATTCTTTTTATTTTCTTAAGAGGCAGATGATCTGGGCCGTGCTGGGCCTTATTGCACTTTTCATTTTTCAGGGGATTGATTACAGGGAGTATGTGAAACATACGAAAATTATGCTTCTTGTTTCTATTCTGCTTCTTATTGTTGTACTTATTCCCGGGCTCGGATCAAGTGTTAAGGGTTCGTCAAGATGGATAAGTATAGGGCCGGCGAATATTCAGCCTTCTGAATTTGTTAAGCTTGCCTCTGTGATATATCTTGTTAAAGTATACTCCTCAGAAACAAAGGAAAATCATGTTATACAGCTTCTGGTACCGATGCTTGTAATTGCTTTTATATTTATCCTTGTAATGCTTCAGCCTGATTTCGGTTCCGCAATGGATCTTCTTGTAATTTCGGTGTTTGTACTTTTCGTTTCAGGTTTTCCTCTGCTCTACATCCTTTCACTGTTTGTATTGAGTATTCCGATGTTTTATCTGCTTATATACCAGGTTTCATACAGGTGGGACCGTGTGCTGGCGTATATAGATCCTTGGCACGACAGGTATGGTATCGGCTACCATGTTATCCAGTCTTTCACAGCATTCAAAAAAGGGGGGCTTCTTGGCGTAGGCCTTGGATTCGGGACTCAGAAGCTCGCAAGGCTTCCCGAGCCTCATACTGATTTTATATTTGCAGTAATAGCAGAGGAGACCGGGCTTATTGGTACCATTTTTCTTGCTCTTCTTTTCTGTTTTGTTTTCTGGAGGGGTACACTTATTGCTCTACATGCGCCGGACGATTTCGGGAGACTGCTCGCGGTAGGTTTAAGCCTTCTCATTACAGTTCAGGCGTTTATTAATATGGGAGTTGTAAGCGGCGCGCTCCCTACGACCGGTATTCCATTGCCGTTTATAAGCTACGGCGGATCTTCTTTACTTACCAATATGATTGCTGCAGGAATCCTTCTGAACATATCGAGATACAGGGAAGCATCTGTCCGTGAAGTTAAATTTGAAGAGGTTTGGAGTCATGAGTAAAAATATACTGATTATCGGAGGGGGAACCGGAGGACACATAAGCCCGGGGATCGCTCTTTATGAAAAACTTGGTGAAGACGGAAATATGAGCCCTCTCTTCCTTACCGGGAAGAATGATCTGAGATTCGGCTCATTCACGGATATAGACAAAGGAAAACTTTTTACGTATAACGCTCCGGCATTAACAAGGAATCCTTTTAAAATACCGATGTTTCTGCTGAAGTTTACAGGTTCTGTCCTGAAAACAATAAGGGTTATTAAAAAAAATAATGTGTCAGCGGTAGTCGGCATGGGAGGATATGTATCAGCTCCGGCACTTGTGGCAGCAAAGTTTCTGAAAGTTCCGATTTTCCTCTGCGAACAGAATACAGTCCCGGGAAAAGTAACATTGAAATTTGAAAAGCACTGTGAAAATATTTTCGGAACATTTCCCGACTCGCTTTCCTATCTCAAAATGCCGGGAAAATATATTCACTGCGGGAATCCCATAAGAAATAATGTACTTGTCCAGACACCGAAGAATGAAGCGAAGAAGGCATTTCATCTTGATCATTGCGGCCAGGTAATACTTATAATAGGCGGAAGCCAGGGTGCTGTAAAGCTGAATGACCTTGTGCTGGGACTTAAAAAAGCGTATCCGCATGAATTTAAAAATATAGGGATAATCTGGAGTACAGGTGATTATTCCTTTGATGAGTATAAAAATAAATCACAGAATGAAGTTGAGGCCGGGTCGATTTATATATCTCCATATATAAAGAGAGTCGGTAAAGCATACAGGGCGTGCGACATTTCCATATCAAGATCGGGAGCCGGTGTTATGATGGAACTTGCTGCGGCAGGAATACCTTCGATACTTATACCTTATCCGCACGCGGCTATGGATCACCAGAGCAAGAATGCCGATTCCTTTGCCGCCGCCGGCGCTGCGGTAAAAATCAATGATGAAGATGCGGTTGCGGAAAAAGTCGCGCCTGTACTTTTTGATCTTTTAAACCATCCGAGAAAACTGAAAGTGATGTCGGAGTGCGCAAAAAAAGCTGCGAAAGTTGATGCAGCTGATGTAATTGTAAAAAATATAAAAGAAATACTCGAGCTTAGAGGTAAGTAAATTGTTCAGAAAATCCAAAAAAATGCATTTTATAGGTATCGGCGGAATCGGCATGAGCGGAATCGCCGAGATACTTATAAATTTAGGATATGAAGTATCGGGTTCAGACCTTAAATCTTCGGAGCAGACGAAAAGACTTGAATCACTTGGCGCGAAAGTATATACAGGGCACTTCCCGTCAAATATAAAAGATTATCATGTTGTAGTTACTTCAAGTGCTATAGATAGTAATAATCCTGAAATTATTGAAGCAAGAAAAAGAAAAATTCCGATCATACACAGATCAGAAATGCTCGCTGAACTTGTCCGCCTTAAACATGGAATCGGTGTGGCTGGAACCCACGGCAAGACTACAACTTCATCAATGCTGGCATCAGTTCTGAGCGACGGCGGAATGAATCCCACTGCGGTAATCGGAGGAAAAGTTTTTAACTTCGGATCAAACGCAAGAGCGGGAGAGGGGCAGTATATCGTTTTTGAAGCTGATGAGTCCGATGGTTCGTTCCTTAAACTCCTTCCGAGCATAGCGATAGTTACAAACATTGACGCTGATCACCTTGATCACTATAAGTATTTTGAAGCAGTTAAGGACGCGTTCCTTAAGTACATAAATAATATTCCGTTCTACGGATATTCGGTATTGTGTACTGATGATAGTGTAATAAAGGAACTCCTTCCCCGCATCGATCGTCCTTATTATACATACGGTTTTAACGAAGACGCTGATTTTACCGCTCACAATGTGAGAATGGAAAACGGGAAGACATGTTTTACATGCAATTATAAAAATACACCGGTTGGAGATTTTGTACTTTCCCAGCTTGGTAACCATAATGTGCTTAATTCACTCTCGGTAATAGCAGTAGCTCTGGAACTCGGCCTCAAATATGAAGCAATCAGGGATGGACTGAAAAACTTTGAGGGTGTCGGAAGAAGACTTGAAAGAATAGGCGAGAAAAACGGAATACTTGTTATGGATGATTACGGCCACCATCCTACAGAGATAAGAGCCACACTCGCTGCACTTAAAAATCTTGGCAGACGCATAGTCGTAATATTTCAGCCGCACAGATATACAAGGACTGAACTTTTATGGGATGAATTCGGCCAGTCTTTCGCGCATGCCGCGGAAGTTTTTTTAACTGATATTTATCCTGCAGGTGAAGACCCGATAGATGGAGTTTCAACAGAATTGATACGCCAGGCTTTGAAAAAGCATGAAAACAGGGAAGCTGTACTTATCAGCAAATTTGAGGATATAGCGGCTTCTGTTGTTAAAGTTCTTAAAGAAGGAGATGTGGTTATTACACTGGGCGCAGGCGACATTCATAAAGCCGGGCCGATGATACTGGAACTTTTAAAGTGAGATAATGTGAATCTGAAAAGAATTATATTACTGGTATTTTTTACTCTGACCGCGGCAGCTGTGTCGGGGGCTGATTCGTCAATCTATGTTGAGAGGATTGAGTTTCGGGGGGTCAGGAATATTGACAAGTATGAGATCGTCAGAAACGCTAAGGCGAAAGTGTCGGAAAAAGGTATAGTGATAGATATTGACTATCTTAAAGAAGTTTTGGACAGCAGCATTATGATTGAAAACTATGATGTGGACATTGAAAATAATCTGCTGATCGTAACAGTTGATGAAAAATACCCTCTTTTTATGATACTAAGAGTGGAAAAAAATATAAGTGTCCCATGTCTTGTTGATGAAAAAAGAAATGTTCTCGATTCCGGGCGATTTTTTAAAACAGATATGCCGATAATAATAGTTGAAAAGGATTTTTTTGAGAACGAGGAGAACAGCGTATATCTGAAAGGATTGTTTGATAATCTTTTACAGATTGGAAAAGAAAAAAGCGATTTTTCAGTAGAACTTGCTGAAATTGAAATTTATCCTGGAAGAGACCTCCGGGTAAAATTAAAAAGCAGGAAAACAGATTTTATTATAAAGAATGATTTAAACGGTTTCAAAAAAATTGAAAAGAGTGCCGCTTACCTTGATGCAGTAAACACTTATCCCGAAAGGCTTGATCTTAAGGATAAGAGAATTCTCATCAGGCAATAGTCGAGAGGTTAATATATGGAAGATATTATTGTCGGCCTGGACATCGGAACAACGAAAACATGCGCGGTGATAGGATACCTGAATGAAAACAATCAGGTTGAGGTCGCCGGAGTGGGCGTTGCTCCGTCAAGAGGCCTGAAAAACGGAGTAATAGTTAATATAGATAATACTTCAGCTTCAATAGTTAAAGCTATCGAGGATGCCGAACTTATGGCCGGCTATGAGGTCAGCAGCGTATTCGTTGGTATCAGCGGACAGCATATAAAAGGCGAGAACTCAAAAGGTGTTGTGGCAATCGCCAACAGAAACAGAACCATATCAACTCTTGAGGTAAAAAGGGTAATTGAGGCAGCACAGGCGATAGTAATTCCTGTAGACAGGGAAATAATGCACGTTTTATCAAAAGAATTTTCTGTAGATGACCAGTCCGGGATAAAAGATCCCGTCGGAATGAGCGGAGTAAGGCTTGAGGCCGAGGTCCACATCATCACAGCTGCGACAACAAGCATTCAGAATATGATAAAATCGGTGGCCAAGGCCGGCTTTCAGCATAGAGATATAGTTTTTAATCCGATTGCTTCAGCGGATGCAGTGATCGGGAGAGACGAACGTGAACTTGGCGTTGCTCTCGTAGATATCGGCGGCGGCACAACTGATATAATAGTTTATCTTGAGGGCGGGGTGGCATACTCTTCAGTACTTCCAGTGGGGAGTATTCACATAACAAATGATATATCGATCGGGCTCAGAACATCAATTGAATCCGCTGAGATGATAAAAAAGAAGTACGGATGCGCGGATCTGTCTCTCGTTGACGCTTCTGAAATGGTTGAAGTGCCGTCTGTCGGAGGAAGAGCTCCGAGAAGGCTCTTCCGTCAGGAGCTGACACAGATTATTCAGCCGCGTGTTAGCGAGATAATGGAGATGGTTGACCATGAATTGATGAAAAGCGGCAGAAAAGACATGCTCGCAGCCGGAATTGTACTCACCGGCGGCGGAAGTATGCTTGACGGTTGTGTGGAAGCGGCTGAAAGGGTGTTCAATATGCCGGTGCGCATCGGAACACCATCAGATATAGTTGGTCTCAAGGATGTGGTGGCGACTCCGCAGTTTGCTAACGGGGTCGGTCTTCTGAAGTATGGCATCAGGATGAGCAAGTTCAGGGGACAGGGGAAGTATAACAGAACTAAAACAGGGTTGATGGACAGGCTGAAGAAAGTATTCGAGGAGTATTTGTAATTTTTTTACACAAAACTCTGATATAGTTAAAAGTGATTTGACAAATTAAATTAATGTTTTACTATAAATACTTTATTAGCTATTAAATTAATTAAATCTATTTTAATTAATTTGTTTTTACTTAAATAACTGATTGTTTAATGAATCTCTGCCTCATTCTTGTCCGGCGGAGGAAACAATTACCCTGTTTTGAATAATTAACTGTTTTAAGTATCAATTCTAATGAGACATAATGTTTTATAAATAAAGACCGGATCGGGAGGGTACATGTTTAAACTTGAAGAAGAAAAGCCTTTGTCTACGATTATTAAAGTTATCGGAGTTGGCGGAGCGGGCACTAACGCCGTTAACAGGATGATCGCAACAGGTATGGAGGGTGTTGAGTTCATTGTTGCCAATACGGACGCTCAGCAGCTTCGGGATTGTCTGGCACAGGAAAAGATCCAGCTCGGATCTAAACTAACCAGGGGACTTGGAGCGGGAGCTAATCCTGAAATCGGCAGAGAGGCGGCAAACGAGGATAGAGATAAGATCTCTAAAGCTCTTAAGGGCGCTGATATGGTTTTCATAACCTCCGGTATGGGCGGCGGAACAGGCACAGGCGCGGCACCGGTTGTTGCAGAAATAGCAAAAGAGTTGGGCGCTCTTGTTGTTGGTGTTGTCACCAAACCGTTTAAAGTCGAAGGGAAAAGAAGAATGGCTCAGGCCGAAGAGGGGATTAAAAACCTCAAGAGTAAAGTTGATACTCTTATAACTATCCCGAATGATCTTCTTCTTAAAATTATAGACAGAAAGACTCCTATAGAAGATGCATTTAAACTTGCTGATGATATCTTAAGGCAGGGAGTGCAGGGTATAGCTGATCTGATTATGGTTACCGGCCTTGTCAATGTTGACTTTGCCGATGTAAGAACTGTAATGAGAGAAACGGGCGATGCGCTCATGGGAGTCGGTATTGCTACCGGTGAGAACAAGGCTATTGAAGCGACAATGATGGCTATAAACAGTCCGCTTCTTGAAGAAACCAGTATTGAAGGCGCAAAAGCTGTTCTTATCAATATTGCAGGAGGTAATGACCTTTCTCTCCATGAAGTAAATGAAGTGACTAATGAAATAACAAGACAGGTAGATCCTGATGCTAATATAATTTTCGGAACTACTGTTGATTCCGCTCTTGATGATAAAGTAAGAATAACTGTAATAGCAACAGGATTTGACCGTAAGAAGAATATGCTTTCTGTCAATTCAGTGAACAACATTAAGCCGAGAGAAGTTGCAAGAGAATCAGGTGCATCTCTGACTCTTATCGACGGAAAACAGGAGCCTCAGAAACCGAAACCCGCAGCTGCAAACAGAACATTTACCCTGGATTATGAAAGTGAACGTAAGAACAGGAGTATCAAAAAGGATTATACTAATGAAGACCTTGATATTCCCGCATTTTTAAGACGTATGAGCGAATAATACCAACCCGATATACGGGCTGCCTGAAATTACGGCAGCCCTTTTTTTATTTTTTTAAATTAAGTTCAACTTTTCTGTCAAGATTGTAATACCTCGGGCCTTTTTTCCCTGATGCAGATTTTGTTTCTCCGAACCATCTGACCGAGATTCTATCCTCTTTTATGTCCAGAGTTTTTATAAAATCAGCGACATTCTTTGCACGCTTCATGCTGAGTTTTTCATTGGCTTTAGCCGAACCCGACGGGTCGGCGTATCCTGATATGATGAGCCGGTATTCCGGGTTTATACGCATTAACTCAACCAGCGACTGAAGTTCAGGGATATATTCAGTTGCAATCTCCGGTGAATTAAATTTAAAATAGATCACTTTAAAATTCTGGAGATCTGTTTTTTCAGCGGTTTTGAGTTCTTCTGAAAATTTAATTTCCGAGTCTATGCATGAAGCATTCTTTTTGGAAGAAGATGATTTACGTCCGAGATAAAGTGTCATATTCTGGGTCTGGCCCGGTGTAACACGGATTTTAATACTGCATCCGGTATAGTATTTTGAAACGGATTCAATAATTAATGAATCAACATCATCTTTCGGGCTTAATGTAAAAATTCCTTTACTGCTGCTCTTTACTTCAATTTTTCTTAAGATTACAGATTCTTTCTCTCTGTCTCCTATAAGTATAATTTTAAAAGGGCTTTTTTTCAGTAATTTGCCGTTTTGTTTATCCCTGGCTGTTATATGCAGGATCGACTGAGGCTGACTTTTAAATTCTTTTTTATTCTGTGCCGCTCCGGTTTTTTCTGCAGGTACAGATGAGTAGAGGTCAAACATTCCGAGTCCGTCGGACCTGTTGGAGCTTATCATAGAGTTGATTTTTGATTCGGAATAATACATATCGTCATACGCGCTGTTTATTCCGTCTCCCGCATTTACCGGTTTAGTAAAACCTTTTGAAGTCATGGTTGTATAATAAATATCCCATCCCCCTGAACCGCCTTTTTTCCTTGATGCAAAATAGTATTTTCCGGATTTGTAGGAGGGCCTTAATCCGATTTCAAAGTTCCCTGTGTTTATAGTTTCAGGAAGTACTTTCACATCAGTGAATCCGCCGTCTTCGAGTTTCGCGGAATATATTTTTGATTTACTCATATTATTATAGGGCCATCTCGTAAAAAAAAGGGTCCGGCCGTCGATACTCAGGCCCGGCGCTCTTTCATTCATGCTGGTGTTCACAGTACCTTTCAGAATTTCGGGTTCTGTCCATTTTCCGTTTACAAGTCTTGATATGTATATGTCAAAGGTTATCCTTTTTTTACCGTCAGAAGTTTTCGGAGGGGAAAAACCGCCGGGCCTGTCAGACGCGAAAAGGATAATTTTTCCGTCAGCGGATATAAATGGAGTTTCATCATTTGAATCTGAATTTATTTCAAATATAGGATAGGGATCCCCCCACAAACCGTTTTTATTTTTGCAGATGAAAATATTGTGTGATCTCTCCTCCGGCATGCGTGAATTAAAAACGGCCGTACTCCCGTCTTCTGTCAGAGAAGGAGCATAATCATCTCCCGTAGTATTTATTCTGTCTGTAAGATTTAGAAGGGGTAATGTTTTTTCAGAGTATGCCGATGTGAAAATAAGAACTGCTGCAGCGGCAGCAATGAGGGATATTTTTTTTATTCCGGTATAATTCATTTTTATCATGATTACTCCATCTGAATTGCTTATATTGTTTCACATACATTATAAATTTTCCGGAGGAGGCCCCCTAAATCCCCCGGAAGGGGACTTAAAGAAAATTAGATTAACACTTTTAAAACTGAATATTTAATATTTCAACTTAAACAAATCTATATTAGAAATTAAACCGTTTATTAACAACATTTCTCCTTACATCAATTTGTGAAGTCCCCCTCCGGGGGATTTAGGGGGCTTTGAAGGAGTATTGTATTAACATTAAAACTATACTCAAACTTTAACATTGTAAACTATTAAATTTATCGGGAAATAAATAATTTAACTTTGCCGTAAAAATAAACGATAATTAAAATAATAACCGGAGGACTGTGATGCGGGCAAAGTTGATATTTTATCCATTGGTGATTATACTTACTATTGTAGTAAGCGGTTCAATCTATGGACGTGAAAGTTATGAAGATTATATGGATCAGAAGAATAAAAACAGTTATAATAAAGATATAGAGATCAGGCGTGATAAACCTCTATCCGAGATAAATCCTGAAGATAGGGAGGAGCTCCTTGATGAACTGAGAGGCGCTGTACGAGAGGAACTTGATCAGAGTATTAATAATGAAAAGAGCGACAAAGAGAAAAAAATTAACCAGAGTAAGTTTGTCGATGAAGTAAGAAGTATAGTTAAGGAAGAGATTGAAGATGCTATAAGAATTAAACAGAGCAAATATCTGAATAAATATACTGTAGAGCTTGGCGGATTTGTTTCATATCAGGCTAAGGGTGTAGATTCTGATGAGAATGATAACAATAACATTCTGAAAGTTTTCCCCCAGTTCGCTTTTTTTATTGATAATAATGTAGCCCTGGCAATGAAAGGTGAGGCGGAATTCAATCTGACTACAGATACCCAGGCATATGCCGGCGGAATGGGCCCTCAGTTTATTTTCGGACTTACAAAAAAAGATGATGTGTGCTTCTATGCCGAGATTATGGCAGGAGTGAGCAGAAATTCTCAGATCAGCGATAAAATAGGATATAGATATTCCAACGGATTCGGTTTGAAGTTTGTTCTTAACAGCGGTGTAATATTTAATGCAGGAGTGCAGCTTATTTTTGATAATCTG
>Ga0209098_1002381_pt1 | contig 16646 bp, 19 predicted proteins | sample AD_JPNHW1_MetaG_FD_184429 | JGI IMG/M metagenome (GOLD analysis project Ga0209098, IMG submission 184429) | Active sludge microbial communities of municipal wastewater-treating anaerobic digesters from Japan - AD_JPNHW1_MetaG (SPAdes) (version 2) | ecosystem: Engineered > Bioreactor > Anaerobic... | reverse complement strand
AAGGTATCATCAGAGAGATAAAACAAACAGAAGTTGCCATACTCCCACACTTGCCAATTTTATCGTACGAGCAATTGATGGAAAATGAGTAAGCTAAAAAAACGCTTTTTTTATGTCGTTTTTTGGGCTAAAGACGACATCTCCCGCCGTGCTCTCAGGGTGCCTAAAGATCCATATCCGGGAACGCTTGCTCCAGATTAGCTCGGACATCGTTATTGAACCCCGCCAGCCCTTTTCTTAGGACCGTCAAGGAACTCTGTCCCAGAAGACGGATAAACCGGGCGCATGTCGATTCAGAAGGATCAATGAGTAGCCATTTGCATTTTTTATTAATGTTAAAAGCTGTCATCATTTTCGATCTGGCCTGCGCATCCCCTTCCGGCAGCGAATACCCGATAATGATAATGCAATCAGCCTCACATAACCTCTCGAAGAACTTATTCCACTGAGGCTCAAGCAGCTTGTAAAAATCGCCACAATATTTATAAGCGCTGGGCTCCAAGATCACCGGCTGATCCCGGGAATTTGGATCTTGTGAATACTCAGCCCACTTCTTCTCAAGATCGCCCGAGGATGCAAAGCGCACGTAGGTGAGACGATCTTTTATCATCCACCAGTTGATCCCGCCGTGTAGCTTCAAGAAGAGATGCTTCGCCCACCCTCCGTACCAATTATCAAGCGTGATAGCTAGCGACGGATTGACTCTCGATCCCGGACCGGACCATGACTGCCAATACCAGAAGGAAGCATCGAAGACGCAATCCCAATTAAACGAGGCCCAGGTGACTTGTTCGAATTTCTCATTACAGACCTGCATGAGCGGGTTAAGGTGCGCCGCCTTGGTCGATTTGCCTTCATAGACGGCGCGCATGATCAGGACATAGAGCCGTTTCCGGAATTCCGCGAAAAGATGAGGCTCCGGGCATTCCCTGCAATTTGGTTCGTTTTCCCAATCTCTCAGGATGGTAAGCATCTCTTCGATTGTGACGGACTGATCCGAGGATTCAAGCGAATGGCCTCTTGGAGCCCAAAAAATATCGTCGAGCTTCTGCGCTAGAAATGTATCCTGCTTCAGGTACTGACGCGCCCACTTGTCTTTAAACATCCCTTGCAGTGTTGGCACGCCAAAATCAGACGAAGCCCCCGCCCCAAGGATAATGACCGCTTTGCTCATACCTTCCTCCCGTAGGCATTACATGAATTTCATCAGGGCTCCTAGCTTGTATTTAATGACCAGTGGCCGCAGGACGGGATCATGGGCGTATTGACGGAGGATATCCTTCGTAATGGCCTGGATTGCCATTTCGATGCCGGATGTCTGGCTGAGAGAAGAATAATCGCCAGAAACACCGGTAATGCTTCTCGCATAGATATTCTCACCCGAACCATCAAACACTCTTAAGAGAAGCGTCAGCCGTATCTCCTGCCCCTTACTAGCGACATGAAGCTCTCTTATGCAGACCACAAGCAATCCTTCAGCCTTCCTTGGCGCCGCGAAAACATACGGAGGCTCTCCATCCTCAGCGATCACTCCTGCGATCTTAAGCCCGGCATTTTCCTGAAGATTTGAGGCAATACTCTTCATCACGACCGCAAGATGACCAGGAGGCGCCTGCGCGACGGTAGCGATTTTTTCACTGGGGGTGTCACTTAGCAAAGCCGGAACAGATTCGGGCGTTGTGACGCACCCGCTCAGAACTCCGAGGATAACGGCCAAAAACGCCGCTTTAGCGAGGCGAAAGCTCTTGAACATGGCTCATAGCCTCTAAATAGGATTCTTTACTGCCGATGTCAAACCATGCCCCCTCGAAAACAACTCCATAGACGGGCTCCTTACCGGTCAACCAAGCAAAGAAATCTCCAATGCGATCGGGATTCTTCTTCTCGACATTGAGATATTCGTGGAGCCTGAGACGAGCGTCAGGAGACAGGTGATAGACACCGACACTCACGGTAGTCGCGGCAGGGACAGCCGGTTTTTCTTCAAAGCGAGTAATTCTTCCGGTCTCGTCCATCGCCACCACTCCGTATTGGGAAGCTAGGACCTTCTTCCTGACATCGTAAAGCCCGAGAAATGTGTAACGGGAATGCCCCAAGCACGGGAGCAAAAAGTACCCGATCGGAAAATCGAAGTAATTGTCCCCGCAAAAGACAAGGAAACTCTCCGGAGTTCCCTTGAAGGGCTTAAGCGCCAGCTCCAGATCCCGAACCGCTCCGAACCGTTTCTCCGGATCTGTGACCCCGTCATGGATCACGCTGATCTTTGTTTTATACCGTGCGCTTTTCTTCCAACGCATGAAATCTTCGAAAAAGCGCTTATTGCTGACAACGATGATCTCATCCATAACTGGAAACCGGTCCAGCTTCATAATCAGATGATCGAGCAGTGTCTTTCCCCCGAGTTTCAATAACGCCTTGGGGATATTTCGCGTAAGCGGATAGAGTCTTGTTCCAAAACCGGCGGCAAGAATGACAGCTTTCATAAATAGGTGGTTTCCTCTCGGGGTTCAAAGACGGTGGGGAGATGACAGCACATGCTTTCTTTAGCCGATCTCAAAGACTCTCTCAAATCCCGGATTCGCCGTCCTAAGCCAATCCCGCGAAGAAGCAACATAAGCTCCGCTTCAAACGATGCGTCGTGCTCATCAGGAAGATTCGCGGGGATCATTTCCGCCACCCGTCATTCGCTGGAAAGATCTCCACGTCCGCCCGCATCCCGTATTTAATGTCAGTCGGCATCCCCTTGAGCCGGATCTCGCAAGCGACAACATGCTTAACCTTAAAAACTTTCTCGACTTCATCTCTCGCCCTAGGAGCAATACGGATCACTTCCCCCGTAAAATCCTTTCCCTGAACTGCCGCGAATCTCGCTTTTACCGGATCACCCGGTGAGACTTTCCGGATCATTTTTTCCAAGATCAGCATCTCCAGAAAGTACGTATCAGGATCCGCGAACTCAAGCACGAATTCCCCTTCTTTGAGGAGGCTTCCCTTCTGATCTCTCGGGTCCGTAAGCAATATTCCTTCAAACGGGGCTTTGAGCTCCAAGGCTTCCATCTGCGTTTTCAGGAAGCCTAGCGCGGCTTCGGCAGACTCTATTTCCTTCGCGTTAATGGTGATCTCCTGCTCCGCGCCTTCAAGCTCATGGACTGCGTGTTCATGTTCCGCCTGTCCGATCACTCCGTTCTCAAAGAGGACATTGCTGCGCTCCCTCTCCCTCTTCCGGAACTCGGCCATTTTCACGAGCCGGTCCTTTTCTAGTTTCAGGATCTCAAGAGCCAGTTTCTTCTCCTCAAAACTTCTCTGAATATCCAGATTCTCAAACCGGGCGATCACTTCACCCTGCTTCACCCGGTCCCCTTTCTGGTGAAGAAGCTCCTTGAGCACTCCAGAAGTAGAAAGGCCGATCTTCGCGAAGCGTCCCGCTTGAAGAATGGCCTCTCCTTTAATGACCGGCTTCGGCCAGAAAAAAAACACGACGAGTACGACGATGGCTAAAAAAATGATCTTCGACCTTCCCTTTTTTGGAGCCTCTTTTTTCTCTTCGAACAGTTCTGGTTCCTTTTCCTGATTCTGGATTTCTTTCTGTGTCATAGTCTTAGTCTCTCCTTGTTTGAATTAGATCCATGCCTTGAACCGTTCTGGAACCGCCCTTGCGGTCCAGTAAGCAACGGGAATAGAAAGGATCAGGCTTATCAGAAGGGGCGTTGCCTGCCAGATAAAGTAAGGCGTCAGGAATAAGCAGAAATACAGGCCCGCAAGACCCGCCGCGGTCCCCGGCCAAAGGACCTTCGCTGTATTTTGAAAGTCCACCTGGGCAAAGGGATTTTTAGCCATAGGCTTCCAGTGAAGTTTCCTGAGCGGGATGCTTGAGATGTCCAGGGGCGTGTAGAAAACATTGTTCAGGGTGAGGATCGTCGAAACAACCAGCTCGTAGAGAAAATCCTTAATATCCTTCAGGCTCTTCAGCAGGCAGATCTTGTGGAAATAGACTACCGCGATGCTGAAAAGAAGCGCCCACTTCAGTTTGCTGTTCGTGCAGGCCCCAAGCCAGATAGCATCGATCTCGAAATGGATGAGCTCGCCTGCAAGACAGGAATGCGCCAAAAGACCCAAAATGAGCCAAAGGAAGAACACGACATCGGCCACGTAGAGATAGACCCCAAAGAACGCGAGAAACCGCGAGGCCAGGCTGACACGCGGCATGAAAATAAGGGGGATACCCTGAAGCGTCCCTTGAGCCCACCGGCGGGCTCTCGCTCTCGCCTCAAGGTAGTTCGAAGGCGCTTCGTCATACGCATGAACATCCGCGCAGAACACCACACGGTACCCCATTTGATCCAAAAGAACCGTATCCCAATTATCATGGGAAAGCAGCCCTTTCGGGAGCTTGATGCTCGATAGATGCCCGGCCCGAGCCAGCTGATGGTGTCCAAAGGAGATGGTCCGTCCAAAAATTGTCTGGAAGGACACGAAATTGAACCTTTGAGCGAAATTCGTTCCGATCTTTTCAAAACGGGCGTACCAGCTGCTGGCGTGAGCGATCCTGATGAACGCCTGAAAGATCGCGACGTTCTTATTCTCCGGATGCTCGGCCTTTCTGAGGAGCTTAAGAAGCGTTCCTTTCGGGATCATCCCATCGGCATCACAGATATAAAGATAGACGTATTCAGGGTGCGACCCCATGAACTCAGCGATATTTCCCTGTTTGCGTTCAAGAGGGACTTCCCTCCTCCTGTAGAAAATACGGCCTGGGTAAATCGCTTGAAGCCGTTCGACAATCTCTCGCTCAAAGGACTCAAACTCCTCCGAAGAATCAGACAGGATCCAAAGGTCGGTATCCGGGAGCTTATTCCCCGAAAAGGAATACTCGATCCTTTCGAAGAGACCATGCGATTCATTGCGGACGGGATAAACGATCGCGGTCTTCGGAAATTCTTTGACGAAGGAGCCCTTGAGCGCCGTTTCTTTAAGGAACGGACGCAGAACGCTCAAAATAAAAAGGAACGCCACGTTAAAGAATAAAAATCCGAAGCCCGCAACCCAGAGTATCCCGAACAAGCGGGATTCCTCCGTCCACACGATCGCCGACGACACGAGCCACACCGCAAGACCTGTCAGTAGCGCGACCGCGCCAAGGAATAACGCAGTCCGCCCTTCCGGGCTGAGCGGAAAGCGGCCTGTCGGGATCGCCCGCATGGATCTCACGATCGATCCTCCTCATCCCGCGCGGCGCTCTCCTTTGAAGATGTTTCTAGTCCTGCCGGTTTGAAGGCCCGGGTCCTTTCAAGCCGGGCTATTTGTATCCGGTATTCCGATATCGCCTGAACGGACGCAACTCGCGCCTCTTCCAATGCGATAAAGGAAGCCAGCAGTTCCCCGGTCCCCTTACCGCCCGTCACGAGGCGCGTTTTCTCGTTCTTGTAGTTTTCCTCATTTTCTTTGAGAAAGGCCTCTGTCATCCTTATCTTCTGGCGAAGAGCCCGCGCTTCATGAAAGAGCCGTCTGATCTCTTTTTCATGCGTCCGGATGCGGACATCCTCAGCCCATTTTGTTTCCTCGATCTCCTGCTCCTTCGCGCGGATCTTTGAACCCAACCTGCCGAAATCCCAGATGTTCCATTTCCCTTCGATCCCCACGATCACGCGGTTCGTGTCCACATACACGTCCCGGACACTGTTCCAGCGCGTGGAGAGGCTGAGTTGAGGGAACCTTTCCGCCTGAAGCGAGCGTTTCTCATATTGTTTCGCCTGGATCTTGAGAGAACCCTCTTTGTAGACAGGGTCCGCTTCGCGCGACGCGTCAAGAATCGACTCAAGCCCGCTTTCGGCCTCCGGGATACTCCCGTAGATCTGAAGCTCAAGAGCTTCGTCTTCCCCAACCCCTACCGTTTCCCGAAGAACCGTAAGCAGATAGTCGTAAGTCTCCTTGTGCTTCACAAGCGAATGCTTCACGCTTTCAAGATGCGCTTCGATCTTCAGCGACTCCACACGGGGAAGCACCTCTTTACCGGCAAGCTTCCTCATCCGCTCGCACTCGGCGGTGAGTTCCTTCACCTCCCCCTGAGCGATCCTCGTAAGCTCCTTTTCTTCCAATACCTGCGTGTAAAGCACCCGCACCGCGAGCTCCAGATCAAGCTTCACTTCTTCGAGCCTGAGCTTCTCGACCTCGTAAATGGCGTTCTGCCTGTGCTTTTCCGCCACCGCTTTCCCTCCCTGAAAGATCGGCTGCTCGATCCCGGTATTCAAAAACCCAAGGAACCGGCTCTCCCCGGAAGCAACACCCGCCTCTCCCTCCGCTTTGAGCTTCGGGAAAAACTCGGCAAGCGTCCCTTTGTAGAGGGCCTCCTCCTTCCCAAGCCGCGCAAGCGCCCGCTTTATCTCGCTTGAGTCCTTGAGCGAGTTCGTGACCGCTTCATCGATGCTAAGAAGCGTCCCGGAAGGCGTCAGCACCGCTGAATCCGCCGCCTGAGCGCTGACAGGTGCCGCTAGAACCGTTAATACCAGAACGAGACAGACAGCATTCCTCATAAATCCCTTCCTCTCCTTAAAACACTTCCCCATGGCATTCCCTCCTTTGCGTGGGACGGTTCGATCATTCCCGTTTCTTGTCTATTCCGGCTTTTTATAGGCCTCTAACTTGGCGGCAAGATCGGCGACACCTTCCTGGAACTCCTTGAAATGCCGGGGAAGGATGCTGATACCGCGCTTTGCGGCGATCATTTCCTCGGTGTCTTCGTTCTCCTCGTTCCTGACGAAGAAGCGGATATCCCCCCGCGTCTTTCCGTTCACTTCCACCACCGTGAAATGCAGCTCTTCTCCGTTCCGCGTCTGGATCACTCGCACCTTCTCTTTTTCAACGAACCCCTTATCCTTTTTCTCGTTTTCCATTAGTTTTCTCCTTTTTGGTTTTCAGTTACACGGCTTCAAGTAAAAACACAAAGATCGGTTTTGACGCTTCGACGGTGACAGACTTCTCGACGTTCACGTTCCTCAGGTTCCTTCGCGCCTCATCTGAAAGGTTCTGCGCGAGATTTAGCTCCAGCTGGTTCTGCATGCTGAACGGGTCCTGCGACCGGCCTCCCAGAAAAAGCGCTCCCATGGAAAGGACGGACTCACCAAGTGCTTTCGCGATTTTCTTGTCCGTATGTTTTTCAACCTTCCCTTTGATCCCGGCGGCACCGTCCTCAGAGAGCGCGAGCGCGTTTACGCGTATCTCGCGGCCATCCGGAAACACCAGGAGCTGGAACCGGACATTGATGCGGTCAAGAGACTTCAGAACGTTCGCTTCTCCCAGGAATTTCGAGCCCTTGGGGATCACTGTTTTTTCACCGGCCATAAAGTCTTTTGAAACGAGCGCCACGACCGGCGCGTCCACATTGAAACTGAACACCCGTTCCCCGAGAAACGCCGGGATCTTGGTACCCGAAGCAAGCCCAAGTTTCAATTTCCCGGACCTTTCGTTCCCCGTCTGGATCACCCGCTCCGGTTCTTTCTTGAAAAGGAAGACCCCCATAGCGCTGTCGAGTTTCCGTTTGGTCCGTGGGAGGATCTTCAGAGGTTTCACCGAAGCTTGTGGTTCTTTGGATCTGAAAGAAGCGTCGATCGCGCGTTCCATGGAAGCTGCGGTCATAGCCACCCGGTTCTGTTCTGCCGCGGGAACGCTCAGAGCCTTGGGTTTCGGGGTCTCATAACTCATCACGAAATGGAAACCATAAGCGACAATCAGAATCGCGGCGCCCCATAGCACGAACCGGTTCGTAACCAAGTCCCTTATCCCGTGCCAGTCCTTTTCCCAACCCTCGGGTTTTTCCGAGAACCCGGGTTCGGGAGCCTTGGGAGGACTGTTTTTCTTTTTGCCGCGCTCGATCACGCGCTGGAGGAGCTTGATCATTCGAACCACCGGAACCCTTTGAGCTCGATATCCCGGGCCGACCCGGGCTCCAAAACGTCCTCGAACACGCGAAGGACCGGCTTTTGGCCTTTCCCAAGGACCCGGTAGTCGAATACGATCACGCCGTAGACGTAGCTATCGGGCTGGATGACTTTGGCGATCTCCAGTTCTGAGGGAAATTCGATATTCCCGGATTCCTTGTTCGTCAGGAGCTTCCGTTCATACTCGATAGCCCCCACGGAAGCCTTAAGGAGTTTGTACGGGATCTTGGAATAATTAAGGATCGAGAACCTGAGGTACCCCTTATCCGCCATCCGGGAGAGCGAAAGGAGATTCACCTGCACCTCGCCTTTCCCCGACGAACCTTTCAAAGCAAAAGATTGAACGCCTGAGGCCACTTTTTCTTTCAACTTATCTTCGGAGAGTTTCTCCGCCTTCTCCTCAAGCTTTGCTTCCTTCTGCTGGTAATCTTCTTTGATCACCGCGGCTTTTTCTTCCACCTTCTTCTCAAAAGCGTTCTGAACGAGGGATTCATCATCCTTTGGAAGCCTGTAATCGAGAACGAAGTCCGCGGTCTCGGGGACTCCCGTGCTTACGTCAAAGGCAAGCCTTCCGGACTCGGTGATAATGATGATGTTCGTTCGGGCTTCCGCGTCATCCGTAAGGGGCTTTACGAGAACCTGTCTTTCATAGACCTCCACTTTGAAAAGGTCCTGATCCCCGACAAAGACCTTGAGCGCGGGCTCCGGCAGATCGATCGTGGAGACGTAGCCCAAGGCGGTCTGAAGCCGGTAAGCGACGCCCGAGCGCATGGTCACTTTGTAGATATTTCTCGTGGAACGCCGGAGCTTATTAAAAGTCTGCCGTTCCTTCAGGTTGGAATCCGGAGTCTCCACCTGCGGCCTCTCCGGTTCCGGTTTCACGTCTTCCGCAAAACCGAGGACAGGCGTTAAAAAAAAGGTCAGGACCCACGCGAAAAGTAATGTGCGTTTCATCGTTTGTTTTCCTCCAGTCGGTTTAAGAGAATTTCTTTGTAATCTTCCACGAGAAGTCCCGAAGGGGCCGGAAGGCTCCTTGGTATCTTTTTTAAGACCAGTTCTGATTTCAAAAGCGAGGCATCGCGGTGATCGGGGTCTTTGTAGCTTTTTAGCGTTCGCACCCAGACAAGCGAAACGAGGACATGCTCCGGAGTTTCACGCTCGATCTTCTCTTCCTTGAACTCGAGGGACGCGTAAAGTTTCGCTTCCTCGATCCGGGCGAGGATCCCGGACTCGATCAGACTGCGCTTGGCGGCGCTCTGAAAGCGCGCGCTCATCAAATTCCAAGCCTCCGCCATATCCCGGCTCACGGTATAAGCGTTGTACTCCGCGTACCTTTTAACGAAAGTCCTCGAGAAATAGAGGATCTCGGGAGCTGACGGAGCGTTATGCGCGGCAATATCCGAGATCGCCTCGGCCTTACCCACTTCCTCCACCCGGATCACGACGGGCGGCCTTTTTGCGAGTGCGAACGCTCCAAAGACCGCGAAAAAGAGGAGGCAAAGCAGCATGAGGCTCACGAGCTTCAGGAACTCCTGCTGAGCTTCAAGGTCTCCGAATACCTCGTAGTAACGCCTTCCTAAGTTCTCAAGCTTTGTTTGGAATCGAGTTTTCATTTGTAATTCGTCCCTCCTCCTGCCGGAGCAGGCTTGTTTTTCGGGAGTCTTGCGGGCATCGAGGCGTATTTCGCGATAAATGCGGTCCCGATCCCCACCACTGCGGACCCGAGACCGCTGATGCTTCCGCTTGAAGTGATTTGATGAGAAATAAGCGGCACGGAGATAAACAGCAGAATGAAAAGAACGTTTGCCGCGATCACCGCCGCGGCGTTCGTCTCCTCAGGGAGATAGATCGCGATCACGTTCATGACGGAGATCACCTTCATGAGAATGGAAAGGACGACCGTCCAAAGAGACACCGCGACGAGGCTCCTCAGCCAAAAGACAAGGCCCTGACTCGTGGATTTATAGACCCCGAAAGCGACGAGGACCGGGCCGAACACGTAAAGCAGGGACAGGAACACGAACCTTAGCCAGTTCAGCACCCCGAGGGCGATCAGGGCGACGATATAGGTCAGGTAATTGAGGATGGTCAGGATGATCCGGGTGTCGAACCCGCCCAGGTCCTTCTTTTCGGTGATCTCGCGAAAAACGGTCCTGATCACCTCCTGGAATTCCTCATGAGGAAGGATCGCTTTAGCAAGCAGGTCTGTCCCGTAAACGATCCACACGAAGAAACGCCCGTAAAGGATCATGAGCCCCGCCACAAGCACGGTCCGGATAAAAAGGCCCTTGTAGTCGGAGCGGTCTTTCATCACGAGAAAGTTCTCATGTAACACCGCCGCAATGAACATGAGCGGAAAGATCACCGTCGCGGCGGAAGCCGTCACACCGTAAGCGGAGATGAAAAGATCCGGGATCTGGAGAACGTTCGTGAAAAGAAATCCCTGGTTCGTCATCGCCAACCTCCGCCTGACGCGTCCAGAATGCCGTCCAGATACTCCCCCGTGTCCTTGATAAATCGAAGGCGCTCCCGCTCCGCGTCCTTTTCCCGGCGAGAAACCTGTTCTATCTGTGTAGCTTCAAGCTCGAGGAGTTTCGCGATGGATTCCTGGGATTGCTGACCGAGAACCATCAGCTCCCCGATCCCTTGAGCCTGAAGTCTTACCGCGCCTTTCGGGCTCGCGGTCTCGGCCTGGGTCTGAATCTGACGGGCCGCATCCCGGAGATCCTCGCCACCTTCCCGGATCTGACTTGCCAGTTGAAACGCTTCGACCACCTGCATCTCCTCAAATGGGATATAGGACCTTTGATTGCCCTCTGGGATATCACCGGTAATGCTCTCAAGCGAGGCTCTGAGATCCTCCGCAGTCCCGCCCGTCTGAAGGATCTCGAGCTGAGGCGTCGCGAAGATCGCGTCCGAGTAAACGTCCCGGATCCTTGTCCGCATCGTGTTGATAAAATCACGGACCGGATCGCCTTTGACGAAATTCAGGATCTCATCCAGCCCTGAGTGGAACCGGAGGAACTCCAGCGTCTGATCCTTCAGCTCGGTCAGCTGATCCATGGCGAGCATGATGTTCCGGGCGAAGCTATTATTCAGGATCGAATTCTGAAGTTCCTGAAGAGCCGCGTTAATGGCGTCAAAGGTCGGCATCGTCGCATGTGCGGAAGGACTGGGAACACCCGCGAGAATCACCAAAAGAAGGAAAAGGACCAGAACGCCTTTACGCATTCGCGGCCTCCCGGGGTTTTGACGCGCCGCCGGGAAACTTCCGGGCTAGCGTTTCAAAGAGCTCCAGGTTCGTTTTGAGAGGTTCCGCGGCCCGAAGATTCGATTCCTGAGCCAGATCCGCGGGGTCCGTCGTGGCGATCCAGTATTCAAGCGGGTTTGGTTCTACTTTCGCGATCACCCCGTGATCGTCGAACTTGATAAAGACCTCCGAATATTGCCCAGGCCGGACCTCCAGTTCACGGGCGGCAACGATCTCATTCTCATTAAGACCAAAAGAGACGAGCTTTTCGTGCCCTTTCTTCAGGCGCAGGATATATTTAATGGGAGAGTTATTGACCATCACGCCCGAGATCTTCGATTCCAGAAAATCCTCAGGGTTCTGGCTGATGGAAAGAACACCGGCGTTCAGTTTCCGGGCCGTTCTGTAAAACACTTCGACGAGCTCGGTCCCTTGAGATTCTTTGAGGAGCTGCCAGCATTCATCAAGCACGAGGATCTTCTTGATGGCGAGATTCTCGAACTTCCGTTTCAGGGCGAAGGGGATGATAAAAAGCAGGATCTCCTGAAGTTCGGGATATCGGGAGATCTTCCGGAGATCGAAAACCGTGAACCGCGCGTTAAAATCGAACGTCCCCTTGCGGTTCAGCACTTTCCCGTACTCTCCCTGAGTAAAAAGAGAAAGTTCTTTGGCGAATTGATAGGCCTTCCGCTTGTCCTCTTCATCCCCTTCTGAAAACCCGCGGAGCCCCTTCTCGATATCCCCCAAAAGCGGCGTCTCGTCCTCCTCAAGAGGGCGGTACACTTCACGAAGTACGCGTTCCAGTATCATTTTCTCGCTGGCCGCCCACGGCCCTGAAGGAGCGATCATTCGCTGGAGCAGTTCCTTCAAGAACTGAAGGAACGTTGAATCCGCCTCCCCATCCTTTGGGAAAAGCGCGGATTTGGAAGGAAAGGGATTGAGGGCGTAGTGTTCTGAACACTCCACCTCAAAATAGGCTCCCTTTAATGCTTGGGAAAGCTTCCGGTAACTCCCTCCGAGGTCGATCACGATCACCTCGTGGGATTTGGAGGCCATAAGAAAATGCAGCAGAAGATAAGACGTGAAAAAGGATTTCCCGGCTCCGGTAGATCCGAGCATCACGGCATGTTTCGCCTGAAGCTTTGGATCAAAAAGGTCCAGACGGAGGGGCTCGTCCCGCCAGGTCTTGAGCAAAACGCCCTGCCCCTCCGTTCCCTTCCAGCTCCCCTGAACCGGCAGGAGATGGGCCGCCGCGGCCGATGGAACCGGGAACGCGAGGGGGTTCTCCTCACCCTGAAGCGGAAGGAACGTCAAAAAAAGACGGTCATGGTTCATATGATCCACGAGGCCTTCGGCGCCGCCAAGCCTCCGGAACGCCCGTAAAACGTTTCCCGATCTTTCGCGCACCGCTTCTCGGGTCTTCCCTTTGACGAGCACGGCGAGCGACGCGTAGAGGATCTTGTCCCACGTCGCCGCGATCTCGGTTAAAAACTCGTCAGCCTCCCCGGCCTTCGCCACCGCTTCATGGTCTCTGCTGCGAGAGAAGAAGTTTTTCGCGCGCGCGTAGTTCCCTTCACGTTTGATCCAGGCCTTTTCCTTCTCCTGATCCGGGACTTCGAGCGTAAGCGTCAGGAGATACTCCCGGCCCAGCTCCTTTTCAAAATCCCGCATGGACTTAAGAGTTGTTTCCTCAGGCAACGCCGAGAGGTTGATCCCTTGATGGAAATACCCATTCAGATAGAAATCTCCATAATCGGAGACCGGGAGATTTAAAAGAAGACGCGACCGAAGGCTCGCGCGTTCTTCGCAGTAAGAAACGTCCTTCATGAATCTTTCGGATGACACGCCCTGTTCCGCAAGCGAGGGGTTGAGCAATTCATAGAGATAGCCCAAGGTCTCGCTGTCATGCAAGGGACGCACGTTAAACCCGAGCGTCCTCAGTCCTTCCGTGACCACTTCTGAAACAGCGGTCAGGGCCTCCTTTGTTTTCTGAAATTCGATCTCGCTGGCAAGGTGCGCTTTTTTCCCGAACGCGAGCGAAAGATCAGGAAGCCAGGAAGCCCTCGTTTTCTTCTTGCCAGGTGGGATCGTGACAAATAAAAAAAGTTCTTTTTTGAAGAAAGGATGCTGTCTCCAGAACCGAACCTTGGAATCGGCAAGGGCCTGGGAAAGCATGTCCTCACCGGCGAGAAAAGCCCGGTAACTTCGCAGGCTCGCTTCCCCCTCCTCTCCAGCCCTCACGATAAAGTGGAAAGTCGCACCTTCCGGGAGCGCGTTAAGGAACTTCCGTGTCCGGTTCTCAAAATCCAGAATCGCGTCATCCCCCTGAAGCAGCAAGTCCCGGGGATCGATCACAAATCCAGTTCCTAATACACCGCTCACGCCGATCAGAACCCCGTTCTCGATCCTGTAGAGATCGATCTGGCGGAAGAAAGGAACGCGAGCTTCTCTTTGGATCAGGTCCCGCATTTTTGTCAGGAATGAAATGCTCACGTGAAGATCTCCTTTTCCGTTTCCCGAAGCATCGGATAGGTTTTGGGCCGGGCGAGGAACCCCGCGACCGATCCCGTCCAGTGCGAGGGTTTGTTGTTCTTATAAAGGCGCAGGAAGAAATAAGCGCCCAGGACAAGCGCTGTATTCACGACGAGCTGGGTCGAAAACATGAAGACCAGCAGAAAAACTCCGAGCAAAACCAACAGATCAAAGAATTCAAGCCCGAAGATCCTGTTCGCCGTCCTGATCTTTCTGAACCACTTCACGGTATGTTTCATCTTTCCTCTTTTAAAAATTCGTGATGCTTTGAATGAAATCCAGGACCGCGCGGGCGAGCATGATGAGCGCCCCGCCGCCTGCGGCAAGCGCGCCACGCTGCATGCCCCGCTCGTCCCCGAGAGCCATGGAAACCCCCGCGACGGCGATCCCGATCACAAGAACACCGGGTCCGACCGTCCGTATCAAGAAATCCCCGATCCCACTCAGAAAGGAATCCAGATCCGCTTCAGCGTTCGCTTCCGCGAACGCCACGGTTGCCTGAAGCATCAGAAAAGATACCGGGATCAAGATCCTGAAAATCTTTTGCCGAAATTTGTCGTTCATCGTTCTCCTCCCGCGATAGTGAGGGGGGCGCTTTAACCGGCTCTGTGGGCCTTAGGCCCTTTGCCGCATAAGCGGGGCCGTGCACCCCCCTCATGGGAGGTCGAGTTACGACATGGGCATTCACACCAAACGAACATTTTTATACTGAAAATATTTTTTTCAGCGTTCGCGAAAGGACCCGCTGCACGCTCCTTTCCGTCCTCCCAAACATCTCGGCGATCTCTTTGACGGAGAGTCCCTCGCGATATCGAAGTTTGAGGATTTTCTTCTGTTTCCGGGTGAGTCTGCAAAACGCGGCTTTTTTGATGTAGACCATCCCGCGCCTCCACTCCGCCAAACCGCGGACAAAGGCTTCCCTTGCTTTCTGGCGAAGCCTCTGGACCGTTCTTGGAGCAATCCCCAAAAGGTTGGCCACTTCGTTTTCTCGAAGTTTTTTACCGTAACAAAGCCCGTAAACAAGAGCTTGGCGCGGCGTAAGCGCCCCTTCCTTGATGAGAACGTTCAGCGCCCGATTTCCGCGTCTCACTTCAGCCATCCGCTTTTGCTTCTCTTCGGCGGCGATTAAGCCGTCAAGCGGGTTCGTCGAACGTTCTGCTATTTTTTTACGGGCCTCCAGCTCAAAGGGAGCCATGGCGGGCATGGTCCCGATGTCCTCGACCCTCGTGAAATCCGCCGTAATCTCCCTCGACCGGATCCTTTTTCTTTTCGGCTGCTGCTCTTCAGGTTTCCCATCCTCTCGTTCCTCTTGCATGGTCTTCTCGCTTTCCGCCGCGAGAGGACTGGAACGAAAAGAAAAAAGCGGACAGCGAGGAAGAGCCGTCCGCTAAAAAAAACACGTCATACCTGAAATGGAAACACCTTGGACGTGCGGAAAAACAAAAAAAGATTTTTATGGGGAGAAGTTGTTGCGTGGAAAACTAAAGGCGGGTTGGCTGGCAATGGGCACACACCAAGCGTGACACGGAAACTCTCTCCGCGCTGCCGCCCGTTCCAGCCCCTAAGCGGCACTTGGGGGTAATCCGGATCGAAACGCCACCATGGACGCTTGCCCCCGGGCTTACCTCTCACGATTGGGGTTCATGCCCCATCGTAAGGTTTCATGCGCGCGTTCAGCAGGAATCATCCAGTGAACGCCGCGCCTCAATGACCCGGCTCGGTATGTCCGGGTTCAGAAAAAATCCTACCCGACGAACTGGGAACCGTCAAGAAACCCACCCTTTTCGTTTTAGTGGCTTTAGACAAAATCTATCAATTCATAGCTTCCTTAAGCCCTCATGAGCGGCGAGCTCTCTTACGCCGCCCATGAGCACACAGCCTTTACTTTCGCCTGATCTGTCTCGAGATCCTTTCAAAGCTCCGAACGCCGGAATCGACTCTGCTTTGGATCGTTTCAAGGGGCAGGGATCTTACCTGCGACGCGACAACGTCATAAGACGGCGTAGTCTGCTGCCCTGCCTGAGCCGGGGCCGTGACTCCTTCCGTGAATAGTCTCCAGCCCGAGAGCATGGGCTTCCACGCACAGGCCGCAAGAAAGATCCACGGCAGAAGCCACGAGCCGTAACGAAGAACGCCTCCAATCGTTTTAAGGATCACAAGCAGGACTGTTTTATGGAACCGGAACATTGCCTCCAGTTCTTTTTTAAAAAAATGCTTTTCCATATATTGCCTTTCTTCTCGCATGTTTGGGACCGTTTAAAGGATCTTGATGACGAGATCCGTCGCGTCTTTTGCCTTATACGTTAAATTGTGCAAGTGAAGGTTCCCGGTCTCCATGTCCTTTAATTGCACAGCGATGCTCGCTTTGTGGACAGTCTGGTACTCAAGCTCCCGTTCACTGAATTGCCCCTCGAATTGTTTGATCCATTCCCTGAGCGTCATAACTTCCGCCTCCTTCTGTTGATGGTAGAGTAGAAATATGGTGAGGCTCGGGCACACGAAAGTCTTGATCTGTGATCCCGCACTCCCGCGTACCCGGCCCCGGCAAATCACCTTGAGACGAAATACTTTCCTCGGCCCCGGACGTTTCCTCCGGAGAGCGTCTCCAGCTTCATTTCAAGACACCTCAGTTCGTCCTCTTCTCCAGCCATCAAGTCATCCTCCTCCGCAGCGGCGATGCGCGCGCGGAGATTTTCAATGCGATCAGAAAGACCTCTTATCCATTCGCTGTGCGTCATTTAAAATCTCCTTTCGTAAGAATAAAGGGCTCTGTTGCAAAAATCGTGAAGCTTGAGCATGCTTGGCGGAGATTGGTGCAGATCACTTCTGATATTGAACTGTCAGGAGCTGGCTGCACAACAGCCATTACGCCCAATCAACTGGTGCAGTCGTCTTCTGAAAATGACATTTGGTATCTCTCATAAACGGAT
>Ga0209098_1002378_pt1 | contig 16662 bp, 16 predicted proteins | sample AD_JPNHW1_MetaG_FD_184429 | JGI IMG/M metagenome (GOLD analysis project Ga0209098, IMG submission 184429) | Active sludge microbial communities of municipal wastewater-treating anaerobic digesters from Japan - AD_JPNHW1_MetaG (SPAdes) (version 2) | ecosystem: Engineered > Bioreactor > Anaerobic... | reverse complement strand
CAGACCTATACACGCCTGCAGGACTACCGTTTGCTTTCAAGACTTTCTCAGCTTGGAGCTGCCTTTCATAAAATGGCCTTTGATCTGCGCCTTCTGCAGTCGCCGCCAATAGGCGAAGTCCAGGAGCCCTTTTCTGCAAATCAAGTAGGCTCGTCTGCAATGCCCTTTAAACGCAATCCCATCAACTCAGAAAAAATAGATTCCCTAGCGCGACAACTTGCCAGCCTTTCTGATGTTGCCTGGGGCGACGCATCCTTTTCTCTTCTAGAACGCACATTGGACGATTCTGCCAACCGGCGCACCATATTGCCCGAAGGATTCCTGCTCTGCGACGAGCTGATTTCTACGGCTACCCGAATTATCGCGGGGCTAACCGTAAACGAAGTCGCAATTCTGCGTAACGTGGCAGCCTATGCACCCTTTGCGTGCACGGAGCGGGTGCTTATGGCGATGGGAAAAGCCGGCGCAAACCGGCAAGACACACACGAACGCTTACGGCAACATTCGCTTGCCGCCTGGGAGGAAGTTCGTTCCGGCAAGCCTAACACTTTGCTGGACCGCATTTGCAGCGACCCTTTTTTTCGAAAATGGCTCGATCCTGCCGAGCTTGCCGCTCTTTTTGACATTGAGGCTTATGTCGGTAATGCCCCAACCCGTGCACGTGCGTTTGCGGCTTCCCTTCGCGAGATTTGTGGATAATCGTTGAGTGTGGCGATATACTTCCGATAAACAATAGAGAGGTTGCTACTCAAGGAGTCTGTCATGCTGGATTTTATCGTCAAGGGCGGGCCGGTCATGTGGCCCATCGTGGGCTTTTCCATTATCGCCTGCGTTATCATTATTGAAAGGTTTTTGTATTTGCACAAGATTTCAAAAAATGAGGAAAAGCTTTTCACCTACGTAAAGAAAAGCCTTAACGAGGGGCATTACAACGAAGCCCTGGCTATCTGCGATCAGAACACTTCGCCCTTCTCGACGCTGCTCAAGATTGGCATTGAAAACAGGCATCAACCAGAGATGGTCCAGCGTGACATTCTGAAAGACGCTGCCTCCCTGGAGGCCCCCAAACTTGAAAGTGGCTTGTCGCTTTTAGGAACCATAATTGGTATCGAGCCGCTCATGGGTCTATTGGGGACGGTCACTGGAACAATGAAGGCCTTTGGTGTCTTGAGCACTTTCGGTGCGGTGAGCGACCCAACTGCCTTGGCCTTAGGTGTTTCGGAGGCGCTGATCACAACTGTCGGCGGCCTTGTTGTCGCCATTCCGTGCACGATTTTCTACAACTATTTTGTCAATCGGGTAAACGCGATCCTCATCAGGCTGGAAAGTCAGGTCAACTCCCTGGTGCTTCTCATAAATTCCGCCAATGGCAAGGCTAAGGATGACGATCCGGAGGAAGTATGAGCACTCGGAGGTTGCAAGCCAGGAATGAAATCAATGTGACACCACTCATCGATGTCATATTGCAGCTCATTATCTTTTTTATGATCACCACTACGTTTAGGTCCGCGCCAGGCATATCCTTGGACTTACCTCAATCCAAGACCGCACAGAAGGTCGCTTCCAGTTCGGTTTTGCAGGTACGTGTTTTCTCCAACGACGAGATCTATGTCAACAAGAACAAGACAAGCCTTGCAGGTCTTCGAACCATCCTTCAGCAAGCCGTGGCGACGATGGGTCCTGCGGCGGGGCCCCAGGCTTCAGGAGGTGTGGCTCAAAGCTCTCAGGGCTCCGCAAACAAGACGAATCAGACAAACCAGGCAAACTCGACTACTTCGGACTCGATCCAAGAGAATCCGATTAGCAATATCCACGCCATTTTGGAAGGAGGATCGGGAGTATCCTACCAGCTTATTGTATCGGTTCTGGATGAGCTTAGGCTCTGTGGGATTCAGAATGTCAGCCTTATGACAAGAGAGGAAAAAGTCACGCAATGAAATGGTTTGGTGGTTCTGGCAGCTCAGAAGATCGCAAGCGCTGGACTCAGTCGGTGTTCTTGACTGTCGCTTTTTATGGAGTGCTGGGTCTGGTAGCTTTTCTCACCCAAACCATGAGCCCGCCTCAGGAGTTGGTTCTCTCCAATAGGACGGTAATCGTCAATCTGGAGGGACCCATAAAGGAAAAGTCAGGGCGAGGCTCAGTCTATCCTTCGAATATCGGCGAAGAAAGTGAGACCATACAATTGCCTAAGCCGGCGGTTACCCAGCAGAAAACGCAAGTTCCGGCCAACGCGGCACCCAAGGTTGCCGTGGCGCCCCAGACGCAGACAGCGAGCAAACCAACGGCAAAACCTACTACAGCTCAGGCCAGCAAACCCGCACCCACCCCAGCGTCGCCACCTGCCATTGCCAATCCTGTGAACGATGTGCGCACAAGTCCTTTGGCGCTCGTTTCTGCAGTCCAGGATGAACAGAAGGCGCCCCCAAGTACGAGCCAGGCAAATACGAATCCTCCAAAACAACAAGCACCGACACAGGCAGCGAACGTGGCTGAGGACCAATCTCCGGCGCAGACTGAAGACAAAGCCCAAGTCGAGGAGCCATGGACACCCTCGGGTACCCGCAGCTCCAAATCTGGTCAAACAAGTGCCAATCAGTTCTTATATGTCCCTGGACAAGGCATGGTTCCCTGGGGAGAAGGGAATTCCTATATAGTGAGAAAAGCCGAGCGTGGCAGCGGCATAGAGACAGCTTTTGGCGGAGCTAGAGGAACAGTAGGACACAATATCTATGTGCCAGTCTCCGATTTCATGCCGCTTCCGAGCTCAGTGCCGGCGTCCGTGTTCGAAAGAGCCATAGCCAACGAAAAACCAGAGACTGCAAGCCAGAGGAAGCGCGATTTCCTTTCCTGCTACGAGCTCAAAGGTGATACGTACGTGATGAAGAAAGCAGTCCCCTTGGAAAAGCGCAGCCTCATCTGGCCTCTTCTAGACGACGGGAAATACGACATGTCTCTGGCCGAATACAAAAAAGGCAAGACCCTGAGCCCCGTGATCATTGGTTTTACTATCACCAAGGACAATCAGCTAAAAGACGTGCAGATTCTGCAGTCTTCCGGAGATCCTGAGTTGGATCTTGCCGTCCAATACGGTTTTACGCGCGCTTCATTTTGGAACAAAACCGGAGAGACTGTACCAGGGAAGTTCACCTACTACTTCTAATTACCTCTAAAACGAGTTCCAGAGCTGGTTTTTGCGATGTTGAGTCGGACTCTTGTGGTATTAGCGTGGGTTCTTCATGCTCTCCAGCAGGAAGGTCTCAGTAGGACAAATAATTCCTGATGGTGTCTCGCTGTATTCATCATAAAGCTTGCCTTCGAAGAACGCATCAACCACGACAGGAGAAAACTGCTTTCCTCTTTCCGCCCGAATCTCCAAAAGGATCTCGTCCAAACCTTTTGAATCGCGATAAGGTCGAGTACTGGCCATGGCGTCGAACGTATCAGCCAATGCAATAATCCGAGCCAGAGGATCGATAGCTTCCGAGGCGACTCCGTCTGGATATCCCTTGCCATCCCAGCGTTCGTGGTGGTGTCGCACCCCGTTTATCGCGGGCGCAAAGAAGTCCATGATAGAAAGGATCTGTGCACCGATGAGTGGGTGCATTTTAATCACTTCCATTTCTTCTTCGTTGAGCGGACCTTTTTTGTTGAGTACACGCTCAGGAATCCCGATCTTGCCTATGTCGTGTAAAATGGCGGCATACTGCAGAGGCTGCTCCATGTCTTTGGGCAAACCGAGTTGCTTCGCTATGCGTAAAGAGAGCCTGCTCACCCGCTGACAATGTCCTTGTGTGTAACTGTCCTTTGCTTCGATCGCTTCGGCTAGCGCCAACACGGTTTGGAAATTGGCTTGTTGAAGTTTTTCGTACGTATTCTTGAGTTCTATCATCTGGGATTGCACACTTTTTTCCAGGGAACTCTGATATTCGGCGTTCTTGCGGTCCTGCTCTTCTTTTTCTTTTACAATCGAGCGATATTTTATCGCCCTCTTGACTACTTCAACTATATGATCAAGGCGACTTGGTTTTACCAGGTAATCGAAGGCACCATTCTTCATAGCCTCCAAACCTGTAGAAAGATCATTGTATGCGGTAAGCATGATAACAGGCGTCATCGGTTTGAGTGCCCGGATTTTTGGCAGGGCGACAAGCCCATTCATCACCGGCATGCGTATATCCAAGAGAATGCACTCTGGATCCAGGCGGTTGTCCGCCAGCAGATCGAGTGCTTCCTGCCCATTGTGTGCAATCTTTACATCGAAATCTGCTCTCTGAAGCCCGAGTGACAATACTTTTTGAATTGCCGGGTCGTCGTCCGTAATCAAGACAGTGTGCTGCACTGATTCCATACTTTTCCCTTACTTTTAGATTTAAAGCACTTCTCGCACGTTTTTATTGTTTTGCCACTTCCCCTCATGTAGTTGTCTATGTGGACTTGTGCCGCAATCTGCGCGGAATCAAGAAGGGAACCGTTTTTCTATACCCATCATATCCTACAAAGAGTTTCGGAAACAAAAAACTATCTTGGACCCAAACCAGGATTAGGTCAAGCAGGACCATCACAAGAAGCATAAGGACGTTGTCGTCGGAAGGCTCAAGCGCACCAAGGCAGAGAGCAAGCGCCACAAACCACCAGAAACCCGGATGCCTACAACGGCTATAGGAGCCTTCGCTGACAAGCGCGTCTTCCGCAACTCCCTTTTTTTTTCGTATCGTTTTGATTTCAAAGAAGACTGTCCAAAGCAACATCCCAAGCGAGAATGCCGCGAGGACCCACAATGTCACTCTGGGCAAGCCAGGCCAGAAAAACCATAGTGTCTGGGTATCCAAATTCAGGGCCACCCACAGGAGCGGAATACTCACTGCACTATATCCCACTATGCGGAGACCAGCTGTGATCTTGCGCATCCGTTTGTCACCGCCCCTATCCAGAGTTAAGACATCAAGTACATCTGCAAGAAAAAGAAGCAGAAATCCCGATATTCCGACAATAATTGGCATTGTATTCGATATTATGATATAGTATTCTTCCTTTTACTAGCTCTGTGAGTTACTAGCTCTGTGAGGTCGTAGGGGTACATCGATGGTTCTTGACGTTTCATCGCTAATACCGGCCTTTGCATTTTTTGTTCACGTTCCTTTTATTGTATTTGGGTTCTATAGTCGCAAAGAGCGAGTCGATATCTCGTTCCTTCTCTACATGGCCTTCATGACCCTCTGGAGTTTTGGCTCCTTTATGATGCACGCCAATGTAGGGCTTTTTACCCCGATTGTCTGGAACAAAGTGATGTTGGTTGGTATGTTCGGAGGGCCTGTAGCCTTTTTTACGACGATGATCAATCTGCTTGGTATAGACAAGAAACGCTATAAGTTTTTGTCCATAGCCGGCTATATCATTTATCTTTTTCTGATTTATCTTGATGTTAAGGGCGCTGTTGTTTCATCTGCAGGCTTTGGTCCCGACGGCAACTTCTTTTACGAGCTCGGCAAAGGTGCATGGCTTGCCTACTCGATTCTGTACTTTTATTTTGTGCTTTCCATTTACGTTTTGCTTGGCGAACTCAGGCGATGTACTAACAAATTCAAGAGAAAAACCCTAAAACTCCTTTTGATCGGAGCTATCATCATTGTCTGCAGCGTAGCGCTCAACCTCTACAAGCCTTTAGGGAAATACCCCATCGACCTTGTCGCCACGACGGTAAATGCTATAATAATTTTTTACTCAGTGTATAAATATAGACTGATACACTATTCTTCGAAAGTCGTTAATATTTTCCTTGTTTTTCTGATGACTCTCCTCATGAGCGCAATGTTCCTGCTTCTGCTGACAGCAGTGTTTCGTTTGCAGAATCTTATGGCTGTCTCACGAATTACGTTGATCGCACTTGTTTTAGGCTTTATTACTGCCATCCTGTCTTCCCCAGTGCGCAGCACTGCAACTTTTTTCCTGGAGAGGCTTTACGGTGGTAAGACATACGGCGACTACAAAAGCCTTCGGCTTTTCTCGGAAAGCCTGACATCCATCGTCGATATGCAGGAATTGGGCGGGGTAACCATTGACAAGGTGTTCTCTATATTCAACCTGGAATGGGCTTTTATGTTGGTGAATGACTTTACCGACCGCAATTATAAACTGAACGCAGCCAAAAACTTGCCATTCGGAGACACCATCATCGATGAGCAGAGGCTTTCTATCACTTTGCAGCGCGGCAGCGAACTCGTTCGATATTTTGTGACCAAGCCTCAGCAGGAAAAGAAAGGCGAGCTCTACTTCTACGATCCGCAGAATCCGATGAAGGTTACGCTGGAGGATGAACAGCAAAGTCAAACTGTGGAAACATCTTTAGTGCTGCCACTTAAGTTCAAGGATCGCCTTAACGGTTTTCTAGTGCTCGGGCCGCAGCTCACCAAAGATTATTACAACCAGTCCGATATGGAGACTATGCTACTCTTGGCGGTGCAGTGTTCGGTCGCTTTGGAGAACGCGATTAGCTTTGAAAGACTCAAGACGCAGCAAAAGCGCTTGCAGAGTATCAATAACCAGTTAGAAGTGAGTAGAAACAAACTCGAAGCTTTCTTTAACGGAATTACCACGCCCATTACCATTCAGGATATCAACTACAACATCATCGAAGCGAACTACGCGGCCAGCAAGTATGTAGAACAGTCTGGACAGCAACTGATCGGCAGTAAGTGTTACAAGATGTTCTTTAACAGAGACCGGCCTTGCCTCGAATGCCAGGCCCAAGACTGTCTGCACACCAGAATGCCGTTTAGTACGGAGCGTCAGGATAGCAAGGGAATTCTGACGTTTGCACTCAATTTCTACCCAATCAATGTGCCAGAAAACTCTACCCCCATTTTCCTCGAATTCTTTCAGGACATCACGAAACAGAAGACATTACAAGAGGAGCTTATTCAGTCCGAAAAAATGGCCGGTATTGGAACGCTTGTGTCCGGGATAGCGCACGAGATCAATAACCCACTCGGTGCAATTCTTGGAACGGCGGATCTTATCCTTCCGGAAACGGCCGATAATCCTCGGCTCAAGGAATACACCCAGGACATTATCCGATACGCGCAAAATGCAGCCGAGGTCATAAGCGAGCTTATGGCCTACTCGCACAAGAACAAAAGCGCTCCAGAGGATGTCAACATCGCCAATGTCATGGAAAACTCCCTCAAAATGGCTATGCGTGGAATGGACTTTAGCACCATAACGGTGCGAAAGAACTTCGAGAAGACGGATCCGGTGCAGGCTAACGCCACAGAGTTACAGCAGGTGTTTCTTAATCTCATTGTAAACTCGGTGCAAGCCATGAATGGAGACGGCATTCTCACTCTTGGTTTAAAACAGGAAGGATCGGACGTGATTGCCACTGTTCAGGACAATGGCGTGGGCATCAAAGAGGAGAATTTAGACAACGTGTTTAACCCATTTTTTACTACAAAAGACCCAGGCGCGGGGACAGGCCTTGGCTTAAGCATAGCCTATCATATTGTGTCCAAGGCAGGCGGACGGATCACCTTGGACTCCAAGGAAGGCAAAGGGACACAGTTCAGAGTCGTGTTGCCTGTTGCTAACGTCGACCAGAATAGAATTCGGTTTATTCATGCCATGGAGCCGCGGCAGGTTGAGGACAGCTTCTATCTGCAAAGGAAGATCCTGGTCGGCGAAAAAGGCTATTTGGAAGAAACTATCCATCGGCAAGAAGACGATAAGGCCTTCCATATCCTGGCTTACAAAGGCTTGCAGCCGATAGGCACCACTACTTTGCACTTGAGTGAAGTCGAAGGTTCCGTTCCAATAGAACAGAATTTCGATCTTTCGCCATATAAGGACGGAACGCCTTATGCGGAAATAGACCGGCTTGCAATCTCGAAAGACGAGCGCGGCAGCATAATCCCGTTTAGCCTTATGGTGCTTGCCTACTTGTATCTTCGAGGTCGCGGCGTCAACAAAATATTCCTCGACGTCTTTAGCGACGAGGCCAAGCTTGTCAAAATGTACGAAAAGTTAGGGTTTAGGATCATCGGTACCTACAACAAACCTTTGCCTTGCACGGTCATGCTACTCAACCATGAGTCCGAATATGTCGACCAGGTCTCACGGATGGAACATTTTGTGCAGAATTTCTTCTCCCGTTTAACGCCGCGTCTAGGTTTTGAAGGTGAAGACCTGACCTTTATTTACAAGGCCATAAATGAAATAAACGAAAAAATACCTGCAAGCCAAACCGCTGGTCAAGCATCTGACAATGACATGGGTGTTGCGGAATGACCCCTGTGGACAACCTCAGTCAACAGGCTTATCCTGCTCATATGTCTCCAGAAGAATTGACGGATGGCATCAAGACTATACTTTCGCACTCGCCTGCCTTTCCTGGTTCCAACCTCGTTGTCGATATTATCGCTAACCCTGTTGCTGGCGGTTTTAAACTCAAGCGTTACACAAAACTTCGCGATGCTGAACTCAAGCAGCTCGTGGAAAAAGCGCAAAAACTTCAAAAACGGAAAGAATCCGTGGAAGTACGACTCCATCTTACCGAGCGGGAAGGGCACGCCGCTGCCATAATGCAGGAGCTCATAGACCTTTCCTCCAGCACGCATGTGGACGCACCCCTTCGAGACGATGCTCACCAGCGAAGCAAACGTCACATCATCATAACGGCAGGAGGAGATGGCACCAGTTTGGAAGCCGCTGAGCGCATTGCTCTGCTTCCTGAGCCTGAAAAAGACCGATTCGGCATCTTGCGTTTGCCTTTGGGTACAGGCAACGACGGCTCCGAAGGTCGAGACCTCATTACGGCGCTCGGTCGGTTTTTGGAGCCGGTCAAATTCGCACGTCGACCTGCCGTGCGTGTGACACCTGCGTCATCCGGTGGAGGCATGCCACGCTATGCGTTCAACATAGCCAGCATTGGCCTGGATGCGTATGTTGCCGAGATGACTAACAAGGTCAAGGCGAAGATATCAGGAGATTTCTATAAATTCTGGGTTGACATTGCTTCAGTTTTCTACGACAAAATCTACAAAGTGGCGCCAATGCACGTAAAGCTGTGGAATAATCTGGGTAAGCTCGTTCGGGACGAGACAAAAGAACAGCTCCTGGTGGTTTTTGGGGTCTCCGGATACCGCCAATACGGATCCAATAAACCGATTTTGCCATCAAAAGAAAATGTCGTCCTTGTGTCGCAGACGAGTCTTTTGCGGAAAATGGCGATAAAGACACCTATTGAAACCGGCAAGTATCAGGGGCTGCCTGAGGTTGAAAGCTATTCGGCCTCTAAAGCCGAGGTCGAATATGACAAACCGATCTTGCTCCAGTGTGATGGAGAAACACAGTTGTTGACGCAGAAGGATTTTCCCCTTACCTTCGAAGTGGTTCGCGACCTGTACAATGTTGTGGTCCCAGAGAGTTCAGTGGCGCCAGCAATCTAGTCTGCTGGCGTGGCGCTAGTCTGGGCGCGTGGCAATCGAACCGGTAGAGGCAAAGGAATAGGCTTTCACAAGCGTGTAGCGTGGGCCGTGCGGCATCAATTCTGACTCCATAAGATCGAAGGTCTTGGGCCGGCACGAGATGCGTGGTACTGCTTTGGGCTGTGCCGTCTGTTCGGATGCAAGAGTTGGCGCGTTTGCAAGGCCACTACGAGAATATGCGTCCTTAAAGCGCGCAAGCGTCAGGTGTGGCGTCCAAGGTCGAAGGTCTGGCATAAGTCCGATCGTAGCGGCTGCGCGGCGGGATTCAGCGACGATAGATTCAATCGATTTGCGCAGATAGGGTGGCTCAATTCCAAAGCTGACACACAAGGTTCTTGGGTTTTTTCTGTTGGGCAAAAACCGTTGCCCTTGGGAGACAAGGGTTGGGGCCTGGAGATTATGTTCGAGATTTTGAAACTGCCTGCATATGACTTCGAGACCAGCCTCCTCCACTTCCCCAAAAAAGTAAAGGGTGAGATGATAAATGTCAGGGTTGACCCAGGTTGGAGAGCGCTCCTGAAAGAAGGGCTTTATAGCAGCGGCGTAGTTCGATAAGAGGTTTTTTGTGGCCTCGTCAAAATTGAGAGCGACAAAGAGTCTGTGCGTGACGGTGTGCATAGGCATCTATTGTGTGCACCAACGCCAGCCGCCGCAAGGGTGTTTGTGGAGCCCATTGGCTATTGTGTGGGCCGGAGTGGGCCTCCGCGGTGCCTGGTCTGGAACATTCCGCGGACGGTGAGTAGGGCGACTTTGCGAATCATGGGGTACTGGTAAGCGGTTCAGGAATTGGGTACTACTATTAGTCACCGAGTGAGTACTTAGTCGGTGACTAATAGACGACAGTGCGAGTAGTGCGACTTGGTGGCAGGGGACACAAGGTAGCCAGCACGCGTAAAGCGGATTGAGGAGTGTTTTGATGGTCAGGGACATACATCCAGACGAGGCGGTAGCGCTCGTTCTAGCCACAGCGGTCAAGGCCTGTCCAAAGCCTAGGACCGAGAAAGTGGGGCTTGATGCTGCACTTGGCAGGCGACTTGCGAGGTCGTACTTTTCTCCGATTGATCATCCTCCATTTACTAAAGCATCCATGGATGGTTTTGCATTCTCAAGCCAGGCACAAGAAAAGGCAGCGAAAGTCGGCACGCTACAAGATAACGTGCATTGTGTAACACAGACCATTGCGGCGGGGGGCCCCTGGCCGGAACCTATTTCTGGTACCGACGTGGCGCGCATCATGACAGGAGCGCCGTTACCTCATGGAGCTGATGCGGTTCAGAGGATCGAATGGACCGAAGAAGCAGGGAAGGACGCCCAAGGAAGACCACTTGTTCGTTTTACGAGGCAAGAAACGGCACGGAATGTAATCGGGCAGGGAGAGAACTTAAAATCGGGGCAGTTACTCCTAAGCCCGAGAGTACTTCTGCCGCAAGACATCGGCATTTTGGCGGCGGCGGGAATAGCGGAGCCGGAGGTGGCAGTGCGGCCGCGCGTCGTGGTGGTGTCAACCGGAAACGAGGTCGTCGGGGTAGGGGAGAAGCGCGGAGCCGCCGCGATTTATGACTCGAACGGCCCACAGTTGAGGGCACAAGCGCAGGCATTTGGTTGCCTTGCGGAGTATTGGGGAATTGTGCCGGACAACCGCGGGTTACTGGCCACAACACTGAGCCGGGCAATCAGTGCCGCGGACATCGTGCTGATTTCTGGTGGGGTTTCGATGGGGGATTTCGATCTGGTACCTTCAGTGCTAAGCGATTTAGGGGTCGAGCCGGTCTATCACTCTATTAAAATGCGGCCAGGCAAGCCAAGTTATTTTGGCATGGTGGGGAATACGGCGGTGTTTGGTCTGCCCGGGAACCCGGTTTCGACCTTTGTCAATTTTGAAATTTTGGTTAAGCCTTACATCCGTATCATCACTGGAGCTCAAGAAGGCGAGGCGGTGGTTGTGCCTTGTCGTCTGAAAGAGGCGCTCCAACGGACGTTGTGCGATAGAGTCGAGTTTTGGCCGGCAAAGCTCACTATAGAAAAGCGCACGGCTTCGGATACGGAAATATCTGCGAATAATGCAAGGGAGGAACCGACGTTGTGCGCGACGCCGCTTGAATATGGCGGTTCCTCGATGATCAACATCCTGTCCGAAGCGAATATTCTTCTCAGGATGGAGATAGGGCAGACCGAATTAAAGTCTGGAGAGATAGTGAATGCAAGACTTATACGGGCGTGAAATCTCATATCTTCGCATTTCGGTTACGGACCGTTGCAATTTGCGTTGCCGTTATTGCATGCCCGAAGAAGGTGTTCCACTTATTCCTCATGAACAGATTCTGCGATACGAACAGATAGCCGAGATCGTTCGGGAAGCGGCAAAGCTGGGGTTTTCCAAGGTCCGCCTGACTGGTGGAGAGCCGCTCGTGCGTAAAGGCATTGTAGACCTTGTGAAAATGCTGTCGGCTATCGACGGGGTTGAGACGCTTGCGATGACAACAAACGGTACGCTACTTGCCGGGTATGCAGAAAGCCTTGCCGCCGCGGGGCTGCAAAGGGTTAATGTTTCGCTGGATACGCTGGATGAGGAGCGGTATGCGTTTGTGACCCGCGGCGGCGAGCTGCGCGACGTACTTGGCGGCATTGAGGCTGCGCGCAACGCGGGGCTGGTCATAAAGCTGAACATGGTCGTGCAGCCGGACACTTCGACGGCTGAGATTGCCGCGTTGCGCGCGTTTGCCGAGGCCAACGGCGCCACCCTACAAACCATTGCACAGTACTCGCTCGGCGAAACAAAAGCCGATGGCTACGGCTGCGACCGTCCGCCTGACTGTGCATCCTGCAACAGGCTCAGGCTGCTTGCCAACGGTGTGCTCCGGTCGTGTTTGCATTCGGACATCGACACACCAGTCGATTTTTCCGATATTTCAGGAAGCATTCGACGTGCAATCGCAGCAAAGCCTTTCCATGGCAGCGTCAGTTCTACGGTCTCTTTGCGGGAGATTGGCGGTTGATTTGATGTTGGATGAAAGATGAAAGATGGACACAAAGTAAAGTCGGATATGACGATGGAGACAAGAATGAACGAGCGGACCGATAATCCTGACGAAACACCCTTCGTGGCCTCTTCCCAGGAGCCAAAGTCGGGTCAGTCTTTTGGCGAAGGTACTTCCCTGCAAGACAGGCTCGATGCCCAAAGCGGTGCAGGTTTTTCGCACATCGACGAAAATGGCGATGCACGTATGGTTAATGTTGCCGACAAAGGCCGGGTGCGCAGAACCGCTACTGCAAGCGGTAAAATTCTCCTGGCGCCTGCCACCATTCGTGCCATAAACGAAAACTCGATTGCCAAAGGCAGCGTGCTCGCTACCGCACGCATAGCAGGCATAATGGCCGCCAAGCACTGCTCGGACCTCATTCCCTTGTGCCACAACATCGAGATAGAACACGTCGAAGTGAATTTCGAGGTCCGCGAAAGCGAAATCGAAATCGTCTCGCGGGCAGTCTGCACAGACAAGACGGGCATAGAGATGGAAGCGCTCACGGCGGTTGGTGTGGCCGCGCTCACCATTTACGACATGTGCAAGGCCATAGACAAGGCTATGCGGATTACCGATATCGTCTTGGTCGAAAAAACCAAGGAAGTCCTGCAATAACTGGAACAAAAGGAAGCCATGTATGAGCGAAGCAGTTCAGAAAAGTAGTACATTCTCAACCGATATTCCGCAGCAAGGAGAATTCAGCATTGTGTCGCTCAACGTCTCGACAGACGTTGGAACACGGAAATTCCCCGTGCAATCAGTGGAATTTGTCACAGATTTCGGTATTCAAGGCGATGCGCACGCCGGCAGGCTGGTCAACAGGCAGATCTCCTTACTCGCCATAGAAGAGATTGAAGAAGCATCTTGCAAACTCGCCGAAGTCCGTCAGGACGTGGCGTTGAATCTTAAGCCAGGGGACTTTGGCGAAAACATAACGACGCGCGGCATCACGTTGCACCGCCTGCCATTGGGGACTCATCTTTACCTTGGGTCTGTCGAGCTCGTGGTCAGCCAGATAGGCAAGGAATGCCATACTTCGTGCGAAATCAGAAAACTGGTCGGCGACTGTGTTATGCCACGCAAAGGCATTTTTGCCCGCGTCCTTGTGGGAGGGATAATCACCAATGAAGTTCGCTGTTATTACCGTATCTGACAGGGCTGCAAACGGCACATACGCAGACAAGTCTGGTCCAGCCATAGTTGCAGTTCTCAAAAGCCATTTTCCGGAGGCGCAAATCGAGGTTGAGGTAGTGCCCGACGGCGTGGAGTCAGTCTTGGGCGCATTAGCCCGCCACACCGCCGCCGACTGGATCCTCACCACAGGCGGCACAGGCCCCTCGCCCCGCGACCAAACCCCCGAAGCCACCATGCGCTGGTGCGACCGTACCATTCCTGGCCTTGCGGAGTACTTGCGTACCCAGTCGCTCGCGCAAACCCCGTTTGCAGTGTTTTCGCGCGGGGTGGCGGGCATGCACGGTGCTCAATTCGTTGTCAATTTTCCCGGAAGCCTGGATGCCGCCATCATGCATGCGCAACTTCTGGTACCACTTGTCGAACATGGCACCGCGATGGCGCGCGGCACAGGGCACACAGATCACCCGGGCAACAACAACTAGTTGGACAGGGCTAATTACTCGATTTGATTGTTCACGATGGAGTTCATGAAGGTGGTAAGCACATCCATCGCGCGCTCGTTTTCGCCACCTTCTGGTATGATGATGTCTGCATATTCCTTGGTTGGTTCCACAAACTCATAGTGCCCTGGTCTGACAACTGTCAGGTATTGATCTACGACCGAATCGACCGTGCGTCCCCGCTCCTTGATGTCGCGCACTAATCGGCGGATAAAACGTATGTCGTCTGGTGTGTCCACAAAAATCTTGAGATCGATCAGGTCGCGGACTACTTTGTTCGTAAAAATCATGATGCCTTCGAAGATTATCAACTTCTGCGGTTTGACATGAATCGTCTCTGACGTACGCCGGTGATGAACAAAATCGTATGTCGGCATCTCGATGGCTTCTCCGCGGCGCAGTGCTTCGAGGTGTTCCACAATCAAATCGTTGTCGAAAGCGTCCGGGTGATCGAAATTGAAAGCAGTAATATTGGTGTTGGAAACATATTCGGCCGATTTGTAGTAGTTATCTTGCGGCAAGAATACAAAGTCCGAGACCACTTCGGAAATCTTGCGCACAATCGTTGTCTTGCCGGAACCTGAACCGCCACAGATGCCGATTACTTTTACAGGGGTCATAGCACGAGCCTATCATGAGCGTTGCATCTTGGTAAACTACGAAACGACCCGACGGGTATCAGTCCATGAACTTACGACCACGGTGTGTCGAAGGTCCCAGAAAAGGCAACTTCGTTCAGGTTTTTGCGGGAACGAAGCGAATTCTCAGCCACGCGCAGATTCTCTGGTAATCTTGTTTCGTCGCCGGGCCAACCCAAAGCGAGCACGCAAAGCGGCACATATTCTTGGGGTAGCTTTAGAATTCGGCGCAGTTTTGAAGCAGAGTAGCCGGCCAGCACATGGGCAAAAAGACCCTCGGCTTGTGCTTGAATTTGCAAGGCCATCACCGCCTGACCAACATCGAAATATGCATAGTCGCGCCCCTCGTCCAGTCGGCAGTCCAGATGTGCCGCCGTTGCAAACGAAATGAGCGCAGGAGCTTCCAGAGCCCAAGCATTGCCCTGATTCAACGTTGCGGCTACAAGTTGATAGTGTGGATTGTCGTGAGCTTTTTCAATTACGATCATGCGCCATGGTTGGTTGTTGAAACAGGAAGGCGCTAAGGTTGCAGCGACCAGAAGACGCGTCAGCACATCTTTCTCTATTGGTTCGGGCGAAAGTGCGCGATATGATCTGCGTTCTTGCAGTTCCGGAAGAATTCCCATTCCCCGCTCCTTATTTTTTTGTCCGGGATCTCTCTTATCTGGACGATCGAACGATTAGCCTTGAGAGTTTGACAGTAGGTAGGCTTCGACCTCATCGACCATAAAATCTGGAGTCGAAGCACCGGCCGTAAGCCCAATTCTATCATAAGAAAAGACTTCCGGGGGAAGGTCTTCAGCAGTTTCTATATGCCAACAGGGTTTTCCAGCTTCGCGGGCTTTTGTGGCAAGTCTCTGTGTGTTTGCAGAATTCTTTCCACCAACAACAATTATCCCTGATACTTTGTCAAAAAGTTCCGCAAGAGCTGCCTGTCTTTCTTCAGAGGCCGGACAAAGCGTATCCACCACGAGGCATTCCTTGGCGTCTGCCTTCAATGCTTTGACGATTGCCTCATACTCGGAGCGTTGAATCGTACTTTGTGCAAGAATGCCAAGCTTCTGTGCTTTCAGCTCAGGGTGTCGGAAGAAAAATTGTTTTGCTTCCTCTGCGTTTTGTACGACGAGCGCGCCAGGAACTTGCCCAACCAGTCCCTCAACCTCTGCGTGATCTGCGTCTCCTGCTACGACGATGCTATAGCCCGCGCCGGCAAGCTCGCGCGCCTTCTTTTGGCTCCGCAGCACCCGCGGGCACGTCGCGTCCACCACCCTCGCCCCCGCCCTTTCCAAGTGCTCAAAAACCTGCGGCGGCGCCCCGTGCGCCCGAATCGTCACAATTGCCCCATCCACCTGCGCGTCGAGCTTGCCGGCATCGAACTCTGCAGTATCCAAAATGCCTACCCCGCTTTTCTCCAGCCTTTCAGTCGCCTGTCTGTTATGGATAAGAGGGCCAAAGCTCAGCACCTTTTTCCCTTCTTGTGCGCCTTCCTGTCCAGCTTGATACGCTAACTCCAGCGCGTGTCGTACGCCAGCGCACATGCCGAGCGTCTTTGCTCGAATTACCTTCATACTCTAAGTATACCCTCAAGCCCAAAACCTGTGCTATTCCCGCTTGCGGCTTCTTCAAATAATGGTATACTAGCGCTTTGCGATTTGAGGATCGCATACAACGACAGCGCGTGAGTCGCGCAAGTGCGACCCACAGGGCGGTTCTTCGGCGGTTGTGGCTTCCACATGGGTCCACTATGGGTTCCATATCCGGGGCACGCACGCTGTTGAAGATCGCGAAAGGAAGATAACCTATGAATCAAAAAACCATTGTGGTGGCGCTCGGAGGCAATGCCATCATCGAAGAAGGTACTGATGGTACCATCGAGCAACAGTTCGCC
>Ga0209098_1002377_pt1 | contig 16667 bp, 10 predicted proteins | sample AD_JPNHW1_MetaG_FD_184429 | JGI IMG/M metagenome (GOLD analysis project Ga0209098, IMG submission 184429) | Active sludge microbial communities of municipal wastewater-treating anaerobic digesters from Japan - AD_JPNHW1_MetaG (SPAdes) (version 2) | ecosystem: Engineered > Bioreactor > Anaerobic... | reverse complement strand
TGATCATATTCTTTCGATTGAAGAATTGACTATCAATTTTACCTCAACTGGCTCTCTGCGCTTTCGTACCTCCTATGATGCGTCAACTTGGGGAAGCTATAATGATGCCGTCTCTGGAGAGGCCTATACTCTCTCATCTCATCCTTACTATATTATATTGAATTTTCAGCCTTGAATGCTGATGTTAATCTCTTTAGTGTTTCATATGGATACACTTGTGCGGTTAATGAAGCCGCCGGTGGTGCTTCGGGCGATGTTTTGCTCGGAGTAATCGATTTTTGGAATGCCGCTAACATCGCGGATACTGGAACAACCACCGAGATTAGTTCTACCTATGTCAATGACCTTTGTTATTCTGATGTAGAACATACCTCAGCCATCGATGTCGTCAGCACGCTGACAAGCAGTCGCGCCTATCAAAAACGCTATGGTGGTATCGGCCTCGGCTCTTCCTCCAACTTAGGCACTTTTACCTTAAACCTTATTTCTGAATATGCCGTCAGCAAAATCTCAGTTGTCGGATTAGGATACAGCACTGGTTCCTCGAACCTTACCGTCACTGGCTCAAGCGCTTCTGCAACCAGCCAAGCCTACACCGTTCAACGCGCTGGAACGACCGCGGATATCACCAATGCTCAAACTCTTGAATGGACTTTCGAAGCTTTTCAAACTTCTCTCACTTTTGCTAGTGCATCAGGCAAGCGCTTAGCTCTTTATCGAATCTTCTTATACTCCGTCGGATCGACTGCCACTGTTCCTGTCGATGAAGTCGGCTTTACCGCCAGCGACAGCAACGCTTCCAACTATACGGAAAGCAGCGTCTATGATACTGACAATGCACTAGTTGTTCGCGCTAATTTTTCCGACGGAACTACCTCGAACTTAACCAAAGGTACTGGATCCGATAATTATTCCTATGTGATTAAAAATGCCAGCAACCAAATCATCTCTTCTTCCGCTTCCTTTGGAACTGCGGGAAGTTACACCTTGGTTGTTTCCTATAAATCTTATATCTCAGTGCAAATTGCTCTCACTGTCGGAGAAAATGGCGTGACCATCAGCTCCATCCAAGCAATTCTTGTCACTGATGATTATACGACCAGCGATACGTTGACTCTAACCGACAATCTGCTAGTTGACCTAGTCTATAGCGATAGTTCAACAGCTGAAAATATTGAATATGCTAATCTATCAACCTACGGCCTCTCCATCGCTCTTGTCACTCCAGGCGGAGTTGATTACAACATCGCTGATGTCTTTGGAACAGCGGGAATTTGGACATTAAAAGTCTACGATTCCACAAACGCTTCAGTTTATGACAACATTGAAATCACCGTCGTCGCTGTCTCCGTCTCTGGCGTCTCCATCGACCAAGGTACTCTATCTCTTGAAGTTGGTCAGACAGCAACGTTAGTTGCTACTGTCGCCCCGACTGATGCAGTCAATAAAGGTGTCTCATGGTCTAGCAATGCCACTTCTGTCGCAACTGTAAATAGTTCTGGTCTCGTCACCGCTGTCAGCGCTGGCTCAGCTATCGTCACAGTTACTACTGATGATGGCAGCTATACCGCTTCATGCAATGTCACAGTCACTGCTCCTGCCGTGGCATCGGGATATTCTCTTGTCACCAGCGCTTCTGACTTAGCGGCTAATGACAGCATCATCTTTGCTTATAAGACCGGCCCATTTGTTGCTGGAGCGCTCTCGAGCAGCTATCTGACTCAAATTTCTAATGCGGTCTTCTCGACTGATACTAATACCATCACTGATCCAGGAAGCGCTCTCATCTTCACTTTAGGCGGGACATCGGGAGCTTGGACTTTTGCCAATAGCACAGGCTCATTGCTTGGCACAAGCGCTGCTAAGAGCGTCAACTTATCCGGCACTGGCACAACCACTTGGACGATTTCCATTGCTTCCGGTGGGGATGCCACAATTACCAGCACAACTGCTTCTTATGGCTGGCTCCAATACAATGCTTCTTCTCCGAGATTCACGACTTATAGTAGCTCGCAAAAACTAGTTCAAATTTATAAGATGGATAGCACACCAGTGCACGCGACTTCCATCGAAGTCACACCTTCAACCGCTTCCATCGGCATCGGCGAGACTTCAAGTCTTTCCGTCGCCTACACTCCGAGCAACACCAATCAAAAAACCATCACCTGGAGCAGCAGCAATAGCTCAATCGCTGCTGTCTCAACCAACGGCGTGGTTACTGGCGTCGCAGCTGGTAATGCAACCATTACAGCTTCTGTTGCCACTGAAAGCGGAACCACAACTGATACTTGCGCTGTCACCGTGAGCACAATCGCCGCCACGGGAGTGACATTAAGCGATTCTTCCGCGACACTAAATATCGGTGGTACCAAAGCATTAACTGCTGCAGTTGCTCCTGCCAACGCCACGAACAAAAACGTCAACTGGTCAAGTAATAATACCGGCGTTGCCACCGTCAATTCCTCTGGTGTTGTCACTGCCGTTGCCATCGGCACGGCGAGCATTACTGTCACTACAGTAGATGGAAGCTTCACTGCTAGCTGTGCGGTGACGGTGCAAGAAGCGCCAGCCGTTTCCAAAACTGAGTTAGCTTATGACTATTCTGATTACACCAACAACAATTGCTATGAGCTTGATAGCACTCCTCTATCGGGCAGTCCAAAACTATTAGTAATTCCTGTCTGGTTTACTGATTCCAGCACCTATATCAAAACGACTACCAATAAAGCCAATGTCCTCTCTGACATCAATAAGGTCTACTTTGGCACAACCAGCGATACAGGTTGGCACAGCGCTTCCTCTTATTATTATGAGGAATCAAAAGGCCAAGTTAATTTAACTGGCACCGTTTCCGAATGGTACGAGTGCGGAAATTCTTCCACATACTATGGCGATTCGACAAATGGCCAAGACTATACCACGAGTTTAGTGAGCACAGCGACAAACTGGTATTTCACTAATCACACTGGTGAATCTCGCACCGATTACGATACCGATGGCGATGGCTACCTCGATGGCGTCATGCTGATCTATGGCGCTCCTGACTATTCAGCAGAAAATAGTTCAAAAGAAAACCTTTGGGCTTATTGCTATTGGCTCCAGAGCACTTCCAATAACTCAGTCACCAATCCCGGACCCAATGTCTTCTTCTGGGCTTCCTACGACTTCATGTATGGCAGCTCTACCGCCTCAAGTCGCGCTGGATCCACTTACAATGGTGGTGACACCACAAACTGCACGATTGATGGGCACACATTCATCCATGAGATGGGCCACGTTTTTGGCCTTGATGACTACTATGACTACAGCGGTCAATATGAACCTGCTGGCGGCTTCTCCATGCAAGACTACAACGTCGGCGGCCACGATCCTTACTCCGTGATGGCTAATGGCTGGGCCGATCCCTATATCCCCACCCAGAGCTGTTCCATTACTATCGGAGCCTTCCAGACTACTCACGATTTGATTCTGCTCTCGCCGAGCTGGAACTCTTACAATTCTCCATTCGATGAATATTTGCTCTTAGAGCTATATACACCCACTGGTTTGAACCTGATGGATTCCACTTACACTTATAGCAGCAACTATCCAAAAGGACCTAGTTCGACAGGCATTCGCTTGTGGCACGTCGACTCGCGCTTGACAACTTATGCCTCCAATAAATTCTCGACTACACTAACCTCAAATGCTGGAGCGAGCAACATCTACACCGCGATGAGCAATACATACTATAAATCTGGCGACTCAAATAGCTATATTTCTGTCCTCGGCCAGAGCTACGCAAATTACAACTTGCTGCAGCTGATTAGGAACAGCACTTCAGCGACATATTCTCCCACCACAAGCCTCAGCAACGCTGACTTGTTTACGAACGGGCAAAGCTTCGCGATGTCCACCTACAACAAACAATTTGTGAATGGCACTTCTCTCAACAGTGGCGCCTCTCTCGGATGGAGCTTCTCAGTCTCGATTACTGGAAGTGGCGCTTCCGCGACAGCGACCATCACATTGACGAGAGCATAGAAGAAATAATCTTCGCTAAGCCAGGCCTTGTGTCTGGCTTTTTTATATAGCAAAATATGGGCAATTTATCAGGGAACATTGCAATGATCAACGAGTGTAACACATTTATGGAGGTTAAAAAAACATCGACAAAATCTCATTAATGCTGATGGCGCAAATTTCAAAAATTCGCGCGCACGTCTTATGCGTGTTATTTAGACTTTTTTGCTGATAACATTACATTTCGATGTCTAAGGCATCATTATTTTAAAACTAATTATTTCAATATTTGACGAAAGGGGGGAGTTAAATATGAAAAGTATTTTAATCAAAGCTAGAATACTTCTCTTCGGTTCTTTTTTAAGCATCATAACTGGAGCCTCCCTCTTAAATGTTCAAGATAATTTCTTTGCAAAAGCTCAAGCAATGACTTGCGTTTCTGAGCTCGATTTTACTTCTAAAACAGTTGGTCACAGTTCTTTTTCCGACACCTGGACATACGATGATTGGACGATTTATGGCGCTTCCAACAACAATAAAGCTTGGGCCTATGCCAAATTTGGCGGAAAGAAAAATGTCATTAACTATGCCAATCCATCCTTTGCTAAGAATAACAACGAGATAACCTCTGCTATCGAAAAAGTTGATGTTTCAATTGCTGCGGGTTCGCTTTCAAAATCGGGAATGTCCGTCAAATCATGGGGCGTCTATGTCTATTCTAATGCCGCATTAACTGTTCAAACTGATTATGTTGTTGGCGGCACAATTACTAGCTCCGCTCATATTTTTGAATTTGTTCCAACCAGCGGAACTTCATGGAGCGCTGGCTCTTATTTCAAAGTGTCTTTTAATCTTAAAAATACGACCAATACTGCCGGAGTGATCTGCGTCGATAAAATCCAGATGTTGAAAATCACAGAAGTAGTTAAAGTTTTAACCGGCATCTCCATCAGTGGTGATATGGCAAAAAAGTCCTACGCGATTGGCGGATCATGGAGCTATAGCGGCTTATTGGTCACCGCTCTCTACAGCGATGAGTCGACGATTGATGTCACCGATGATGTCGAGTGGCTATCAGATCCAACTAATCCAGATAACTTAGAAATTACTTCTCTTTATTTAATCGCGGGATATCTAGACCAAATTGCAGAAATAACGGTTGAAGGAATCTCTGTAACAACTTATGTTGGAGGAATAACTTCTGGGGTTAAGTACTTAATTACCGCTACTGCCAACGATGGCATTAGGTACATTCTTAAGGCTGGCTTGTTCTCTGTGGGTGATTCAGCAGATAATACTGAAGTCTATTCTTCAGTCAGCCAATATAGCGCTAGCGATGCTTGGACTTTTACGGCTGGCAGCAGCATAAACCAATGGACTGTCACTGGTTTAGATGGAGCGGAAACATTTGGCCTTCGCCACCTTTCCAATGATGATGGTGTCGCATCCGAAAAGACAAATATCGCGACTTTCTTAGCTTCGGAAACTGACAGCAAAAATATATTTTTAAGCGATGCTGCCCATAGCCGCTATTTAACCGCTTGTGGAGGCGCTGAACCTGACTGGAAATCATATACTTCAGCTACCGCTCAAGGAATTGGATCGCAAATAATTCTCGTTGAATACGATGAAAAAGTGCTGAGTTCAATCGCGGTTACCTCGCTGCCAACTAAAGTCGTTTACTGCATCGGCGATTCTCTCAATATCGCCGGTTTGGTCATCACGGGTATTTACGATGACTCTTCGATGGAAAATGTCACGAACAGCTGCGCCTTTTCGCCTAGTTCTTTCAGCGCCATTGGAAATCAAATAATTACCGTGAATCATATTTATTCCAATTTGACGACCGCTTTTTCTGTGAGCGTTGTCGCTGTCCAACTGGCCTCGATTTCGGTTACTAATCTCCCTAATAAAACTACCTATCTCATCGGGAATAGCCTCATCACAACAGGCATTATTATCACAGGGACCTACAATAACAATCAGCAAGCGGAAATCACAAATGATTGCACTTATTCTCCGATGGTGCTGGATATTGAGGGAACTCAAATAATCACTGTGACACACACGCCATCCGAGCTCACCGCGACTTTTAATGTCACCGTCAATCAAAATAGATATTATTTTGGGGCGCACTCAAGCTTTGCTTATTGGACATCATCCTATGCTACGCGCACTCTAAACTATGATGATTTTACCATGAAATTTTCTAGCGCTGGCAAAATGACTTCTGTAATTACCAACATGCCGGTTTCAAAAGGTAGTTATGCTATTTTTACCAGCAAAGTGCTGCCGATCAAATCTATCACTTTTGCCTTTGCTCAATGGGCGAGTAAAATTCAAAATATTTCTCTTAATAAATACGCGAATGGTCGTGTGCCCGCGGGTGATGTGGCAACAACCCTGTCTTTTCCGAGCGCTGGAACCAAAATTACTAGAGCGTTTTCGGAAATCGATGTGATGAGCGTCAAAGTCACAATGGGAAGCAAAAATAATCAGATTGGCTGGAACTATGTCAGTGTGGAATTTTATGATTTCACTAATGCTCAAGCTTTCTCCACTGCCTTCCTTTCATCGATAACTTGCGATGGTGGAATAACTCCTCCAAGCCTAACTAGTTGGTCAGCTCAAGCCAACAACTATGCCAGCAGCCTCGGAGCCAGCGCAAAATACGTATTGATCCACACAGTTGCCAACACGAATGGAACCATCTTTCAACGATGCGTGGCGCGCTATGACTATATCGTTAGCAAATATGGAGATGGTATTTACAGCAACTTTATGTCTCGCGCTATCTCCCAAAGCTCAATATCTTCAGTTGTCTATGGAGACTACCGATACATTATGACCGCTCTGATTGTCATCTTGCTTTCCTCTCTCGGATTGACCGGAGCGCTGTTCTGCGCCAAGAAGAAAAGAGAGTCTCAAAGTTAGCGTTGCTCATTTTATAAGAATATTAATTTATTGAACAATTCAAAACTGGTAATTTTCGCCGTTTTTCCTCCTATAAAAAATAACCTCAAAAATAATGTTAAAATTACAAAAACTAAAAAGTGTAACACATTTTAAAATATGAAAAAGAATTGATAATATCTAACTTATTTTTGTAGTGTTTCCGAAAGCGCCATTTTTTGTAAATAATGTATTTTTATACGGTTGTTTTTTTGCTAAAATAATGAGCTGATGTAAAAAAGTACATCGCAATTAATTTATCACACTTATTCATTATTTGACGAAGGGGGGGTTGAATATGAAAAGTATTCTTTTCAAATCTAGTCTATTAGTAATCAGCGCATTAATTAGCATCGGAACTGGCGCCACCCTAGTGAGCATGAGGGAAGATTCCACACAGGAAGCCCAAGCCCTTACTGTTGCGTCAGAAGTTGACTTTACTTTAAAAACAACGGGACACGCTGCCTATGGCGACTCCTGGACCTATAATAATTGGACTATTTTTGGCGCTGCCAACAACAATAATGGTTGGAGCTATTCGAAATTTGGTGGTAAAAGTGCCACCCTGGCTACTGCTAATCCTGTCTATTTAAAAAACAATCTTCTAATTTCCTCCGCAATTGAAAAGGTGTCGGTATCGGTTGTCGCTGGATCGCTTTCGAAATCAGGCATGTCCGTCACCTCATGGGGCGTCTATGTCTACTCTGATGCGGCGTTAACCACTCAGACTGACTACGTTGCTGGCGGAACAATTACTGCTTCTGCAGGAGTTTTTGATTTTGTTCCAACTAGCGGTACTTCATGGGCTGCAAACTCTTATTTCAAAGTATCCTTTAATCTTAAAAACACTACGACCACAAACGGAATTGTTTACGTCGATAAAATTCAATTATTAAAAGCAGATGAAGCACCAGTTACTTTGTCAAGCATCGCCATCAGCGGTGACATGACCACTAAAAATTACGTCGTTGGTGGATCTTGGGACTATACCGGACTGGTGGTCACTGCCACGTATAGCGATGCCTCAAATGTTGATGTTACTGCGGATACTACTTGGACACCCAATCCTGCAACTGCGACTGATGTCACTGTTGTTTCCTTATCTTTAACTGCGACCTATGCCGATAAAACTGCCGAAATTACCATTGCTGGAATTACTGTTTCAGCTCCGGCTGGCGAGATTGTTTCTGGCGGTAAATATTTGATTACTGCCACCGCTAGCAATGGGACTAGATATATTCTAAAGGCCGGCTTATTCACTCAAGGAAATTCTACGACTTTTACGCAAGTCTACTCTTCGCTGAGTGCTTATTCTAGCGCTGATGCGTGGACTTTTACCGCCAATGTCGACAATCAGTGGACTATTACTGGCTCAGATGGAACTAATAATTTCGGCATCCGTCATTATGCCGCGAACAATGGCGTCGCATCGGCTGCAGCAGACTATTGTGCATTTGCTATCACCACAGCAGAGAATAACGCCATCTATTTGATGGATACTACTCAAGAGCGCTATTTGACTGTCTATCCTGGTGCCACTCCGAACTGGAGATGCTATGCTGCCACTACCGCGCAAGGTTCTGGATCAAAAATCACCCTCGTCGAATACGAAGAAGTGACATTGAGTTCAATCGCGGTCACAGCGACGCCAACAAAAACAAGTTATTACGTCGGTCAAACTCTTGATACTTCTGGTATTGAAGTTACTGGAACATATAGTAATGCCTCCACTGAAAACATCACTACTGGCTGCACTTATTCCCCTACAACGCTCAGCACTGTGGGAACCCAAGTGATCACCGTCACTCACACCGTTTCTTCACAAACAACAACTTTTTCTGTCACTGTTTTGGCAGTGACATTGACATCCATCGCTGTCACTAATATGCCTGCTCAAACCTCTTATGCCCTTGGGAACACTCTGATAACTGCTGATATTGTCATCACGGGAACTTACAGCAATAGCGAGCAAGCCGATTTAACATCGGGCTGCACTTATTCGCCCACAACCCTCAATACTGCAGGAACCCAAGTGATCACCGTCACCCATACTGCCTCAAATCTCACAACGACCTTCTCAGTCACCGTCCTCGATATTCATTTGACATCCATCGCTGTCACTACCATGCCCAGCCAGACAACTTATGTGGTTGGGAATAGTCTTGTTACCACCGGAATTGTCGTGACTGGAACTTATAGCGATAGTACAACCGCTGATGTGACTAGTGGCTGCGCTTATTCTCCTGAAACTCTCAACACGGTGGGAACTCAGACTATCACTGTTACCCATACCGCTTCAGCGCTCACGACAACCTTTGATGTGACAGTTGGCGAGAGAGGATTCAACTATTTTGGCACCCATGCTGATTTCGCTTCTTGGGACAGCGCCTATAAAGAAAGAGCCCTTGATTTCAATGATTTCACCATGACATTTGCTAGCGCTGACAAGCAATCGACAACGATTACTAACATGCCAGTTTCAAAAGGCAGTTATGCTGTTTTTGCGAGCAAAGTGTTACCGATCAAATCGATTACTTTTGGCTTTGCTCAATGGACAACTAAAACGCAGACCATCTCTCTCAACAAATACGAGAATGGCGCGGTGCCCGCAAGCGATGTGGCGACTACTCTCGCTTTTCCAAGCGCTGGAACAACGATTACTAGAACATTTTCCGAAGTCAATATCATGAGCGTCAAAGTCACGATGTCTAATGCCAGCAACCAAATTGGCTGGGACTATGTCAATGTTGAATTCTACGATACGAACAATGCCAAAGCTTTCTCAACGGCTTTCCTCGCCTCGATTACTTGCGATGGCGGTGTGACAGCTCCAAGCTTAGCTAATTGGTCCGCTCAAGCGAGCAACTATCTTGCTCTATCTAGCGACGATAAGTACATCTTTGTCAATACTGTCGCTAATGCTAGCGGAACCATCATCGAGCAATGCGCCGCTCGCTATGACTACATCGTCAATAAGTATGGCGACACCGTCTACAGCAACTTCATGTCTCGTACTCCGGCGGAGAGCTCAACATCATCGACCATCTATGCTAATTATCGATATAACATGACGGCAATAATTGTTATCTTGCTTTCCTCTCTCGGATTAACCGGAGCGCTATTCTTCGCCAAGAAGAAAAAAGCGATTATTTAATTACGATAATTAGGGAGTGGGTTTCCACTCCTTTTTTATAGATTTATTCCGCGATTGAATAGATAATAATTAATGAGGCTTTAAATATGAAAAAACAAGTGACGAGCGAATCAAAAAAAAGAAATAAACTCCCGGTTTGGTCGAGAGTATTGATTGGTATTTTTGGCTCGCTGATCGGGCTATTTGTCCTAGTTATTGGCGGTGGAAACGTTGTAAAATTTGCTGTTTACAAAGAATTCTATCAGATGAGAAAAGAAGTATCGAGAATTCCCGGCATCGATAGTGGCACTACCCCTCAGGGCATGGCCTATTCCGATGTTGAAGATGTCTATCTAGTCTCGAGCTACAGCAATAAAGGCTCATATCTATACGCATCTGGCGAAGATATGGAAAAGACCTTGTCCCTTGCTTTATATCAAAATGATGAGCCATTCACTGGCCACGTCGGCGGTGTCGCTTGCACTGGCTCATTCGTCTATCTCGCTGATGGAGGATTCATCTACGCTCTTGATCTCTATAGCCAAGTGCTTAATAACACTACGGGAAAAATCGATATCGGCATCGGCTATCAAGTCAACAATAGCGCTTCCTTTGTCTTCGCTAATGAGGAATATCTCTATGTCGGAGAATTCCACGATGCTAAGCACAACTACATCTGCGAGCATCCCTACGGTGAAAACAATGCGATTGTCAGCGTCTATGAGCTGGATTTATTCCAATTGAATTACGATGGCGGCGGGACAATCAACCCATCTGCTAATCTCTCAATTCGCGACCAAGTGCAAGGCTTTGCCATCTCTAACGATGGGACAATTATCCTCTCGACATCTTACGGCATCGCTTCTTCGCGATTTTTTATCTATGAGACTTCGCAAGTAATCAACACTGGCGAACCCTTATACGGAGCTCCGATGTACAATTTGAGCACCCCAACCGATGTAGTCCAAGCCCCTCCGATGATGGAAGATTTGGACTTTGATCAAGAAGGGCGCCTATTAGTCTTCAGCGAAGCCGCTTGCAATAAATACATCTTTGGCAAATTCTTCTTTGCCGATAAAATTCTCTCGCTAGATATTCTTTAGAGTTCACTTTTTATTGTATAGTGAAAGAGATGAAAAAATTAATTGTCATTTTGGGTGATCTAGCTAGTGGAAAATCCACCTTGGCAGATCGTTTAAAAGAAGAGAATCATTTTCTCTGCTTCAAAAAAGATCAATACAAAGAAATGCTCTGCGATAAGCTCGGCTTTTCCAATCGTGAAGAGAACCTAAGAATCAGCCATCTAACGATGGACACGATCCTCTTTTCTTGCGAGGTCGCCATGGGGAGCGACATCGACATCATCTTAGAAGCCAATTTTCACGCTTCCGAGCTAAAAAGCTTGCAAGCGTTGATTAAAAAGCACCAATATCGGGCGATTTTCCTATGTTTAACTGCCGACACACAGATCCTTTTTGAGCGCTTCAAATCCCGCGTTCCCACTCGCCATCCCGCTCATTTGAGCATGGGCTTACACCGCGATTTTGCCGCCTTTTCACATTACATCAACGTCGGCCGCAAAGAAGTCAAAGGCCTCGCTTATCACCTTTTTGACACCTCTCACATCAGCGATGATGAGCTGCTTATTCGAGCGAGAGAACTATTGCAAAAAGAAGGCTTTTAATATGGCAGTAATTAATCCTTTTGTTATCTATCAAAAGAAGTCGACCACCGTTCGCTTCGGTAAAGTTTTCACCGCTCAAGTGAAACTCGATGTTCCTTTTGAAAAGAAGCGCACTGTGCGCGTCTATCTCCCTGAGAACTATGAGCCTTCTAATTCATATCCCGTGATGTATATGTCTGATGGGCAAAATCTCTTTGACAAATACACGAGTGCTTTTGGCGATTGGAAAATTGATTTGAGGATGCATGAGCTAATCAAACAAGGCTATCCATCTTTCATCGTCGTCGGCATTGATTGCCCTAAGAATCCGCATTATCGAATTCTCGAATATTCATTTCCCAAGATTGATTTTTTGAGCATCGCTTATAAATCGATTCCCAAGAGTCTGGGCTCTAGCGCTTACGGCGATCAATTTCTCGCTTGCCTAATCAAAAAGGTTAAACCGATGGTGGAGAAGAACTTTTCCACTAGTGGAATATCAGCGATTGGAGGTTCCTCGATGGGCGGAGTCTTCGCCTTAAATGGCTATATCTCCTATCCGGATATCTTTTCCTTCTGCCTTTCTTTCTCTCCTGCTTACCATCTATTCAATCGCCAGCAGCTATACGCTCTTATCGATAGATGCGCACCTAATCTACCCCAAGAAGGAAAAATATTTCTTTACACTGGGGCGATGGGATATGAGAGGCAATTCTTTAATCCCACAATTTCCATGTTCCGCTTTTTTAATAAATTAGGATACAAGCAAGACCGCATCGCTCTCATCACTGACTCGAGAATGGCTCACCACGAAGATGCCTGGAGTCACTATTTCAATCCAGCGATGCAATTCTGGTTAAAAAAACCGAGCAATCAAGGTAAGATGTAATTGTATGAGATCGATTAAGGAAATATTCATCACTGGCAATGGTCCGAGCAGCTCCCACACAATGGGCCCTACTTTTGCTGCTCAGTATATTTTGAAAAAATATCCTGATAGCAAGTTTATTCGCGTCACTCTTTATGGCTCTTTAGCGTTGACAGGAAAGGGGCACTTAACTGACTATGCTATCGACCACGAATTAAAGTATGTTCCCCACGAGATTATTTTCGATTGCGATACTCCAGTAAAGCATCCAAACACCATGATTTTTCTCGTCACCAAAGAAGATGGAACCACTGAAAAAGAAACCATTCTCTCCATCGGTGGAGGAACCATCGTCACCAAAGATAATGCTTACGATTTTGTCGGTCGTGAGGTCTATCCCGAACACAATCTCAAGGAAGTGATTCTCTTCTGCAAAAAGAGCCACATTTCCTTAGAAGAATACGTCATTCAAAGAGAAGGAGAAGATATCCTTCCTTACTTAGATAATGTCTTTCAGACCATGGAGAATGCGCGCTTGAGAGGAATTTCCGCTAAAGGCGTATTGCCAGGCTCTTTAAAAGTGGAGCGCAAAGCTCGCGAAATGTTCATGAACATGCGCAAGGCCAGAGATGGCAAGTCGAATATTCACATGAATGTCGCGATTGCATCTTTCGCTGTCGCAGAAGAAAATGCCTCTGGAGGATTGATCGTCATCGCTCCTACTTGTGGCAGCGCGGGAGTCATTCCTGGCGTGATCACCTATCTCAAAATGAAAAATTACACTCGCGAGCAAATCGTTCGTGGTCTTCTAGTGGCTGGATTAATTGGCATCATTGCTAAGACCAACGCTTCCATCTCTGGAGCAGAATGCGGTTGCCAAGCTGAAATTGGCGTCGCTTGCGCCATGGCGGCAGCGATGGCTGCTGATGTTCAAGACATTGGCATTGATAACGTCGCTCAAGCTGCGGAGATTGCCATGGAGCACTCCTTAGGATTAACTTGCGATCCCATCGAAGGATATGTGCAGATTCCCTGCATTGAAAGATGCGCGATTTTTGCTCTGAAAGCCATCAATGCCGCGACACTAGCGAAAATCATACCTGTCACTGAAGCCAAAGTGAGTTTCGATCAATCGCTGGCGACCATGTATTCCACTGGCCTCGACCTCAAGGAAGGCTATCGCGAAACTTCTCTGAGCGGCTTAGCTAAACTAGTTAAGTAATTTTCATATTTTTTATTTATTTTAAATATAAATAGTCATTGTTGAATTATTGTGATAATCTTATGAATTGTGAGATTAATTATTGTTTTCAATGATAAAAAATCTCGCATTACTGTTCATCAGTCGTAAGTGAGCAGCGGTGTTTGTCTAACACCTATCCATCGGTATGATTCATGAAAAAATTTAAAAAGATAATAGATTATTGCCGGGAAAAAAACCATTTAACCAAAGAAAGAGGTATTAAAAAATGAGTTCATTAAAAGACACAATTAAAGAGACTTTAGCCGAAGACTTATCACACGAAAAAGAAGTCGTCGCCAAAGTGAAGGCTGAATTAGCCGAAGACGGAGTTAACGCCAGCGATGCAGATCTCTGCGCTGTTTTCTTCAAATTAAGACGCAGTTCAAGCTCCAGCGCACGCGGCCCACGCCCAGAAGGCGGCCGTCGCTATGTTGCTAACCCCAACAACCAAAGATTCTTCATCAACATCGGCAGCGTCGATGGCTTAACACGCGATGAATTAGTCAAATTTGTTAACAAGTGCGCCCCCGATATCAGCGAAGGTGACTTCCGCGATGTTTACATCAAAGATCGCTTCTCCTTCTTCGAAGTCGGCAAAGAGAAAACTGATGATGTTTTAAGCGGCATCAACAACCAAAAATTTGGCAGCCGTGATGTCCGTGTCGAAGTTAGCGTTCGCAAAGAAAATAACGGTCGCTAAACTACCGCATAATCAAATTAGAAGGAGAGCAATCTCCTTCTTTTTGTTATTCCTAGTCTATGTTTTTACCGGATTTTAGAGTAATATATTACTTACTTAATATGGAGGTTATCTTATGTATCGTAAAAATGCTTGGAAAAAGTATGCTGATAATCCTAGCATCGTCATTAATTTTGCTGAAGAATACAAGCGATTTCTCAGCCAATGCAAGACTGAGAGATTAGTCAGTCAATATGCGGTTAATCTATTGAATAAGCGCGGCTTTGTCCCTGCCGAAAGCAAGAACAACGTCAAAAAAGGCGACAAGCTTTATTTTTTAAATAAAAATAAAAACATCTGCGCTTTCATCATCGGGGAAAAGCCGCTGAGCGATGGCTTGCGCATCTTGGGAGCCCACATCGATTCCCCTCGCTTAGACTTGAAGGAAAACCCCGTCTATGAGAGCAAAGGCTTTGCTCTTGGTGATACCCACTATTATGGTGGTGTCAAAAAATATCAATGGGTGACCATTCCTCTAGCTTTGCACGGAGTAGTTTGCAAAAAAGATGGCACCTGTGTAGATATCAATATCGGCGAAGCCGAAAGCGAACCAGTCGTCGGCATCACTGATCTATTGATTCACCTCTCTGCTGATCAATTAAATAAAACTTTAGGAAAGGCCATCGAAGGAGAGAGCCTCGACATCTCTTTAGGCAGCATTCCTTTGAACGATCAAGAAAAAGAGCCCGTCAAAGCTAATGTCCTCCGCTTATTAAAAGAAAAATATCAAATTGATGAAGAAGATTTAGTCTCCGCAGAAATCGAAGTGGTTCCCGCTGGAAACGCTCGTGATTACGGCCTCGACCAAAGCATGATTGCTGGCTATGGCCACGATGACCGAAGTTGTGCTTATACTTCTCTATTAGCTTTGCTCGACAGCGAAGCTAGCGCATATACCAGCTGCTGCATCCTCGTCGACAAGGAAGAAATCGGCTCCGTCGGAGCGACTGGTGCTCAATCGCTTTTCTTCGAAAATGCCATTGCTAAGCTAGCTGCTTTAATGAAAGACAAGAATCCTCTTTGGACTGCGAGAATCGCACTTGAAAATAGCAAGATGCTATCGAGCGATGTCTCCGCGGCCTATGATCCTCTATACGCTTCGGTCAATGATCCGAGAAACTGCGCTTACTTTGGCGAAGGCATTGTCTTCAACAAGTATACTGGTTCCCGCGGCAAGAGCGGATCCAACGATGCAAATCCAGAATACTACGCTGAAGTTCGCAAGATCATGGATGAAGCCGGAGTATCATGGCAAACTGCTGAGCTCGGAAAAGTCGATCAGGGAGGCGGTGGAACCATCGCTTACATCCTTGGCAATTATAATATGAATGTCATCGATGCCGGCATCGCCGTGCTCAACATGCACTCCCCGATGGAAATCGTCAGCAAAGTCGATGTTTACGAAGCCTATCTCGCCTATAAAGCATTCCTTAAATAAACATCGCAATATCTATCATTAAAAGGAATCGTTGATTCCTTTTTTTATTGCTGTGAACTCATTTATATTCATTGTTGGTTTTTAAAGATTCCTTTATGAAATACCCAAAAGTTTTTTTGCTTTACAAAGTAAACGCTTTCTTGCTATTATAGTTATCGCTATCAGCAGACTTGGCGAGTATGGTGAATCAGTTAACACATCTGGCTGTGAACCAGACATTGGCAGGTGCGACCCCTGTTACTCGCCCCAAACAAATATGATTGGCTTTCTTGAACAAGAAAGCCTTTTTTGACGAAATAAAAACCCTTTTTGAGGGGCTTTGTATTTGAGATTTGAATTAGATGTTGAGCAGACGGAAAATACGGCCGGTAAAAATCACGAAGATTAAATCAAGAAGCCAGATGACGTTCCATCCTAAGATGATTCTCAAAATACCCGCTAAGATTTTTCCTTCCATAAATCTAGTCACGGCGCCACACACCAATGAGGTGGCTGGAATGATTGCGAGAATGATACTCACGAATCTCCCTAAACCAAAATAGTCGTTTTTTTCTAATGCCATTTCACATAACCTCCTAAAAAGTATTATAAGTTAAAAATCATTTGATGCCTAGAAGATAAAATCCGCA
>Ga0209098_1002375_pt1 | contig 16671 bp, 12 predicted proteins | sample AD_JPNHW1_MetaG_FD_184429 | JGI IMG/M metagenome (GOLD analysis project Ga0209098, IMG submission 184429) | Active sludge microbial communities of municipal wastewater-treating anaerobic digesters from Japan - AD_JPNHW1_MetaG (SPAdes) (version 2) | ecosystem: Engineered > Bioreactor > Anaerobic... | reverse complement strand
ACGGCCGAGCACTCGTACTGGTTGGTGCAGCTGCCGAAGCCGGCCTCGTCCATCGCCGCGACCATCGCGAGCACGCGGCGGTCCTTCTCGGGCTGGCCCTGCGGGAGCAGGTTGAGCTGCGAGCACTTGGCGGCGGTGAAGAGCATAGCCGAGGCGTTCTTGCAGGCCGCGACGCAGGCGCCGCAGCCGATGCAGGAAGCGGCGTCCATCGCGAGGTCGGCGGTCTCCTTGGCGATCGGCGTGGCGTTCGCGTCCTGGGCGGAGCCGGTGCGGATGCTGATGAAGCCGCCGGCCTGCATGATCTTGTCGAAGGCTTTGCGGTCGACGATCAGGTCCTTGAGGATCGGGAACGGCTCGGCGCGCCACGGCTCGACAGTGATCTCGTCGCCCTCGCTGAACGAGCGCATGTAGGTCTGGCAGGTGGCCACGCCCTTGTGCGGGCCGTGGGGCTTGCCGTTGATGACGGCCGAGCAGGTGCCGCAGATGCCCTCGCGGCAGTCGTGGTCGAACGCGATCGGCTCGTCGCCGGCGTTGGTGAGGTCCTCGTTGACCACATCGAGCATCTCCAGGAAGGACATGTTCGGGTTGAGGTCCGGTGTCTCGTAACTCTTGAACTCGCCGGCGGTGGAGGCGTTCTTCTGGCGCCAGACCTTGAGCTTAACTTTCATGGGCGGAAACGGTTGGAAGTGTTAAGTGTTTCGGTGGGTGGCGCGGCTCACTTGTAGGAGCGGGTGACCATCTTGGACTCCTCGTACACGAGGGGTTCCTTGTTGAGCTCGGGCACCTGGCCCTCGCCCTTGTACTCCCAGACGGAGACGAAGGCGAAGTTGACGTCGTCGCGCTTGGCTTCGCCGTCAGGATACTGGTGTTCCTCACGGAAATGGCCGCCGCAGGATTCCTCGCGGGCGAGAGCGTCGCGGCACATCAGTTCGCCGAGTTCGAAGAAATCGGCCACGCGGTTGGCTCGCTCGAGCGACTGGTTGAGGTCGTCGCCGGAACCGGGGACGTTGACGTTCTTCCAGAACTCCTCGCGGAGCTTCGGGATGAGGTCGATGGCGCGGGAGAGCGTCTCTTTGGTGCGGCCCATGCCGCAGCCTTCCCACATGATCCGTCCGAGCTCCTTGGCGAAGCTCTGGACGGTGCGCTTGCCCTTGATCGAGAGAAGGCGCTCGTTGATCTCGCGCACGTTCTTCTCGGCGGCGGCAAACTCCTCGCGGTCGGGCTTCGGGCAGGAGCCGGGCTTCTGCGTGGCGAGGTAGTGGTTAATGGTGTTCGGGAGGACGAAGTAGCCGTCGGCCAAGCCCTGCATGAGGGCGGAGGCGCCGAGGCGGTTCGCGCCGTGGTCGGAGAAGTTGGCCTCGCCGAGGACGAACAGGCCGGGGAGGTTCGACATCAGGTCGTAGTCGACCCAAAGACCGCCCATCGTGTAGTGGACCGCCGGATAGATGCGCATCGGCACCTTGTAGGCGTTCTCGTCGGTGATCTCGTGGTAGATGTCGAAGAGGTTGCCGTAGCGTTCGGCGACGGCGGCCTCGCCGAGCTCACGGATCTTCTCCTTGGAGGGATTGGCGATGCCCTGCACCTTCGCGGCCTGCTTGCCGTAGCGGTTGATCGCGTCGGAGAAGTCGAGGTAGACGCCGAGACCGGTCTCACCGACGCCGCGGCCCTCGTCGCACACCTGCTTGGCGGCGCGGGAGGAGATGTCGCGGGGGGCAAGGTTGCCGAAGCTCGGATACTTCCGCTCGAGGTAGTAGTCGCGATCCTCCTCGGGAATGTCGTTCGGGTTCTTCTTGCAGTCCTCCTTCTTCTTCGGGACCCAGATGCGGCCGTCGTTGCGGAGCGACTCGGACATCAGGGTGAGCTTCGACTGGTAGTCGCCGCTGACCGGGATGCAGGTCGGGTGGATCTGCGTGTAGCAGGGGTTGGCGAAGCCGGCACCGCGCTTGAAGGAGCGCCAAGCGGCGGTGCCGTTGGACTGGCGGGCGTAGGTCGAGAGATTGTAGACGTTGCCGTAGCCGCCGGTGGCGAGCACGACGGCGTCGGCAGCGTGACGGGTGATCTCGCCGGTCTCGAGGTTGCGGACGATGATGCCCTTGGCCTGGCCGTCGACGACGACCAGATCGAGCATCTCGCGGTGCGTGTACATCTCGACGGCGCCACGGGCGATCTCCTTGGTCAGGGCCGAGTAGGCGCCGAGGAGGAGCTGCTGGCCGGTCTGACCGCGGGCGTAGAACGTGCGGGAAACCTGGGCACCGCCGAAGGAGCGGTTGGCGAGGAGACCACCGTACTCGCGGGCGAAGGGCACGCCCTGCGCGACGCACTGGTCGATGATGTTGGAGCTGACCTCGGCGAGGCGGTAGACGTTGGCCTCACGGGCGCGGAAGTCGCCGCCCTTGAGGGTGTCGATGAAGAGGCGGTAGATGCTGTCGCCGTCGTTCTGGTAGTTCTTGGCGGCGTTAATGCCACCCTGGGCAGCGATCGAGTGGGCGCGGCGCGGGCTGTCGTGGTAGACGAAGCACTGCACATTGTAGCCGAGCTCAGCCAGCGAGGCCGCGGAGGAGGAACCGGCCAGGCCGGCACCGACGACGATGACGGTGTACTTGCGGCGGTTGTTCGGGGCGACGAGCTTGCCCTGGGCGATGTGGTTCTTCCACTTCTGCGCGAGCGGACCGGCGGGAATCTTGGCGTCGAGTTTCATTGGGCGGACGGCAAAAGGGTTATTTGTTGCAGGGTTCGACAGCGGCGGTCTCGGCCGGGCAGCAGCCGCCGACCTTCACCACGCCGGCGAGAGCCGCGGCCGGGATGGCCACGCTGCCGAGGATGTAGCAGGCGACGAAGAGGCGGGTGGCGCCGCGCAGGAAGCAGCCCCAGCGGCTGGTCCGGAGACCAAGCGACTGGAAGGCGCTCTCGAAACCGTGCCAGATGTGGATACCGAGAAGCGTCACCGCGACGATGTAGAAGAGGGCGACGAAGACGTTCTGGAAGCCCAGAACCATCATCGTGTGGACGTCGTGCACCTTGGCGCCGGCCGCGAGGATCGGCAGGCCGAAGAGGTGGAAGTCGCCCTGCATCGTGTACTCGGCGATGTTGGACTTGAAGCTCTCGCCGGTGAAGAACCCGCTCTTGGTCCCGATCGTGAACTGCAGGAGGTGGTAGACGATGAACGCGGCGATGATGAAGCCGGTCCAGCGCATCGAGCGCGAGGCCCACGAGGCCTCGATGAACTGCTTCATCCCGTACTTCACCGGGCGCGCCTGGGCGTTCTCCAGTGTCAGCGCCGTCATCGCCCAGATGTGCAGGGCGACGATCGCGAGCAGACCGCCGCGCACCGCCCAGAGGGCAGGCCCGAGGTGCTGCAGGAAGTAGGCGTAACCGTTGATCTTGTCCGGATGGGAGAAGACCTGGAGGTTGCCGACGAGGTGACCGGTCAGGAAGCCGATCAAGGCCAGGCCGGTCAGCGCCATGATGTATTTCTTCCCCAGAGAGGAGCAGAAGATATTACGAACGAGGCTCATTGCGGATGTGCGTTTGAAAGCGTGGGAGCAGGAAACGGAAATGCCGACGCTAGGCCCGCCCCGAGGTCGGGCAATTCCTTATTAGCGAAAAACGCACGGTGGTACGCCATCCAGCACAGCGGCCGAAATCGCGCCTCCGTGAATTTCTTTCATGTCGCAGCATCCGGCCGCCGCGCCCTACGGCGCTCAAGTCCCCACAGGACCGGACAACGGCTTGAGCAACGCGAATTTCCCGCTCGCCGCCGGCGCGATCAGCCTGCGCCGCGCCATGGTCACGCGGGCCCCATCGCCGAGCACGGCGGCAACCGCCTCGCCCACCTCCGGCCCGGCACTGTTCTCGGCCACGTAGTCGAGCTTCCAAGCCGTCTCGCCGGTCTGGCCCAGGCAGTAGTGCCAACAGGCAAAGCTCGCGGGCAGCGCGCGGTCGATGTCGGCCGGCGAGACGAGCGAACCATCGCGCCGGAAATGCAGGTCTCGCTCGCGCCCGGCCAGGCGGAAGCCGGTCGGGAACCGCTGCACGATGTCGCCGGTGAGATAGCGCAGCAACGGCATCGCCTCACGCTCGCGCGTTGTCACCACGATCTGGAACGCCTCCGGCAGGTCCCGGTACGGCAGCAGCTCGATGAACACATTGGCGTCGATCGGCCGTGAGTTGTCGGCAAACGCGTCGCCCACAAAGATGTAGCCGGCCTCCGTCGAGCCGTAGAGGTCGACCTGCGGCGCGGGAAACGCCTCGGCGATGCGCCGGCCGTGCTCCCGGCTCGCCTTGCCGTAGGTGAGGATGACGACCTTCACGCTCGGCACGCTCACCCGGCGCTTGAGCACCGCACGCGCGAGCAGGGAGAGGTAGATCGGCTCTCCCTCGATCACCTCCGGCTTCGTGGCCTGAAGCTCCAGCACGATGCGGTCCCACTCGCTCTCGAGGAACACGAACGGATCGCTGTGCAGGTTGAGGTAGACGGTGTTCTCGATGAAGCGCTGCGGAAATTCGAAATCCTCGTACGGGCAGAGGTTGCTGGAGCAGCCCACCGGCGCGAGGATCGCCCGCCGCCCCATCTTCTCCGCATACGGCGCGAGCAGCGGATGCGCCGCGTAGGCCCGGGCCGTCTGCGCCGGCCACCAGCTCCGCTCCATGATCACGGTCATCGGTCCCTGCGTAGTGCCGGAGGTCGACTCGTACTCCCACTCCTTGCGCTGCACCCGGGCATCCACATCGGAACAATCGTCGAAGAACGCGCAATGGCCTCGTTCCACGATCTCGCGTTTCGTCAGCAGCGGAATCGTGGAATAGCCGTCCCACTCCAGTCGCCCGCCAGCGAGCGCGTGTCGCTTCGCGTAGAGCGGGCTGCGCGCGTAGATCACGCGAATCTCACGTTCGAGCGCCTCGGGCACATACCCGTTCACGGCCGCGCCGAGCGCAGCGGAATCGTTGGCGAAGTGCGGTCTGGTAGAGGCATTCATGGCTGGCATTCCCAACAAAGACCCGGCCACTGGCGTGTCAAACGACCTCCGCTCCACCTTGCCGCACGGTGTTATCGCAACCGCCCCTCGCGCCACGCACGCAGGTAGAACAACGCGTCGACCACCAGCGAATGCTTGATCTCGCCGCGCTCGGCCCGTGCCAGCACCTCTTCGACGGGCAGCAGGCTCAGCTCGATCTCCTCGTTCGCATCCAGCTGCATCTCGCCCACGCGCACACAGCCCTCCACCAGCACGATGTGGCAGACGTTGGCCTGGATCGCCGGATTCGGCCGCACCTGCGCCAACAGCCGGGCGGAACGTCCGGCATAGCCGGTCTCCTCGCGCAGTTCGCGCACGCCCGCGGCCACCGGATCCTCGCCGGTCTCGATCACACCTCCCGGTATCTCGAGGGTGAAGTCATGGATACCGAACCGGAACTGCCGGACCATGAGCATCCGGCCGTCGTCGGTAAGCGCGAGCACGTTGACCCAGTCGTTCGCCTCGATGACGACGAACTCGCCCTCGCGCCGGTCGCGCGGGTGCCGGTAGCGAGTGCGCCGCACGCGGAAGACGCGGAAGTGGTCTACCGCCGCATCGGCAAGCCGTTCCCACACGCTCAAGCGAGGGACGGGCTGCAGTTTCTGGACGTCGCTCATAAAAAAGCCTCCCGGGCGTGAGCCGCGGGAGGCGAAAGGGAACCAAGAGGTTATTTCGGCAGGTTGATCTTCTGGCCGACCTTCAGCTTCGTCGGGTCGATGCCGGGATTGGCAGCCATCAGGGCCTCGGTCGAGATACCATGGGCACGCGCAATCTTGGCCGGATAGTCGCCAGCCTTGATCGTGTAGTCGCCACCGGGGCCCGCCTTCTCGGACGCACCATCCTTGGCAGCGGCGCCATCCTTGCCCTTCGGGGCCGGGGCGGTCCTGAGAGCGGCAAGCTTGTTGATGTCGCCACGCATCGTCTCCATTGCCGCCGTAACCTGATTAAAGGCGTCCTGGGACTTCGTCGCGAGGTTGTTCACCATGCTGCTGGCGCGGCTCGCCTCGGACTTGGCAGCGCTGATGTCGCCAGAGACGCTCTGCACCTGATTGTTCAGGTTATCAACTTCGGCGGACAGCTTCTTGACCGGGCTGGCCTTGGCAATAGCCACAGCGGCCAGAATGCACGCAACCACACCGAGGCCGACGCCAACGATAGGCAGGATGCTGGGGTTGTTCTCGCGAGAAATGGTATCCATGGAATGAAAAGTAGGTGTCTAGGCATAGCCGGCCCAGGAGCCAAAGCAAGCAGTTTACTGCACGATGCTTAGGCACTCAATGCAGCCCTCGTTTCGGACCGGCGGCTTGGCAAGCAACGGAAACATTGACACCGGCCGCCTTAGGCCGAGGCTTCGCAGCCTTGGTCGGTCCGGGGTGTAGCTTAGCCTGGTAGAGCGCCTGGTTTGGGACCAGGAGGTCGCGAGTTCGAATCTCGCCGCCCCGACCACTCCCGCCATCACACGCATGTCGCAGCACAGCTGCGGCCCCCCGCGTTATCGCGGCGCAACTGGATTTGTTGTCGCCCGTCATGGACTTCGGCTCGAAAGTCAGGCCCCCGCATATTCGCTGCAGCCCCTCGCGCCTGCCTTCCATCCCCATGTCAAGAAACGATCCATCCCACATACTGCCGACGCAGGTATTCGCCCTGTTAGGCCTGTGTCTGCTTCCCCTCTGCGGCTGTTCCGACAACAAGGCCGCGCGCACACCGCCGCCGCCCCTGCCCGTGCAGGTCGCCAAGGCCGAGGTACGTACCCTGCCGCGCACCCTCGAGCTCATCGGCACCGTCCAACCCCTGCGCACCGTCGCCGTGAAATCCCAGGTCGACGGCGTCATCGCCACCGTCCACTTCCGCGAGGGCGACGAGGTGAAACCCGGCGACCTGCTCGTCACCCTCGACCGCCGCCCCTTCGAGAACACCCTGCGCATCGCCCGCGCCGAGCTCGCCAACGCCCAGGCCGAGTCCGACCGCGCCGCCGCCGACGCCGCCCGCTACACCAGCCTCGACCAGCAGGCCGCTGTCTCCAAAGAACAATTCTCCCAGCTCCTCACCCGCGCCGCCACCACCCGCACCCTCGTCTGCTCCCGCGAGGCCTCCGTGGCCAACGCCGAGCTCCAGCTCGGCTACACCGAGATCCGCGCCCCCATCGGCGGTCGCACCGGCGAGCTCCGCCTCCACGAGGGCGCCCTCGTGAAGGCCAACGACTCCGGCGCCGGCCTGGTGACCATCAATCAGCTCGACCCCATCGCCGTCGCCTTCGCCGTGCCCGAGTCGTCGCTCGACGCCGTGCGCGCGGCCGCCGCGACCGGAGTCGCCACGGTCTCGGTACGCAGCCGCGGCGGCGCGGTCGAGCCCCGCACCGGCGTGCCCTCGTTCTTCGACAACGCAGTCGATCCCGCCACCGGCACGATCCTCCTCAAGGCCGAGCTGCCCAACGCCGACCACGCGTTCTGGCCCGGCCGCTTCGTCGACGTCTCCCTCGTCCTCGGGGCCGACTCCGGCCTCGTCGTCCCCGCCGCCGCCGTGCAGCAGGGCCAGAAGGGCCCGCAGGTCTTCGTCGTCCAGCCCGACAAAACCGTCGCCCTGCGGCCGGTCGTCGTCGCCCGCACCTCGGGCGCCCTCACGTTGCTCGCCAGCGGTGTCCAGCCCGGCGAGACCGTCGTGCTCGAAGGCCAGTTCCGCCTCGTGCCCGGCGCCCGCATCGAGCCCCGCCAGCCCGCCGCCGCAGCCGCCGCCACGCCCGCGCCATGAATCTGCCCGCCCTCTGCATCCGCCGCCCGGTGATGACGACCCTGCTCACCGCCGCGCTCTGCCTGTTCGGCGCGATGGCCTACGTGCGCCTGCCCGTCAACGACCTGCCCAACGTCGATTTCCCCACGATCGTCGTCAACGCCGGCCTGCCCGGCGCCACTCCCGAGACGATGGCCAGCGCCGTCGCCACGCCGCTCGAACAGCAGTTCTCCACCATCGCCGGCATCGACTCGATGGTCTCCGGCAGCACGCTGGGCAGCACCCAGATCACGCTCACCTTCGCCCTCTCGCGCAACATCGACGCCGCCGCCCAGGACGTGCAGGCCGCCATCGCCTCCGTCCAGCGCCGCCTGCCCACCGACATGCCCGCACCGCCGTCGTTGCGCAAAACCAACCCCGCCGACTCCCCCATCCTCTGGCTCGCGCTCGGCTCCCCCACGCTTCCCCTGTCCGCAGTCGACGACTACGCACAGACCCGCCTCGTCCAGCGCATCTCCACCATCGAGGGCGTCGCGCAGGTCATGGTCTGGGGCTCGCAGAAGTACGCCCTGCGCGTCCGCCTCGACCCGCGCGAGCTCGCCAACCGCGGCCTCGCCCTCGAGGAGATCCGCGCCGCGCTCGCCCAGCACAACGTCAACCTCCCCACCGGCCAGCTCGACGGCGCCCGCCAGGCCCTCACCGTCGTCGCCACCGGTCAGCTCTCGGGCGCCGACCAGTTCCGCACCATCACGGTCGCCCACCGCAACGGCGTCCCCGTCCGCCTCGGCGAGATCGCGGAGGTCATCGACAGCGTCCAGGACATCCGCACCGCCAGCTGGTACTACAAGGGCGGCGTCGGCCAGCGCTCCATCATCCTGGCCATCCAGCGCCAGCCCGGCACCAACACCGTCGCCGTCGCCGACCGCATCCGGGCCCTCCTGCCGCAGATCCGCCGCGAGCTCCCCGAGTCCATCGATCTCGACGTCCTGCGCGACTCCTCCGTGCCCATCCGCGAGTCGATCCACGACGTGCAGTTCACGATGCTGCTCTCCATCGCGCTGGTCATCCTGGTCATCTTCCTGTTCCTGCGCACGCTGCGCGCCACCGCCATCCCCAGCGTCGCCATCCCGATGGCCATCCTCGGCACGTTCGTGGTGATGCATTTCTGCGGGTTCACCCTCGACAACTTCTCGCTGCTCGCCCTCACGCTCTCCGTCGGCTTCGTCGTCGACGACGCCATCGTGATGCTCGAGAACATCGTGCGCCACACCGAGCAGGGCCTCTCCGTGCGCGAGGCGGCCTTCAAGGGCTCCGGCGAGATCGGGTTCACGATCCTGTCAATGACGCTCTCGCTCGTCGCCGTCTTCATCCCGATTCTGTTCATGGGCGGCATCCTCGGTCGCCTGCTCAACGAGTTCGCCGTCACCATCGCCGCCGCGATTCTCGTCTCCGGCCTGGTTTCGCTCACGCTCACCCCGATGCTCTGCAGCCGCTTCCTGCGGCCGCACGCCGCCGAGGCTTCGCGCCGCCACGGCCGCATCTACCGCGCCACCGAGCGCGCCTTCACGGCGATGCAGGACTTCTACGCCCGCACGCTCTTCGCCGCCCTGCGCCACCGCAGCCGTGTCGTGCTCGCCGCGCTGGCCACCGTCGCCCTCACCGTCGTCTTCGCCCTCCTGCTACCCAAGGGCTTCATCCCCACCGACGACAACGGCCAGATCTCCGCCCAGACCGAGGCAGCCCAGGACGTCTCCTTCGAGGAGCTCACCCGCCAGCAGCTCGCCGCCGCCGAGATCGTCGCGCAAAACCCCTCCGTCGACGCCTTCATGTCGCGCATCGGCGGCACCGGCGGCAGCATGTTCCTGCGCCTGAAGGACCGCTCCGAGCGCCCGCCCGCGAACAAGATTGTCCAACAGCTCCGCCAACAGCTCGCCGTCGTCCCCGGCCTGCGCGCCTACCCCCAGCAGCCGCCCCCCATCCGCATCGGCGGCGCCCAGACGCGCTCGCTCTACCAGTTCACCCTCACCAGCTCCGACCTGAGCGCCCTCTACGCCGCCGCCCAGGACTTCGAGCCGCGCCTGCGCGGGATCCCCGGCGTCGTCGACGTCAACAGCGACCTCATGATCACCAGCCCGCAGGCGAGCGTGGAGATCGACCGCGACCGCGCCGCCGCCCTCGGCCTCACCCCGCAGCAGATCGAGGACACCCTCTACAGCGCCTACGGCTCCCGCCAGGTATCCACCATCTACACGCCGACCAACCAGTACTACGTCATCATGGAGGTCGGCCGCGAGTTCCAGCGCGAGCCCGAGGCCCTCGCCCAGCTCCACCTGCGCACCCGCAACGGCGAGCTCGTCCCGCTCGACGCCGTCGCCACCGTCCGCCGCCAGGTCGGTCCGCTCAGCGTCAACCACTACGGGCAGGTGCCGGCCGTCACGCTCTCGTTCAACCTCGCGCCGGGCACCTCGCTCAGCGAGGCCCAGGCCGCCATCGACCGGCTCGCCCGCGAGCACCTGCCGGCCAACGTCAGCGCCGGCTACCAGGGCACAGCCCAAGCCTACGCCTCCTCGCTCCAGGGCCTCGGCCTGCTGCTCCTCCTCGCCATCGTCGTCATCTACATCGTGCTTGGTATCCTCTACGAGGATTTCATCCACCCGCTCACGATCCTCTCCGGCCTGCCCGCCGCCGGCTTCGGCGCGCTGTTCACCCTCTGGCTCTTCGGCGAGGAGCTGAACATCATGGGCTACGTCGGCGTGATCCTCCTCATCGGCATCGTGAAGAAGAACGCGATCATGATGATCGACTTCGCCCTCGCCGCCCGCACCGCCGGCGAGACGTCGGACGAGAAGGCGATCACCGAGGCCTGCCTCGTGCGTTTCCGCCCGATCATGATGACAACCTTCGCCGCGCTCGCCAGCACGCTGCCCATCGCCCTCGGGCTCGGCGCGGGCGCGGAGTCGCGCCGCCCGCTCGGCCTCGCCGTCGTCGGTGGCCTCGTCGTCTCGCAACTGCTCACGCTCTACATCACACCGGTCGTGTACCTGTACTTCTCCCGCGTCGTCGCCCACTTCCGAGACAAGCACACGCCGAGCGCCGTCGTCGCCCGGGCGTAAAGCAGCCCGACCGTGGCGAGCGCCGCAACCCCGCCACGGCCCTCGCTCCACCAACGAAAAACGCGCACCGGAATCGGTGCGCGTTTTCAAAGATAACTTCCGGCGATCCGCTTACTTCGCGCCGGACAGGTTGAGCTTGAGATCGGCACCGGCATCGGGCGCCGCAGTCGCGGCCACGGAGGGAGCCGCCGGCAGACCGGCCAAAAGCGCCTCGGCCCGTTCGGACCACGCACGCGTGAGATCCGTGGCCTGCACCTCTTCGATCAGCTTGCGGGCTTCCTCGATGCGGCCGGTCTCGACGGCCAGCACGGCCAGATGGAAACGCGCCTCGGAACGGGTGGTGCTGGGAAGCTGGACATCGGCCGCGATCGCCTTGAACGAGGCCTCGGCCTTCGCCTTGTCGCCTGCCTGCGACTGGCTGAACGCCTTGCCGATCACCGCGCGTCCGCCGAAGGCGGTTCCGGCGGTCAGCGGCACGGCCTTCTCGTACGAGGTGACCGCCTCGGCATACTTGCCCTCCTTGTAGACGGCATCGCCAAGCGCCAGCCACGCCAAGCCGGCGAGCTGGTGATCCGGATGCGCGGAGACGAACGACCGCAGCTTCGCGGCATCGTTGCCCGCCGCGGCGAATTCCGCGCCAAGCGCGCGCTCGCGCTGATCGATGTAGTAGACCACGCACTCCTTAGCCACGACCACCAGCAGCATCAGCAGGCAGGTGATGATGATGGTCTTCTTGTTCTCGATCCAGAAAACCTGTGCGCGTTCCTCGAGCGTCGGCTCGGGAAGCGGGGTGCCGTCGGCCGACACGACCTGCGGTTCGTCGCTGGACTGGGGTGACTTGGGTTGCTCGCTCATGAAAAGGGTTCTTCTACTGGTAAAGGCGCGAAGCGGTAACAAAGCCCCGGCCCCCCGTCCAGCCTTTCCCTGCGGCGTCCCTCAGCCGAAGCCCGGTCATCGATCCGCGCCCCGCACCGAACAGGCAACGCGACGCACGAGGAGCTGCACCGGCCCCGGGAAAACACGGGCGAAGGCGCCTGGGGTGAATGCCCCGGCGCCACGTCGTTCCGTCGACGCCATCGCGGCAGCGCAAAATGAGCAACACCCGTCAGTGCATGTGCCGCATGGCCCGAATACACTGTTTCCATGCGGTTCAACCTGAAATCCTTCTCCGTCGTCGTCGCACTGCTCGGTTGTGCGTTCTTCCCGTTCGGCGGGTTCATGCTTCTGCCTGTCGCCCTCGACATGTGGGAACACGAGGCCACACCCAACGTCGGTTGATCGCCTCCTAGGCCGCCCGGGCAGCACCGCCCGGGCACAGGCTCCCGCCGCTCGGCACGCCAATCCCCCCGCCGGCGCCGATTGCCTCGCCAGCGCTGGCGCCACGCCTCACGCTCGCACCACTCTTCCATAGCGTGCGCGTCCTCAGCCCCCACCTTTCCGTCAACAAGATCTACGCCTACGGCCAGCTCTCCGGCTGGGGCCTGTTTCTTGTTCTGCGGTTGCTCATCACCGCCATCTACGTGTCCAAGGTTCCCGGCACGCCGGTCTTCGCCGCCTGCATCCTGGAAACGGTCTCGCACCTGCTCTGCCTCGCCTGGTCGCATTTCGTCTGGTGCTGGCTGCACCGCCGCAAGCTCATCGACCGCGGCTGGTACCGCCTCACCCGCGAAGGCATTCTCGTCGCCTACCTCGGCAGCTCCGCCCTGCAACTCCTACTCTGGACGCCCTACCGCGAGATCTACACCGCCGATTTCGCACGCATGGGCACGCAGGCGATGCTCTGGATCGCCGCCGGCCAGAACTTCGTCGTCACCGTTCTCTGGTTCTTCCCCCTCGTCGCCCTGCTCTACCTCGACCGTCTCCGTCGCCTCGAGCTCGAGCACGCGGAAACCCGCGCCGCGGCCCGCGAGGCCCAGCTCCACGCGCTCCGCGCCCAGGTGAACCCGCATTTCCTCTTTAACAGCTTCAACTCCCTGCGCGCCCTCATCGCCATCGACCAAGCCCGCGCCACCGAGGCGCTCACCCAGCTCTCCAGCCTGCTGCGCTACTCGCTCGTCGCCGGGGAGAACCTCGTCGTCCCCCTGGGCGACGAACTCCAGATCGTCCGCCGCTACCTCGATCTCGAGAAGCTCCGGCTCGGCGAACGCCTCACCGTCGTCGCCACTATCCCAGCACAGCTCGACGGCGCCGTCATCCCCCCGATGCTCCTGCAGGGCCTCGTCGAGAACGCCGTGAAGTTCGGCCCGTCCGCGCGCAAGGCCGGCGGCGAGGTCGCCTACTCCGTCGCCCTCGAGGAGGGCAGGCTGCGCCTGCGCGTCACCAACCCGGGACGGCTCGATGCGGATTCCAGTTCCACCGCCATCGGCCTGCACAACCTCCGCGAACGCCTGAAGCTCCTCTACGGCGACACCGCCACCTTCGACCTGCGCCAAGAACGCGAGGACCTCGTTTGCGCCGCAGCCACGCTTCCCTCGCAGATGCCCCCAAACCCCGTCCCCTCGGACCAAGACACCGGCCACGGCCTCCTGCGGTGCCACGCCCGCTGCAGCGGGCACTCGATGGAACCGGCCTAAACGCCCCCGCCAACCACTCCCGATGAAAGCCCTTCTCATCGACGACGAACCGCTCGCCCGCGCCGAGATGCGCCGGCTCCTCCTCGCCCACCCCGACATCGAGATCGTCGGCGAGGCCGCCGATGCCGACGAGGCGCGCATCGCGATCAAGCGCACCGACCCCGATCTCCTGTTCCTCGACATCCAGATGCCCGAGGAAACCGGATTCGATCTCCTGGCCTCACTCTCCGATCGCGTGCCGCCCGTCATCTTCAGCACCGCCTTCGACCAGCACGCCGTCCGCGCCTTCGAGTTCGGCGCGCTCGACTACCTCGTGAAACCCGTCGAGCCCGAGCGGCTCGCCCTCGCCCTCGACCGCGTTCGTAACCAGCAACCCGTCGCCGAGAGCGCCGACGCGAGCGTGCCGGCCCAACCGCCGCCACAACTCGCCCCGGAGGAGAAGGTCTTCGTCCGCCACGACGACCGCTGCTGGTTCGTCCCCCTCTCGACGATCCGCGGCTTCGAGAGCGACGGCAACTCCGTGAAGCTCTGGCTCGCCGACGCCACCCCCTCGCTCCATCGCTCGCTTGCTCAGATCGAGGAGCGGCTGCCGGCGGAGATGTTCTTCCGCGCCAACCGTACCCAGATCGTGAACCTCAAGAGCGTCGAGCGCGTCGAGCCCTGGTTCAGCGGCACGCTCAAGGCCACGATCACCGGCGGCCGCACCGTCGAGCTCTCGCGCCGCCAGTCCCAGCTCTTCCGCGACCAGCTCGGCCTCTGAGCCCCGCGCGGATGCAGTCGCCGGCGTAGGGGCGTTGCTGGCCGGCGAGTCGACTGCGGCGAACGGCAGGCCGAATTCGGCAGCGAATCGCATGGTTACGGCTGAGACTCAGCCGCTCGGCTTCCGTGTGGCGCTGTTCGCGCGAACGGCGACTCCGCCAGCTCCGGCCGTTCTCGACGTCGGCGCCGCCACCCGCGCGTCCGGCCACAATCCGGATTGCGCCGGCAGGCCGCGTTGCGGCAATTCTCGTGGCTGTCCCGTTTTCCGGACCGTCGACGGCTTGGCCGAAGCGGTAGCCCGGAGGGAGCCGTACGCTCCCCGCGCTTGGAGACCGCCACGGCGGCGCCCGGGCACGTAAATCGAGTGAAGTTCGGCTTCGACCTATGAAACAACCGCATCTCCCGCTCCGCTGCGCCACGCTCGCCGCGGGCCTCTTCGTGATGGCGCTCGGGGTGGCGCTCTCGGTCAAGGCCAGCCTCGGCGTCTCGCCCATCTCCTGCATCCCGTACGTCTACAGCGTGCGTTTCCCGCTCTCGATGGGCGCGACGACCATCGTCTTCAACGTGCTGCTGATCCTGTTGCAGATCGCCGTGCTGGGCCGCGCCTACAAGCCGTTCCAGCTCGTGCAGCTCCCGGTGGTCTTCCTCTTCGGCGCGTTCACCGATCTCGCGCTGTATCTGACCCGCGGGCTCCACGCCGAAAGCTACGCGGGACAACTCGGCCTGTGCCTGGCGAGCTGCGCCGTCATCGGCTTCGGCGTCTTCGTCGAGGTGAAGGCGAAGGTGACCTACCTGGCGGGCGAGGGACTGGCGCTGGCGTTGGCCGAGCGCTTCAAGGCCGAGTTCGGCAAGGCGAAGATCACCACGGATTGCAGCATGGTGACGCTCGGGGTGATCAGTTCGTTTCTCCTGCTGGGGCGGCTGGCCGGCCTGCGCGAGGGCACGCTCGTCGCGGCGGTCGTAGTGGGTTACTTGGCTCGCTTCTATTGCCGGAAACTCACCTTCCTCGACGCACTAACCCGGCCGGAGGCCGTGCCGGAAGCCACGACGACGGCGACGGTTTCCCCGGCCGGCGGCGCGTCCGCGCCCAAGCTGGTGATCGCGATCTCGCGCGAGTTCGGGAGCGGCGGACGCGAGATCGGGCGCCGGGTGGCCGAGCGGCTGGGAATTCCGTTCTACGACAAGGAGATCATCCGCCTGACCGCCGAGAAAAGCGGCTTCACCCCCGAGTACATCAAGGCGCACGAGCAGCGGCTGGCCAATGCGCTGCTCTTCAGCCTGTACGAGCAGAACTACGCCTATGTCGACGAGCAGCGGCCGCCGCTGGAGGCGCTGTTCCTCATCCAGAGCAAAATCATCCGCGAGATCGGCGACCGGGAGTCCTGCGTGATCGTGGGACGGTGCGCGAACTATGTGCTCAAGGATCGCCCCGGCTGCTTCAGCGTGTTCGTCCACGCCGATCCGGAGTTCCGCCGGGCGCGCTACTTGCAGGAATTCGGAGGCAGCCCCGACGCCGCCGCGCACGAGCTGGAGCAGCTCAACCACGACCGCGACAACTACAGCCGCCACTATACGGGTCGCGAGCGCGGCCGTGCGCAGTTCTACGATCTCTGCCTCGACAGCTCCCGCTTCGGCATCGATGGCTCGGCCGAGCTCATCCTCGAGGCGGTGAAGCGCAAGACCGCGAGCGCACGGTAAAGCGGACTGCGTGGGTGGCGGCCATTCCGCCGAACAGGCCAACCGCCACAAATCGCCGCACGGCCAGAGCCAGACTGCGATGAAACCGTCGCCGGAGGCCGGATGGCCGATCGACCTCCGTTCTTGATTCCCTGAGTTCCAGATTCTTCCGTCTCCGGAACATCCCCTGCCCGCTTCCTCAGTCGAACACCACCGTCTTGCGCCCGTACACGAGCACGCGGTGGTCGAGGTGCCAGCGCACGGCCTGCGCGAGCACCAACCGCTCGAGGTCGCGGCCCTTGCGCACGAGATCCTCGACACCGTGCCGGTGCGTCACGCGCGCGACGTCCTGGTGGATGATCGGCCCATCATCGAGCACCGCGGTCGCATAGTGCGCCGTGGCGCCGATGAGCTTCACGCCGCGCTCGTACGCCTGGTGGTAGGGCTTGCCGCCCGCGAAGGCCGGCAGGAACGAGTGGTGGATGTTGATCACCGGGCAGCCGATGTTCGCCAGAAACTCGGCCGAAAGCACCTGCATGTAGCGCGCCATGACAACCAGCCGGGCGCCGTACTGCTTGCAGATCTCGATCTGCTTCGCCTCGGCCGCGGCCTTCGTCGCCGCCGTCACCGACACATGGTGGAACGGCAGGCCGTAGCCCTTCGTCGCGTTCTCCAAATCGGTGTGGTTGGAAACCACCGCCGCGAAGTCGCCGTCGAAATCGCCCGACTTCCACCGCAGCAGCAGGTCGTGGAAGCAGTGGTCGAACTTCGAGACGAAGAGCACCATCTTCTCCCGCTCGGTCGAGA
>Ga0209098_1002374_pt1 | contig 16673 bp, 14 predicted proteins | sample AD_JPNHW1_MetaG_FD_184429 | JGI IMG/M metagenome (GOLD analysis project Ga0209098, IMG submission 184429) | Active sludge microbial communities of municipal wastewater-treating anaerobic digesters from Japan - AD_JPNHW1_MetaG (SPAdes) (version 2) | ecosystem: Engineered > Bioreactor > Anaerobic... | reverse complement strand
TTGGTACTGCTGGGGGTTTAAAGGATATAGAGTCAAAAATAAACGAGGACTTCCTGCTTCTGTATGGCGATGTAATGATCAACATGGATTTAAATCGCTTAATTGAATTCCATCATAAATCAGATAGCGACTGCACCCTTGTTGTTCACCCAAACGATCACCCTCAGGATAGTGATCTGGTAGAAATCGATGAGAATGGAAGGGTAACCGCATTTCACCCCAAACCCCACGAGGAAGGTAAATACTACAGAAACCTTGTTAATGCTGGTTTATATATCTTAAGTCCAACAATTCTAAAATTTTTAAAAAAGGGGCGTAAAGCGGATTTTGGGCAGGATGTTTTCCCTGCCATATACAAAAAGATAAACATATACGGGTATAATACAGCCGAATACCTAAAGGATATGGGAACGCCATCTCGTCTTGAAAAGGTTACAGAAGATTATTTTTCGGGACGAATTGAAAGAGCTAACTATAAATACAAGAGGGCATGCATATTCCTTGATCGTGATGGAGTGCTTAACCTTGACACCGACCTTATTTCAAGGCATGAGGATTTGGTACTTTTTGATTTTGTTCCAAAAGCTGTTAAACGGATAAATGAATCGGAATACGTTTCGGTTGTGGTTACCAACCAGAGCGTTGTAGCACGCAACATGTGTACTATCGATGAGCTAAAGGTGATTCACAATAAGATGGAAGCACTACTTGGTCTCGAAGGAGCATATTTGAATGGCATTTACTTCTGCCCTCATCACCCACATGGAGGTTTCCCTGAGGAGAATCCTCTTTACAAAATGGATTGTGACTGCCGTAAACCAAAGCCAGGGATGCTGCTACAAGCAGCAAAAGAGTTCAATATTGATTTGGCGAGTTCATGGTTAATTGGCGACTCCGACAGGGATATTAAAGCGGGTAAGGCAGCAGGGTGCACAACTATAGCAGTACGGACAGGACGCGCAACACATACAAGTAAAGTCGAACCCGATTTTTGGTTCGAAAACCTGACCGAAGCAGCTAATTTCATAATTAACGACCCATACAATAACGTTTTCCAATCAATTGAGAAAAGAATTAGCAAGAAGGCTAAAACACCCTTTATTATTAGTGTTGGGGGACAAGCCCGTTCTGGGAAAAGTGTTTTAAGCAGCTATTTAACCAAAAGACTGGAAAAACTTGGTAAAAAAGTACTTCATGTTGAGCTTGATAAATGGTTACTTGCCGAGAATGAAAGGGCAAACGCTAAAAGCGTTTTTGATCGATACCAACTTCCAACACTTACAAGCGACTTAAAGAAGATTATCAAGGGAGAGAAAGTAATTGCTCCTGGCTTTTCAATTAACCCTGATGCAGAAAAAGAGAGTATCACCTACAATCCCAACGGTTCAGAAATTATCATTATAGATGGCGTTGTTGCTTTGTCGATGCCTGAAATAAGGGAATTATCCCAGACTAAAATATTTGTGAACATTGATTCTGAGTCACACAAAGAAAGGATTTTCGATTACTACGAATGGCGCGGCCGGACAGAAAATGAAATTTTCTGCTTGTACTACTCAAGGTTAATGGACGAGTATCGAATAATTGATAGGCATATCGATTTTGCGGATATTGTAGTTTAACTAGATATTTCATTTTACCGCAAAGGTTTTAAAGTTTAAGCAAAGAACGCAAAGTAATTCTCACTAAGTTTCTTTAAATATGAGTGAAAATGAATTATCTAATTTAATCATTGGATTAGCAATTGAAGTTCATAGAGACCTTGGGCCGGGTTTGCTTGAAAGTGCTTATAAAGAGTGCCTCTATTATAAACTAGTCAAATCAGGATTACAGGTAGTTAAAGAGAAACCTATGCCATTAATTTATGAAGAAGTAAAACTTGAATGTGGCTACAGGATTGATTTGCTAGTTGACAATAAAGTTGTTATCGAAATTAAAAGCGTTGAAGCACTTAATGATGTTCATCTTGCTCAAACATTAACTTACATGAAACTTGGCAACTATAAACTTGGTTTATTAATCAATTTTAATGTTTCTTTGCTAAAAGATGGAATAAAAAGGGTAGTGAATAAATTATGATCAATTTTTCTTTGCGATCTTTGCTAACCCTTTGCATTCTTTGCGGTTAAAATTTTTAAAATGATAATAACTCGAACACCATTCAGAATAAGCTTTGTAGGCGGAGGTTCCGATCTTCGGGAGTTTTACCATAAGCATCAAGGTGCAGTACTTAGCACATCTATAAATAAGTACATGTACATCTCCTCGCATAAATTCTTTGAGGAGGATAAAATTCGTGCAAAGTACTCTCAAACCGAAACTGTTGAAAATATCGAGGATTTAAAGCATGATATTATCCGCGAAGCTCTAAAAATGGTGAACATACGAGGTGGCGTTGAGGTTAGCTCCATTGCCGATATTCCTGCCGGGACAGGCATGGGTTCATCGTCATCGTTTACCGTTGGGCTGCTCCATAATCTGTATGCAATTAAAAGGGAGTACGCATCAAAGGAAACGTTGGCATTGGAAGCATGTCGCATGGAGATTGATGTTCTTAAAGAGCCGATTGGCAAGCAGGATCAGTATGCCGCTGCATTTGGTGGGCTGAATATCTTCCGCTTCAACTCCAACGAAACTGTAACGGTTGAACCGTTATACTTAAAGCAAGAAATTTGTAAACAACTTGAAGAGAATCTTGTTCTATTCTATATCGGGAATGCTCGCAAAGCATCAGATATTCTGATTGAGCAAAAGGAGAACATGGCAAAAGCCGATAAATTCACCGTGCTAAAACAGATGGTTGCTTTGGTTGATGAATTAAAGGATGTTCTTTACAAAGGAAACCTTGATGAGTTTGGAAAGTTACTTCATCAAAACTGGTTACTAAAACAGAGCCTTGCTTCAAAAATCAGCAACGATAGCATATCCGATCTATATAATTTAGGCTTAAAGAATGGAGCAACTGGCGGAAAACTTCTTGGTGCTGGAGGAGGAGGATTCTTCCTTTTCTACTGTCCAAAGGAGAGGCAAGAAAAACTAATAAAAGCAATTCCAGCAAGGCATTTTGATTTTAATTTTGACAACGAAGGAACTAAACTAATTTATTTTGGCGATGAGTGGGCATAAACATTATACAGAATATTTCAAACAGGTAAGTGAAACCTTAACCAAAATCAACGTTTCTGAACTTGAGGCGGTTTCTCAAGCAATAATTGATTGCTACAAACGCGATGGAATGATATACATTTTTGGTAACGGTGGAAGTTCGGCAACTGCTTCGCATGTTGCAGGCGATTACCTAAAGGGCATCACTTTCGGTTTAGATAAACGATTAAAGATTATCTGCTTAAGCGATAACACCCCTGGGTTAATGGCTATAGCCAATGATATTTCCTACGACGATATTTTCTCTGAACAGCTAAAAAGTTTCATCAAACCGGGCGATTTAGCAATTGGAATATCTGGAAGCGGAAACTCTGAGAATGTTCTAAAAGCGTTAAAAATAGCCAAGGATAAAAAAGTTGAAACGGTTGCTTTAGTAGGTTATTCGGGAGGTAAGGCAAAATCACTTGTAGATATTTGCATTCATATTCCGGTAAACGACATGGAAATGACCGAGGATTTGCATTTACTATGTTTCCATGCAATAAAGCAAAATCTTATTAAAACCATCAACACAAATCAGGATAGCCTTGGTGGCAAGTACGATGAGAGGATGAAAGAGTGTTAAGGACAGCGACAAGTGACGCCCACCTTCGCTGAAGCTTCGGTGAGTAATAGTGACAAGTGACTTTTTCTACTGAATTCTGACTACTGGCTACTTTATACTTTCCTACTTCTTCTTGGTTAGCAATACAAAATCAGCTAGCACGATGGCAGTTATAGCCTCAAGTACAACTGGGACACGTAAAGCAATACATGTATCGTGGCGACCTTGAACTTTCAACTCTTCGAGTTGACCGGTAGATAAATTAAAGGTTTTCTGAGATTGCGCTATGCTTGACGTAGGTTTCACGGCAACCCGAAACACCAATTCATTACCATTTGTTAGACCACCGGTAACTCCTCCAGCATTAAACGATGAGGTTTTCCCTGTTTCATCAACAATGGGGTCATTGTGCTGAGAGCCATACATTTTTGTTGAGCTAAAGCCCGAACCAAACTCAATCCCTTTGATTGACGGAATTGAGAAAGCCAAATGGCTAATCATTGACTCAACAGAATCGAAGAATGGTTCACCAAAGCCAACAGTAATGTAACCTGCACGACATTCAACAATTCCGCCAATCGAATCTTCTTTCTCCATAGCTTCTTTAACCGCTTTCGATATGTCGGAACTCCCACCTGCTTCAATTACTAACGCGTTAATACTAATTTTGGGTAGTATTTTTTTTGCAATAACACCAGCAGCAACCAATGCAAGCGTTAAACGGCCTGAAAAATGACCACCTCCACGATAATCGTTAAAACCACCAAACTTCTGACGTGCAACAAAATCAGCATGGCCAGGTCGAGGGTGATCCTTAATATCAATATAATCGGTTGATCGAACATCGCTATTTCTAAAAACGATTGTCAGTGGGGCTCCAGTTGTATATCCATTAAACCAACCCGAAACAATTTCTGGAATATCATCCTCTTTACGAGGGGTTGTTCCTTCAGCCCTAGGTTTTCGACGCTCAATATCGGGAGTAAAGTCTTCTACTTTTAAAGGAATACCATGAGGGCAGCCATCAATAGTAATTCCTATCATCGGCCCATGCGACTCACCGAAAATGCTTATTCTGAAAACTCTACCAAATGTGTTCATAGTTGTTTATTAGTTTGTAAGACTGTTAGACTATTAGGCTGTTAGGTATTAATTTTTTTATTTAATTCTTTAAATCCTCTAACTCCTTTAACTTCTACATTCTTTATTTAGAATCTCATTCCAGTTAAACAATTGATTTATTAATTATCACCTGCTCCAAATCCTCAAAAAAACCGGGATACGATTTTGCTACGGCTTCGGCTCCATCAATTTCAACCATCCCCTCTCCAGCTAATGCTGCAACCGCAGCTGCCATAGCAATTCTATGATCCCCATGAGATGAAACCAGCCCCCCTTTTACTGTTCCACCTCGAATAATCATTAACTCTCCTTCAACCTTAACATTCACCCCTAGTTTACCAAACTCCTCCATCAAAACCGCTGCTCTATTGCTCTCCTTACCGCGCAAGCGACTAACCCCAAGAATTTTGGACTCTCCTTCACAATGACTTGCCAAGGCAACTAGCGGAGGAAATAGATCGGGACAATGAGTTGCATCAAAATCAAATCCATGTAAAAGATGCTTATTCACTTCAATAAAATTATCATAAACCGAAACCTTCGCCCCAGCATAGTTAAGCGCGTTTATTATAGCCTTGTCGGCCTGAGTACTGCTAATCTTTAAGTTCTCAACCTTTGTTCGTCCACCAATAGCTCCAGCAACAAGCAAAAAAGCGGCTCCGCTCCAATCGCCTTCGACGATATAATTTCGAGGTTGATAACGCTGTCCTGACTTCACCAAAAATTCATCGTACCCTTTATTTGCGACATTTACACCAAATGATTTCATCATTTCAAGGGTAATATCAATGTAAGGGCGACTCTGAAGATTTTTCACGTGAATTGTTATATCACTATTTGCATACGGTGAGGCAATTAGCATCCCGGTTAAAACCTGTGAGCTAATTGAGCCATCAACATTTGCAATCCCACCTTTTAATGGGCCATGAACACTAATTGGCAATCGGCCCTGGTTTGCACTACACGTCACCCCCATTGATCTGAGCGATTCCTCCACTACTCCCATTGGGCGGCTCAACAACGATCCCTTACCCGTAAGCACAACTTCACTTTCGAGGGTTGAAGCAATGGCTGAAAACATTCTAACACTAAGCCCAGACTCCCCACAGTTTAATATTGTTTTGGGTATTGATAATCCTCCCGAGATGGTTAGCCTATCGTACTGCTCATCAATCATTGCACCTAAGGCACGGCTAACAGAAATTGCAACCTTAACATCATCGCTATTCCCAACGGAAAAAATTTCAGAGACTCCTTTAGCCATTGATGCAATGGCAATGGCGCGCTGAGCTACACTTTTTGAAGCAGGAGCAGCAAGGGTACCACTAACAGTTGACGGCTTTACACTTCTCTTCATCGATAATTTTCTTAATTTCAGCGGGTGTTAGTCCATCGCCAGCAACTATTAAATCCATCTTATCATTACCCAAATTACAATCCGAACCTAAATCAATATTTTTTACAGAGGCATTACTATAATCGATATCCCTTTGAAATGAAGCATTTAAGAACTCCAGGGGTGGTTCAAACCCCGTAAATATTTTAAATGCAGCAACAGCTTGGTGAATAAGCCATCTATCGCCCAGAACAACTTTTACATTTAATCTTATAAAATCTTCTACCAGCATTGATTTTCGGTAGTTTGCATCCAAAAAAAGCTTGGTTTTTTTATCCCAACTAATATCACCAAGATAAACATTTGGCAACAATGTAGAAATTACAATGTCAATGTCGCTAAACTCCTTAATCTCATCAAAATCAATAGCCATACAACCATATTTATCGGCTATTGCAATTGATTTACCTATCGTTCTATTAGCAATTAAAACGCTAGCGCCCATCTCTTTCAATCCATAAACAACTGCTTTTGCCGCACCACCCGCCCCAAGGACTAATATCTGTTTCCCAGGAATACCTATACCTGCTTCCTCAATAGCTCTAACCACACCCAGATAATCTGTATTATATCCCTTCAAATGCCCATTCTCATTATAAATAGCGTTAACAGCACCAATCTGCTCGGCCTCAGGGGATAGCTCATCAAGCAAGGGAATCACCTCCTCCTTGTAAGGAGTGGTCACATTTGAACCAATAATGCCTAACGTTCTGATTGTTTTAGTGATTAGTTCGCAATTCTCAACATGAATCCTGGTATAATATGCATCAATATGCGAGTTCTCAAAAACCGAATTAAAAAGTTGAGGACTTTTGCTATGCAAAATAGGGTTTCCGAATACTGCGAATAATTTGTTCATATCACTAGCTTAATTGCTCTATTTTGTTAATAATTTTTTCCATCTCTTTATAATCGATTTGCCCGGGAGCTGTTTGACACCCTTCGAGAGAGGCGAATGTGAATGGAGCACCCAGCGAAAGTGCCGAAACACGGGTAACCACTCCATTACTTCCCATTCCAATGGCTACTAAGTTTTTATATTTTGAGTAAAGACTAAGAATTCGGGCACTATCGGATCGGTTATTTGATAGACATGCAATCTTAGCTACATCGGCTCCTGCAAGGTAAAGGCTATCGACTAATTTATAGATATCATCCTCCTCAGGAGTTTTGCCAAAGCAATGCCACGAGATAATGATCTTGCACCGCTTACTTTTAGCCAAATCAATTAGAGGTTTGCGCCATTCTGGCGAGGTTTCGATCTCCAAATCAACCCATGCAGCCCCCGATTCAATTGCTCTTGATAATAATGATGCGCGTTGCACCTCGTCGTACTTACCCTGTCGGCAGGTTGCAATTAAGTTTTTATGACTTGAAAAGATCAACTCGAGCTGATTTGGCATCAAATCGAGCATATCGATACGAATTTCAGCCATACCTACCTCCTCGAGTATCTTTAAGATATTCTCAAACGAAGTATTAGCAATGCTTACACAAATATCAGGACGTATCATGAATTTAGTAAATTGTATTTCTCGCAAAGAACGCAAAGTAACACGCAAAGTAGAATATTTTCTTTGCGAATTTTGCACTTCTTAGCGTGCTTTGCGTTTAAATTATTTGAATAAAATTCAATAATTCCTTAAATAAAATCTCTTCAACAACGACACTGCCAATTCCTTTCATAAGTATAAAACGCACAAAGTCATTCTCCCGTTTTTTATCTTTCAGTATAACTTCAAGAACATCGCTAGGATTAACGTTGGTTTTAACTGGCAAGCCAAACTTAGTTAAAAGTTTTATCAAATGATCTTGTTCATTAATACTCATCAAACCTTTATGAACTGATAGGTTAGCCGAAAAAGCTAACCCAATACTTACTGCTTGTCCATGTGGCAAACCGGTCAACTTCTCAACCGCGTGTCCCCAAGTATGGCCAAGGTTAAGAACCCTCCTTAAACCCTTTTCTCGCTCATCGGTTTCAACAATACTTGCCTTTATTTGAACTGAGCGGGCAACAAGGTATTCAACAATTTCACTGTCTAATGCCAGAATACTTTCAAAATTCTTTTCAATAAATTCAAACTTTTCTTTATCGGCAATTAAAGCATGCTTTACCACTTCAGCCATCCCATTTGAGAATTCAAGTGAAGACAGGGTTTTAAGCATAGAGGTATCACAAATTACAAACTTAGGTTGGTTAATGGTTCCGATAATATTCTTATACCCATCCAAATCAACGCCATTCTTACCTCCAACACTTGCATCGACTTGGGCAAGCAAAGTTGTTGCTACAAAACCAAAATCGATTCCCCTCATAAATGTTGATGCTACAAATCCTGAAATATCGCATACAACCCCACCACCAATGCCAACAACAAATGAACTTCTATCGGCATCATTGGTTAGTAGCCATCGATATATCTCTATTGTGGTTTGTATTTTCTTTGATTCCTCACCCGGTTCAATAATATATTTTTGAGCATTTGGGAAACGCTCTCTGTACAAATGGTCTACATTCCGATCGGTAATTATAAAGGGTTTTTTACCCTCAGTATAATTTTGAAGATGGTCAAGACTTTCGCCAATTAATATTTTTGAATTACTCTCGTTACCCTTTACCTCAACAATTTCCATTTTTGATTTTTAAAGAATATAAAGTTAAAGTTAAAATCAATATGATCTACTCCAATTTTTCGATTAACTCATCTTGAATAGAAATTGACTCTTTATGAATTATGTTATAAAGTTTTCGGATAAAATCGGCCCGAAGCCCCGACTTTTCACCATTATCGGTAACCCTGCTAAGCACCTGATTCCAACGTTTTGATTGCAACACTTTCATTTTTCGATTGGTTTTAACTGATGCAATTTTCTCCGAAAGTTCCATTCTATTTGAAAGCGCCCAAAGAAGAAGGTCATCCATAATGTCAACCTCTGCCCGAAGCTCATATAACAGCTCATCGGGGTAAGCATGATTTGGACTGCTTGTATTTCCAACAAAACTCAATAGATTTTCGAATTCAATCGGAGTCAACTGCTGAGCAGCATCGCTAAGCGCTTTAGCCGGATCAGGATGAACCTCAACGATTAGCCCATCAAAACCCAAATCCAAACCTCGCTTAGCAACAAATGGAACCAGCTTTCTATTTCCCGATATGTGACTAGGGTCACATATAACCGGTAACTCAGGGTATTTCTCTTTCAGGTCTAAGGGAATCTTCCAAAAGGGTTGATTCCTAAAAACCGATTTTCCCCACCACGAGAATCCTCTATGAATTGCTCCAACTTTTCTAATGCCAACATTATAAAGCCTCTTGATTGCTCCTTCCCATAGGTCAAGGTCAGGGCTCAGTGGGTTCTTCACAAGCACAGGAATACTTACTCCTCGAAGTGCTTCTGCAATCTCCTGCATCACAAAGGGATTTGAAACCGTTCGAGCACCAATCCAAACCATATCAACGCCAAACTTCAAGGCTTCGTAAACATGCTTTTCCGATCCCACCTCGGTACAATAAGGCATACCAGTTTCTTTTTTGACATCTCTTAACCACTCCAACCCAACTGCACCAACACCTTGGAATGAACCCGGCGTTGTACGAGGCTTCCACACACCCGCTCGAAGGTAGCTTACCCTTCCGCTTTGCTTTAGCTCTTTTGCAACGCACAAAAGCTGCTCTGGCGATTCGGCACTGCAAGGCCCTGCAATTATCAATTTGCTACTCGACTCCGGTAACCACAACTTGGATGGCACTAGTTCGGACAATGGTTTTGTTTCCATTTTTTTGATCTATTTGGCTTATTTGTTTTTTATCGAAGGTTTCTCTAACCGTTTGAGATTGATGAATGAATTGGTTAATCAAATCAGTATCTCCTGATTCAATAAATCCTTTAATCGTTTCTATTTGCTTGATAAAAAGATTTAGGAAGTCAACTATATGCTCATTGTTCTGTATCATGATTGGAGTCCAAACATCTGATGGACTTTTAGCCAATCGGGTTGATGAATCAAAACCACTTGCCGCTATATCGCACCATTGATGATTTGCTTCCATTGTTTGAGCAACTGTGCTGGCAACGCCATAGGAGACTATCTGTGGAAGATGTGACACCAAAGCAACCACCCGATCGTGAGCATCAGCATCCATGAAGTCAATGGACATTCCTAAGTTGGTAAATATCGTTTCAGCACAACTCAATGCTAAAGGCGACGACAATTCTGGTTCGCAGATAATTACTTTACGCCCATTCAACAATTGGGCGTTAGCCCTTTGTGGCCCAGATTTTTCGGAGCCTGCCATTGGATGAGCGGCAACAAAACTTCCCCGCCTGGGGTGATTTCGTACCGCTCTGCAGATCGTCGATTTCGTCGATCCAACATCAATCACAACTGCGTTATCGTTGATCTTACTAAGAATGTAAGGGATGATTGATACGGCTACATCAACAGGAACCGAAACTATTATCACATCTGATCCAAAAGCAATTCTATTAATCGACCACGATTGATTTACTATTCCAGCATTTATAGCACCCTCAAAGTTATTTACATCACTGTCGTACCCAGCAACGTTCCTAAACATTCCTTTTACTCCTAGGGCGATTGAACACCCTATTAGCCCTGTTCCAATTATTGATAAGTTCTCTTTCATAAATAAATTTTTTATTTTTCATCTATTGTCTAATATCTAGTATCTGAAATCAGTACTTAACAATAGTGAACAAGACAAGCTTCTTTCTCAGCGTGTTCGTGCATTTCGTGGCTACAATAAACCCCAAGAATATTCAACGAAGAAACGTGCTGTTTAACAATTTCAAGTGATTGATAAAATTCATCCAACGAAAGGAAAACTAGGTCAGCATGAAAAATGTACTCCCACTTTTTACCAATGACTGGAAGGGATTGCAACATAGTAAGGTTGATTCCATATTCAGAAAATGGCTGAAGCACCTTCAATAAACTACCCGGTTGGTGCAATGCAGTAAATGAAATACTTGCTTTATTGAACCCTTGAGATTCCTGAATAATCTCCTTTTTCTCAAGAATCAAAAACCTAGTGTAGTTCTCTTTATTCGATTCAATGGAGGGTTGAATAATCTCAAGACCATACTCCTGCGCAGCATACTTGCTTGCAACTGTAGCAACTCCTTTTAGGTTTTGATTTGCAATCAGCTTTGCACTCAATGCTGTGTCTTCACATTCAATCAGTTTAATTGATGGGTGGCATTTAAAAAAGTTTGCGCACTGCGCAATAGCCATTGGGTGCGAACGCACTTCACAAATGGAATCCAACGTCTCACCGAAAAAGGCAATCAAATTCTGTTCTATCCTTAAATAGATTTCTCCTGTAATCTTTAGAGATGACTCTCGAATTAGTGCGTAGTTTGGCAGAATGCTGCCAACGAGCGAATTCTCAATAGCCATAATTCCATGGCTTGCCTCTCCCGATTCAACGGAAGCAATAAGCTGCTCAAAGGTTAACCATTCTGCAATTTCAATATTGGAACCGAAGTAGCTTTCAGCGGCTTCCTGATGGAATGCCCCTTTAACTCCCTGAATTGATACAATCTTTTTCATATTATTATTTATTTGTTAATCTTATTGTCATGCTGAACGAAGAGAAGCATCTAGTAAATAGAGATTCCTCTCCGGCAAATGCCGGATCGGAATGACATTAGAGATCCTTCGCGGTGCTCAGGATGACAAAAAAAAGCCCCGATCTCTCGGGGCTTGGTTTATTTTGTGCATTTAAATTCTCATCCTAATATTCACACAATTGCCAAGCCCCTGCTTGTGACAAAAGAAGTAGTAGTAAAAAAAGTAGTATGACAATTTTGTGAATTGTTGTTCGTTGATTGTTGTTCGCATATTTTTCCTTTTACTAATGTCTAAAATCTGATATCTAGCATCTAACGTCTGTATTAAAAACAAAAAGCCCCGATTTCTCGGGGCTTGGTTTATTTTGTGCGCTTAAATTTTTTTCCTAGTTTTCAAACAATTGCCAAGCCCCTGCTTCCGTAAAAGAAGAAGTAATAGTAGTTGGCAAAAAAGTATGAATTAAACTTGGTCATCTGTTTCAATATGTTATGCAATAATACGAAAAAAATAAAACGAAAGGCTTTTATGCTATGATTTTTTCAATTTCTCAATTACATCTTTAGGATTTGCTGCTCCAAATACAGCATTACCCGACACAAGCACATCAGCCCCAGCATTATAAAGAGTATCAGCGTTAGAAGCATCAACCCCACCATCAACCTCAATAAGGGTATTGCAACCTTTAGCAATAATCATCTCCTTAAGGCGAGATATCTTTTTAAGGCTATTCTTAATAAACTTTTGTCCCCCAAACCCTGGATTAACCGACATAATCAAAACCAGATCAGCATCTTCTAAAATATCATCAAGAAGTTCAACTGATGTATGTGGGTTTAACGAAACACCTGATTTCATTCCAAGAGAACGAATTTGGGTTAATGTTCTATGCAAATGAGTGCAAGCCTCGTAGTGAACGGTAAGCACATCGGCACCGTACTCCTTAAAACGATCAAGATACCTATCGGGATCAACGATCATTAAGTGAACATCTAACGGCTTTTTGGCAAGTTTCTTTACCTCTTTAATAACCGGAAAACCAAAGGAGATATTTGGAACAAACACACCATCCATTATATCAAGATGAAACCAGTCGGCCTGACTGGAATTCACCATTTCAATATCCTTACTAAGATTACCAAAATCGGCAGCAAGCAACGAGGGGGCAACTAAGCGGTTCATGAAATTAATTTTATGCAAAAGTAAAAAAACAGTTGATAAGTAGAATAAGTATACTAGTAGCAATTTATTAATTCAACTCGAAAGTAGTTCAAAAGTATTATCATTCTGAATCTACTATAAGCAAGCAGGAAAAAATAAAGGTATAGATCCTTCGCTACACTCAGGATGACAAAACAAACATTCAAAACAGAAAGTCAAATATTATTGTTTTGATATTCCTTCTTGTCAACTTATTAACTTGTCAACTTATTAACTTGTTAACTTGTCAACTTATTAACTTGTTAACTTGTCAACTTACCAACTAGCCTAAATAGCTTTTAAGTATCTTACTCCTAGTGGTCTGCTTAAGCCTCTTGATTGCCTTTTCCTTAATCTGTCGAACACGTTCGCGAGTAAGGTCAAACTCTTCGCCAATCTCCTCAAGGGTATGAGGATGCTTGCCGTTTAAACCAAAATAAAGTCGGATTATATTTCCTTCCCTTGGAGTTAAGGTTGCTAAAGCACGCTCAATCTCTTTTCGTAAGCTATCGTTAAGCAATCCTCTATCCGGAGCAGGTGAGTCCTGCGATAGAATAACATCGTACATATTGCTATCGTCGTCCTGTGTCAGAGGAGCATCCATAGAAAGATGACGATTAGAGCTTCTAAGCGCTTCCTTTACATCATCCGATGCTAATTCAAGTACCTCAACCAGTTCTTCAACTGATGGCTCACGCTCAAAGCGTTGTTCGAGTTCAGAGAAAGCTTTATTTACTTTATTAATTGATCCAATTTTATTCAATGGGAGTTTTACTATCCTCGCCTGCTCAGCAAGAGCTTGAAGAATAGACTGACGAATCCACCATACAGCATACGAAATAAACTTAAACCCTCGGGTTTCATCGAATCGTTGTGCTGCTTTAATAAGTCCTAAGTTCCCCTCGTTAATTAAATCGGGTAAGCTTAACCCTTGATTCTGATACTGCTTTGCAACTGAAACCACAAAACGCAGATTTGCCTTAACCAGCTTATTCAGCGCATCCTCGTCCCCCTCCTTCAACTTTCGGGCAAAAGTGACCTCCTCCTCAGGTGTAAGCAGATCAACCTTTCCGATCTCATGTAAGTACTTATCAAGAGATACGGTCTCCCTGTTTGTAACCTGTTTTATAATCTTTAATTGTCTCATATTATTGCAAAATCATTATAATTTATTGCAAAGTCAAAGGCATTAGAAACGGTTGAATATAATTATTAATTGATAAAAATCATGTTTTATTCTCACTTTTTTTATTTACGGCCGAAAATTGTAAACAATCATCTATATTTTTTGGATTTAAAAAGGAATTCCTTATTATTGCAAAAAATTTCCGCCTGTTACTCGTTTTTTTCAAAATCCCAATACATATTTTCAACCTGAGTTAATGTTCATTTAATTTACTACAATTCAATTTTATAAATAATTAATCTATAATGATGTACGATATTTTAGAGCTAAACAAGAAGCTACTTCCTGAACTTAAGGATATAGCCAAAGAAATGAATATCAAAAAAATCGAAAACCTTCGCAAGCAGGATCTGGTTTACAAGATATTGGATCAACAGGCAATTAATGCTTCTAGCGAATCAAAAATCAAGTTAAAGGATAAAAAAGAAGTTAAAAAAGAAGATAAAAAAACTGTTGAACAAGGGCAACCTAAAGTTGAGCCAAATGTTAAGCCCGATCAGAATGGCGACAGGAATCGTAGAAAACGATTTCCCCGTCAGCGCGAGGTTATAGGTGATAATGCAAACAACCAGTTTGCAGGTAAAGAAACACCTAACACTCCCCCTTCAAACCAACCTCAACGTCAAGAGGGAAAGCCCTTTAAAATCAACTTCAACAAACAACCCCAAAAGGATCAGAAAGCAGTTCCACTACCCGATCTTGACTTGGGCGCTGATATTCCCGAACCAATTATTGAACCAGTAATTGAAGAGACTAGCCCTGAAATAGTAGCAACTCCTTCATCAATTGAGAATGAATTTGTTCAGGAAAAACCATTTATTGAGAACGCTGCAAAAGATGAAGCTCCTCAAGCTTCTACCGAAACAACTATTGATGGGGACAAAAAGCAGCTTCATCGCGACCAGAGCTTCCGTAGGGGATTTGATCGTAACCGAAATAACAACGATAGATTTGATTTTGATGGCATAATAAGCACAACTGGTGTTCTCGAAATCATGCCCGATGGTTATGGTTTCTTACGCTCATCGGATTACAACTATTTAAGTTCACCCGATGATGTTTACGTATCACAATCTCAAATTAAGCTATTTGGTTTAAAAACAGGCGATACTGTTACTGGCACTGTTCGCCCTCCAAAGGATGGTGAAAAGTACTTCCCATTAATTAAGGTTAATGAGATCAACGGTCGTAATCCAGAATACATTCGCGACAGGGTACCATTCGATTATCTAACCCCACTTTTCCCTAACGAGAAATTCACACTGTTAGGAAACGGACAAAATCTATTATCGGCAAGGGTAATTGATATGTTTACCCCAATTGGTAAAGGTCAACGTGGATTAATCGTTGCTCAACCAAAAACTGGTAAAACAATCCTTTTAAAAGATATCGCCAACTCAATTGCGGCGAACCATCCTGAGGTTTACATGATTGTACTCCTTATCGATGAGCGTCCTGAGGAGGTAACCGATATGGCTCGTAGCGTAAACGCAGAGGTTATCTCATCAACCTTTGATGAGCCAGCCGATCGCCATGTTCGTATTGCCAACATTGTACTTGAGAAAGCAAAGCGTTTGGTTGAATGTGGTCACGATGTAGTTATACTTCTTGACTCAATTACCCGTTTAGCACGAGCATTCAACACGGTTCAACCAGCATCTGGAAAGGTTCTTTCGGGTGGTGTTGATGCCAATGCGCTTCACAAGCCAAAACGTTTCTTTGGTGCTGCCCGTAATATTGAGGACGGTGGCTCGCTCACAATCCTTGCAACAGCATTAACTGAAACTGGTAGCAAGATGGACGAGGTAATCTTTGAGGAGTTTAAGGGTACTGGGAACATGGAACTACAGCTCGATCGTAAGCTATCGAACAAGCGTATATTCCCAGCAGTGGATATTACTGCATCGAGCACGCGTCGCGACGATCTACTAATTGACAAAGAAACCTTACAGAAGATTTGGATACTTCGCAACTACTTAACCGACATGAACTCTGTTGAAGCGATGACATTCTACCGCGACCGTTTGATTAAATCCCAAACGAATGAGGAGTTCTTGTGGAGCATGAATAGTGATTTTTAAGTTGACAAGTTAATAAGTTGACAAGACGACAAGTTAATAAGTAATAGAAATACTAAAAGAACGAGTGACTCAGAAGTTGCTCGTTTTTTTTATGCAATATAGCAAAGCATCACGCACACACATATCAAACTTTTAACTTTTCACTTGCCTCTTTTCATTTACCACTTGCCACTTTTCGCTTGCCACTTCTCTCCAAACACAAATTAACGTCCATTCCTCAACAATTTACTATATTATTCACTATCTTTGCAATCCCTATGGGGCTGACCTGGTTTTGACAGCAAGTAGAATGGGTCTGTAAGCATGTCGAGCGTTGTGAAGCTGGCTCGTAAATCCCAGGACACAAATTATATACGGCGAATCAAATTACGCTCTTGCTGCTT
>Ga0209098_1002368_pt1 | contig 16697 bp, 14 predicted proteins | sample AD_JPNHW1_MetaG_FD_184429 | JGI IMG/M metagenome (GOLD analysis project Ga0209098, IMG submission 184429) | Active sludge microbial communities of municipal wastewater-treating anaerobic digesters from Japan - AD_JPNHW1_MetaG (SPAdes) (version 2) | ecosystem: Engineered > Bioreactor > Anaerobic... | reverse complement strand
TTGGGGGAGACATCGGGCCGTGTGGACCATCTTCCCTCCTCTCCCGTCGGCGGTCGGCCTTGAAGATGGGTTTCGCTTCGAAGGCCTGGGGCCTACGGAAAGCGGTTGTTTTTCGTTCCTTTTGCTTTTATCCCCTTTCGATTCCGAGTTTAGAGGGGCGAGGACACAATGTCAAGGGGAAAAGAAAATGAGATAAAAGGGAGTGTCCGTTATAGAGTTAGAATTCCGGATCAGCCACACTGCCATGAGGAGAGAAAAATGGAGTGTCCGTTGAAGAAAAAGGAGTGTCCGTTATAAGGAAAGGCCGAAACCAAAGCCGAAGCGGAGGCCGCCCAGGTCAAAGTCCTCCCCTTCTACAGTATCGGAAGCCTTCATGTAGGAAAGTTCTCCGAGAAGGGAGAGGGGACCGGAGAGTTTGTGGACGAGCCCGCATCCCGCTCTCAACCCTATTGCCGTTCCCGAAGCCTTCACTCCCATCCCCTCTTCTTTGTGGTGGTCTGCGAAGAGACCCGCTTCCAAACGAAGCTTCAGCGTCTCTTTCAGAGGGATCTTATAGGAGAGGCCGAAACCGTAGAGGCTCTGCTTGGATTCGATGGCAAGGCCCAAAACCGCACTCTTCGCGTCTTTGGAGAAACCGCTGTAGGAGCCCCAAAGGGAGAGGCCTAAGTGGAAACTCTTCTCCACACGAATCTCTGGGAAGAACGCCGATGAGCCATAAAGGTCCCTGAAGTTCGAGTCTGCGGGACGGAAAAGGTTCCCTGTGACGGCTATGTTGAGCGTCTCACAGGAGAGAATACCGCTCACACCCAGAAACACCAAGGCCAGGAACACGATGCTCGCTCTCTTTCGCATCTTCACCTCCCGTAGAGGAAAAGCCTTAGAAGGCCTTCTCCTTTTTTTATTCTACCACGTCTTTTACAAAAAGTTCCAAAAGTTTAAACAGAATTACCGCCTTAACACCTTTGTCAATCGACTCTATCAAAGGTCCATAAGAGGCCTTCTGCCATCTCAACATAGAGAAAACCTCGCACTCGTCTTTGACGTTTATCCCGAAGGTAATCCCTGGTGCTCCCCTCTTTAGGAAGATAAATAGAAGACGTAGACCTTTCCTGCTACCTTGCCTCACGGCACGGCATGGTCAACACCTATGTCGAAGCAATAGCCTTGAGCAAAGGGCGAGGTCCAATTCCGTTTTGTTTTGTAAGGCTTCGAGCACTCCTTGCCCGAATTTTACTCTTGAAACCTCTGAACGGCATTGCGGATGAGTTCGGTGTTGCTTGTTATCCCGAGCTTCTCCTTCAAACGTTGTCGATAGGTTTCCACGGTCTTTACGCTGATGAAAAGGGACTCAGCAATCTCCCTGGTCTCCCGCCCCTGACCGATGAGGGCAAAAACCTCAAGTTCCCGATCCGAGAGGTAATCCCCCCAACATCCCCGCGCCCCTGAGGCATGGAGCCCAACAACCAGGTCCGGGCTCAGGTAACGGATTCCGGAGAGAACGCTGCGAATCGCCTTGACAATCGCCTCGGAGACTTCATCCTTGAGGATGTATCCATCCGCCCCCGCTTTGAAGGCCCTCTCGACGATATGACGCTCCTCATGCATGGAGAGCACAAGGACAAGGAGAGTGGGATACTTCTCTTTGAACATCTTGATCAGCTCGATCCCACTGACACCCCTCTTGAGGGAGATATCGACGATGGCGAGCCGAGGGCGCAGCCTCTCGACCACCTCCATGGCAGAAACCGCATCCCGAGCGGAACCAACAACACCCAAGTCTCTCTCTTCCTGAATGAGTAGGCGGATTCCCTCGGCCAATATCGGATGATCGTCTACCACAACCACCGGGACAAAGCCGTTATCCCTCTTTTCGTCCATCCATACCCTCCACTCTCAGCGCGAAAGGCGAAGCTTTGAAAGAGATCATTTTACATCAAAGAAGGGTACAGCGCACCTCCGTTCCTCCCTCCTCGACGTTTATGACGGAAAGTTCGGCGCCGATGATTCTCGCCCTGTACTCCATGATCCTCAACCCCATGGATTGGGATTTATGAAGGTCTTCCGAGAACCCTTTCCCCCAATCCCGAATTCGAAGGGTAATCCCCCTCTCTTCCGCCTTCCAGGAGAGGAAGATCCTTTCCGTCCCAGAGTGGCGAACGGCGTTCAGAACAGCCTCCTGGGCGATAAAGTAAAGGTTGGTGAGTACGAGAAAATCCGTAGGGCTCTGCTCCTTGTCAATCTCTCTCAAACAGGGAATCCCGTAATCGTCCTCTACCCTCGTGGCGATCTCATCGAGGAGAAGGGGGACACCCCCGGCGGAGAGGTTGACGGGAAAGAGCCCTCGGGCGATTCTCTTCGTCTTGGCCACCGCCTCTTTGAGCCTTTTCTCGATCTCTTCGGTTTCGCCACGGGGAAGTTCCGGAGCTGACTTAACAAGAAGGCGGAGCTTGATGGCGATCTCCAAAAGATCATGGCTGAGCCCATCGTGTAGCTCCATCCCAACCTGGTGGCGGATCTCCTCGGAGATTTCCACCATCGCCTTCTCCGTCTCCAACCGCCTCTTATCACGGGCCCGGTAGGCCCGCCTTCTCTGCCAGAAGAGGAGGCAGAGGGAAAAGACCCCCGTCAGAATCAGCAAGAGCGTGAAGAGCGTGGTTCTCCAGAAAGGAGGCTGGACATGAATCCTCAGGAATGTCCCCCGATCGTTCCACACACCATCCCGGTTGGAGGCGGTCACCCGGAAGGTATACTTCCCCGGTGCAAGGTTCGTGTAGGTGGCCATCCGGTTGTCGGCATCGGTATAGTTCCAATCCCTGTCAAAACCTTCCATCTTGTAGGCGAAACGGTTTTTCTTGGGAGAGCCGTAATGGAGGGCGGAAAATTCCAGAGAAAAGACTTTGTGACGGTAGGAGAGTCTCAGGATTTCGCCGCTGTCAAGGGGTGCCTTCAAAGGAGAGTCCGGACCGGGAGTGATGACCTTGTTGAAGATTCTGAAGCGGGTGATCACCACGGGAGGCACCGAAAGATCCCTGCGAATCCTGTCGGGAAAGAAGACGTTCAACCCCTCTTGGCCCCCTAGAAGGAACTCCCCTCTGCTTGTGATCAAGGCGGCGGAGTTGAACTCGTTCCCTTGAACTCCGTCGGATTCGTCGAAACGGGAAAACCGTTCGGTCCGGGGATCAAAGCAAGAGATCCCTTTGTTGGTTCCCATCCAGAGCTTTCCTTGAGGATCTTCCAGAATGCTGTAGACAAAATCACTGGAGAGACCCTCGCGAACGCGGTAGACCCGACATTGGCCGGTTCTCTTGTCGAATCGGTTCACTCCCCCTCCGGCAGTTCCGACCCAGAGGATATCCGGATTCTCTTTCGGCTCCAAAAGGCCCAAGATCGAAGAGTGGCTCAGCGTTCCTTCGGCACCGGGTTTTCTCAGATACCTGACGCTTCTTCCGGTCCGGGGGTCAAACCTGTTGAGGCCGTTCTCGGTACCTACCCAGAAGTAGCCCTCCCTATCCCGGATCACCGTTCTGATCTTGTTGTTGCTCAAGGAAGAGTCGTCTCCAGGATGGCTGACATGGTTGATGAACCTCTCACTGCCTTCAACCCAGCGGCTTAGACCGCTGGATGTACCGATCCAGAGGTTCCCATCCGAATCTTCCAGAATCGATCGCAGGTTCCCGGCGCCCACGGAGGAGGGATTTCGGGGATCGTGGAGGAAGCTGTGAACCCGCCTTCTCCTTCTGTCCAAGAGCATGAGCTCCCCGTCGCCTGAGCCGACCCAGAAGCGCTCCCTCCGATCTTCGTAGATGGAGAAGATGCTGCTTGCATAGGGGCTCTTCAACAGGTCTTGAAAGGAGACAAACCGTTCCCTCTCCCGATCGTAGCGGTAGAGCCCACCGACATGGGTCCCGATCCAGATCGTCCCCTCCCGATCTTCGTAAAGCGTCTTCACGAGGTTGCTCTGGAGGTTGTCTCTCTCGCCGGGCACGCCGTAGACGTGGAGAAACCTTCGGCTCTTGGGGTCGAACTTGTGAATCCCCTTGACATAGGATCCCGCCCAAAGGACTCCGGTCTTGTCGACAAGGAGGGAGAAGAAAGAGTTTGTGGCCAGGCTCTGAGAGAGGGAGGGGTTGTGTTGATAAAAGACCACCCTTCTGCGTGAGGGATCGATGGAGGCGATCCCCCTTCGACTGGTTATGACCCAGAGAAAGCCCTCCTTGTCCTCGACAATGGCCCTGGCGGAGTAACCCGATAGGGCGAGAGAGGGCACCTGGGGAAAGAGAGGGTGAAAGAGGCCCGTGGAGGGTTCGAAACGGAAAAGCCCCCGCTCCGTTCCTACCCAGTAGACCCCTCGGGAATCTTGAAAAATCGACAAGACTTTGTCACCCTTCGCCTTTCCTTCATCCCCTCCCTTCCAAAGAAGAGGGTAGAAGACCGCCGCTCTTCCCGGAGAGGTCAACCGGTAGAGGCCATCCCCTCCTCCTACCCAGAGTGAGCCCTTCCGATCTTCGAAGAGCGCATTCACCGGGCCTTGCTCTTTCTTCGTCCCGAGCGGAATACGGATAACCCTTTTTGCACAAAGGTCCATGCGGTTTAACCCCGACAAGGTCCCCACCCAGAGAGTATCCGAATCAGAACGGGATGAGAGGAGGGAGAGAACCGTGTCATCCCAGAGGCTCTCGGAGTTCTTCGGATCTCGAAGGAAACGCTGAAAGGTTCCGCTCTCCTCCCTGTAAAGGTTCAGCCCACCCAAGGCCGTCCCCGCCCAGAGCCTCCCCCTGCTATCTTCGGCAAGGGAGAGGAGAAAGTTCGCCCCTAGGCTGTGGGGATTCTCCGGATCATGTCGGAAGACCTCGAAGGAGTAGCCGTCAAAGCGGTTCAATCCATCCTGTGTCGCCGCCCAGATGTACCCGTGGTGGTCCTGGAAGAGGGCCCGGACGGAATCCTGGGAAAGGCCATCTTCCGTGGTGATCCTCTCAAATTTCAACCTCTCCACCCATCCCCAGAGGGAAAAGGAGAGAAGAAGGAGAAAAGCTCCGGCGAGAGCGAACTTTTTCCCCTGCATCACTACACGCTCTTGACCATGGGAAACTATAGCGGAAAACCGTCGCCAGGGGAACTGCTCCTCTCCTCTAGCGACGGCAGGCCTTATTCGTAACGGAGAGCCTCTATGGGGTTAAGATCCGACGCCTTCTTCGCCGGGTAGAGACCGAAGAAAATCCCCACCATTGCGGAAAAGCCGACGGAAACGAAGAGGGTCGACGGGACGATCACCGTGGTCCAGGAGGTGACGGCGCCGACCACAAGGGTGGCCCCTACCCCCAAGACAATCCCGATGAGCCCTCCCACGATGCTGATCACGACAGCCTCTACGAGAAATTGGACCAGAATGTCCCGGCTCCTGGCCCCGAGGGCCATACGGACTCCGATCTCCCTGGTCCTTTCCGTAACCGAGACGAGCATGATGTTCATGATCCCGATTCCACCGACCAGCAAGGAGATGGAGGCAATGGAGGCGAGAAGGATCGTCATGACCCTGGTGGTCTCCTCGGCGGTCGAGGCGAGCTCGGTCTGGTTGCGCACAGTAAAATCATCATCCTCCCCTTCGTTGATCTTGTGGGACTCCCTGAGGATTGTCCGGATCTCTTCTTGGGCCGCCGGGATTTCGGCGGTGGAGGCGGCGCTCGTCAGAATCTGAGAGATGAAGCGGAAACCGCTGAGGCGATAGAATACCGTCGAAGAGGGGGCCAAGACAATGTCATCCTGGTCCATTCCCATAGAGTTCTGACCCTTTTCCGAGAGGACGCCGATCACCTTGAAGGGAACGTTGCGGATACGAACCTGCTGGCCCACAGGATCATTATCAGGGAAGAGGTTCTTCACCAGGGTCTGGCCGAGGATGCACACCTTCGTCTGGGAGCGGACGTCCCCCTCGGTGAAGAACTCCCCCGAGGAGAGGGGCCACTCCCGGATGGAGAGGTAGTCCGTAGAGACGCCGTAGACCGATGTGCTCCAGTTGCTGATCCCTCCGATCACCTGGGCCCCGGTTCTCACCACCGGGGAGATTCCCGTAAGCTTCGTGGATTCTCGTTTCAGCTTCTCCACATCGTCGAAGGAGAGCCTGGTGAAGGACCCCCCTCCCATGGAGACTCCGGCTTGGCGGAAGACCCCAGGAAAGACAAGGACCAGGTTCGTTCCAAGGCTGTTGATCTGCCCCTGTATGCTCGCCTGTGCCCCTTGGCCTATGGCAACCATGACGATCACCGCTCCGACCCCTATAATGATCCCCAGCATTGTCAAGAGAGTCCGCATCTTGTGCTTGATGATCGACTGGTAGGCGATACGGAAAAGGTTCGCGCTCCTCATCACTCCTCCTCGGCAGGCAGTTTCCTGAGCTCTTCGTCGGCATCCCGGGGAACGGAGAGGCGGCTCTCCCTCAGAATCCGCCCGTCCTTCATCTCGATGATCCGTTTGGTGTACTGCGCCACGTCCGGCTCGTGGGTGACCATGATCACCGTGACCCCCTGACGGTTGAGGTCCTGAAAGAGGGCGAGAATCTCGAGACTGGTGCGGCTGTCCAGGTTTCCCGTAGGCTCGTCGGCGAGAATCAAAGAGGGCTTGTTGACCATGGCCCTGGCTATGGCCACCCTCTGCTGTTGCCCACCGGAAAGCTGGTTGGGATGGGAGAAGATTCTCTCCCCGAGGCCGACCCTGGTTAAGGCTGTCGTCGCCCTCTCCTTCATGTCGTCGATCTTCTCCCTCCTGTTGTAGAGGAGAGGCACCAGAACATTCTCCTGTGCCGTAGTCCTCTGGAGAAGGTTGAAGCTCTGGAAGACGAAGCCGATCTTGCTGTTACGGATATCGGCCATCTGGTCCCTATTGAGAGTGTGAACAGGGACCCCGTCCAGGAGAAAGCTCCCCTCTGTGGGGTGGTCAAGACAACCGAGAATGTTCAGGAGGGTGGACTTACCGGTCCCGGAAGCCCCCATGATGGCGACAAACTCTCCTGAGAGGATCTCCAGGTTCACGCCCCGAAGGGCGTGAACCTGAATCTCCCCGGTATCGTAAACCTTGGTGATGTCCGTGAGGGAGATGACGGCTGGGGTTGTCATTCTCTCCCCCCTCACATCCCTCTGGGAGGACCGCCCGGGCCTGGGCCAGGACCTCTCCGAGTCGGCTGGAAGGGGTTGGTCACGCCTTCGCTCTCCCCCTCCAAGACACCCTTGATCACCATCATGCCTTCATAGATCTTGTCGCTTCGGATCTCGGTCATCTGACCGTCCGTGGCCCCGAGACGAACCGGTGTCGCCTGCAGTTCGCCCTTCTTGTCCAAGTACCAGAGGAGGTTGATCTTCTTGGCCATTCCGTTCCCGTTGAGGGAGCCTCCCAGGGGAGAGCCCTCTCCCCTCCGTCCGTTGTTTCCGTTGCGGAGAGCGCCGCCCTTTTCGGCGCCGTTCTCGCCCCTTCTCTGGGCCAGCCGTTTGCGGAAGGTCTCCATCATCTTTGTGGTGGCCTTAAAACGGAGCACCCCGTTGGGAACCTTCAGAACCTGTTCCGCCTTGGCGGTAATGAAGTCGACCGTCGCGGTCATCCCCGGAAGTAGAACGTTCCCCGGATTCTCGACCTCCACGACGACGCTGTAGTTGACCACGTTCTGAACCGTCGTCGGAAGAAGCCTCACCTGCTTGACCTTTCCCATGAAGGTCCTGTCCGGATAGCTTTGAACGGTGAACTTCACCTGTTGCCCCTCCTTGATCTGCCCCACGTCTCCCTCGTCGACGTTCGCCAGAATCTGCATCTTCGAGAGGTCCTTGGCGATCTGGAAGAGAACCGGAGCGGAGAAGTTCGCCGCCACCGTCTGCCCGGCGTTTACGTTCCTGGCGATGACGATTCCATCCACCGGCGAGAAGATGGACGCGTAGGAGAGGTTGAGCTTGGCCCTGGAGAGGTTGGACTCCTGAGACTTGAGGTTCCACTTGGCGACTTCGTAACTGGCCTTGGCCTGGTCGAGTTCGCTGTTCGACTTGACCTTCTGTTCCACAAGATATTTCACTCTCTTGTAATCCTGTTCGGCCTGGATGTACTGAGCCCGGGATTTTTGAAGACTCGATTCCGCATCCAGAACGGCGTTCTCAAGGAGTGAACGGTCCAGAGTGGCCACAAGCTGTCCCTTGGTGACATGATCGTTGTAATCGGCGTAGAGCTTATCGATACGCCCGCTGACCTGGGTACCGACGTCGACGGTCTCCACGGGGTTGATCGTTCCCGTAGCGGAGACCAGGGAGACGATATCGCCCTTCTCTACCGCGACAAGCTGGTAACTAAACTCCTGGGATTTCTCTCGACCGTAAAACCACCAAACGCATCCCGCAACAACAGCCAGGATGGCAATGGCGACGAAGACTTTCCTCATGGGTCAACCTCCTCATGGTTGCGACTCAGTTTAGGAATACCCTTGAGAGAGAGAAAATCCTTCGAACCCGAACGCTCTTTTCCCCTTACTTTTTTCTTTGTCATCCCCTCTTCCACACGATTTCCAAACTATAGTGTGGTATACTATACCACTTTCAACTTTAACCGGTGACCATGGAAGAGATAGAACTCTTTACAGCGAAAAGCTCTAAGGTTGTCGACAAGACCCTCAAAGTGTGGGAGCGGGAGTACAAGAAGGGCTTCTTTCCCTTCCTGATCCTCTTCCTCTTGCGATGCAAAGAGGGGTATGGTTACGAGATCGCCACCCGCCTGCGCAAGGCGAGTCTCGAAAGGCTCCGCTTCGAGTACAGCTCCATCTACCAGATTCTCAAACGCCTCGAAAAGAAGGGCTTTATCCTAGGAGAGTGGAGAGAGTCACCCGCAGGGCCCCGGCGCAAGATCTACCGCCTCACCGAGATTGGAGAGGCGCTTTACGATCGCTTCTACCAGGAGGAGATCGTCCCTCTGACCATTCTGATCGCCAACGTCCGAGGGAAGGAGGAGAACAATGAATGAACCCAGCCTTGTCTCTATGCCGACCCTCACGATCGGTAAACTCACCGCGTCCGTCCCGATCATCCAGGGGGGAATGGGGGTAGGGATCTCCCTCTCCTCCTTAGCCTCCGCAGTCGCCCGGGAAGGGGGGATCGGAATCGTTGCCGCCGCCGGGATCGGGATGCTCGAAGAGGATGGCACGACAAACTACGAAGAGGCCTGCACGCGCCGTCTTAAGAGTGAGATCAGGAAAGCTAAGGCCCTTGCCGGCTCCCAGGGGATCATCGGCGTCAACATCATGGTCGCCCAGTCGAACTACAAGGATCTGGTGATGGCCGCGGTGGAGGCGAAAGCGGATCTGATCGTCTCCGGAGCCGGCCTTCCCCTCTCCCTCCCCGAATACACCCAAGGTTCGGAGGTGATGCTCGTTCCCATCGTCTCCTCGGCCCGTTCCGCCCATGTCATTCTCAGGAGGTGGTACGAGAGGTACGACCGCCTTCCCGACGCCATCGTCGTCGAGGGTCCCCTCGCGGGTGGTCATCTAGGGTTCAAGCCGGAGGAGCTCCTTGAGGAGACTCTCACACTGGAGAGCCTTCTTCCAGGGGTTCTGCAAGAGGCTGAAACTTTCGGGAACCTCAAGGGGGTCAAGATCCCCGTGATCGCCGCGGGAGGAGTCTTTTCGGGCGAGGACATCCAGAAGTTCCTCCGACTGGGGGCTTCGGGAGTCCAGATGGCAACCCGTTTTGTCGCCACCGAAGAGTGCGATGCCTCTCCGGCCTTCAAACAAACCTATATCAACGCCAGGAAGGAGGACATCGTCCTGATCAAGAGCCCCGTCGGCCTTCCCGGCCGGGCCATCAACAACTCTTTCCTCCGGGAGATCTCCGAAGGTCTCCGGGTTCCCCTCCGTTGCCCTTTCCACTGCATCAAGACCTGCAACGGCCAGGAATCTCCTTACTGTATCGCCCTCGCCCTGGTACAAGCCTTCCACGGGAAGTTCAAGAACGGCTTCGCCTTTGTCGGAGCCAACGGCTATAGAATCAGCGAGATCGTCTCCGTCAACAGGCTCATGGCCTCCCTGAAAGAGGAATACCAGAGGGTTGTCCAGAACCTGGAGCTCTTACCCCCCCTTCTCTCGCCGATCTGACACCCGGTTCTCTTCCAGGAGACGGCCTCCTCTTGAGGTTCCGGAGACCGTCTCTCCTGAAAGGGGTTCGCCCCTCCCTTAAACCTTCGCCCAATACCGGCTTCCATCCCTGGTCCTATCGAGAAAGCCGTACTCGATCAGGTAGCGGCGCAGGATCACATAATCCGGGTAGACGGCCTTCAAAAGTTCGTTCACCTCTTTCTCCGTGTACTCCCGCCCCACCTCGAAACGCTGAAAGATCTGCCGTAAGACGATGACCTTCCGTTTCTCTTTCAGAGGAAACTTCAAGAGAGGCCCTTCGAGGCCTTCGGGGAAGTATTTCTTCAAATAGACCTCGTTCTCCTCTTCGGTGATATCGAAGCGTTCGTCCACCATCTTGGCGGTCTTCGGAATCTGGAGGACCTTGGGAAGACCCTCCGCCCCCTCCTCCGCCAGCTCCAGAATGGCCAGAAAGATCTTCGATTGCCGTCCCCGTTCACGCAGAGCGAAGCGATGGTTCCTCACGGTGGAAGCGCTCCCTCCGCCCAGCTGTGCGGCGATCTCCTTGGCTCCGAGCCCCTCCCGAAAAAGGGTGAGAAGCTGTTTCTGAAGCTCTGTCAGCCCGGTGAACTTCTTGTCCAACCCGAGGAGAAACTGGAAAGCCGATCCGTGTTCCTGGGCAATGTGCCGCCGCATCGCCTCCTGGGCGGTAAAGTAGCGCCCTTCCAGGGGAAAAACCTCGTCAGGCGAGTAGTTTCTCCCGCAGATCAGGCAAGTCAAGCCTCCGGTACCCTCATCGGCATACCCCCGCTTGAGAGATTCCAAGGGGGATGACCAGAAGAGTTCAGAAAGATCTTTCATGTTGTCCTCCGTCTATCTTATTTATAGATGTTATTATATAACTGTCTATCTTATAAGTCAACAAACGAATTTTTGTTTGCCCTTTTTCGGGATCAGGCACTTCCTCAATGGGTGAGAGAGTCTCTCCGCCGACCTTTCCGCCTCCCCTTCAGGGAGCGAAAGAGTGGCGAGGGCCCATTCGAGGGTTCGGGTGTTTTGTCTTGCCATGGTTTCCCGTCGAAGAGAGGGGAAGGTCCCGTCGGTTGGGAGAGGAGGAGAGTCTTTGTTGGCTGTGAGAGAGAAAGACCCGGGGGCCCTCTTCACGAAGGCCCCCGGAACTGAACCTTTAAAACCCTGAATCTGTGATCTTCTTCACCTTCCACTCCCCATACTTGGCGAGCAGAGGCTCGATTTCGGCGGCTTTCCCGACAACGACGAGGACATAGTCCTGGGCCGGGAGGAGACGCTTGGCCGCGGCCTGAACCGTCTCGGGGGTGGACGAGGAGACTCCCCGGAGGTACTCGTCGGGCCAGGAGAAGCTCTTCCCCTGCGCCATGAGCTGAACAAGGCTGGCGGCTATGGCCTCGTTGCTCTCCAGGGTCGGAGGGAACTGCCCCTGGATGTAGTTGCGGGCGCTTTCGATCTCTTCCGGAGCGAACCCGCTCTTGGCCTTCTCGAAGAGGGAGAAGACAAGATCCAACATCTCGGCGATCTTGTCGTTTTTCGTGTAAGAGGAGGCGGTGAAGACCCCTCCCGAGAGGAACGTCTGGAAGCGGCTCGAGGCCCCGTAGGTGAGTCCCCTCTTGATCCTCAGCTCCGTGGAGAGCCATGAGGTGAAACGCCCGCCGAAGAGGGTGTTGAGGACCGCGGCCGAAGGCGTGACAGGATCGTTCGCCGAATAGCCGGGGGCCCCTAAGACCCAGTAGGCCTGGGTGGCGTCGGGTTTATCCACCAGGATGAGGGTCTTCCCCTTCGGTTGGGGGGGAGGGGGAAGAGGGGTCGCCGGGCTACCGGCTCCCTTCCACTTCCCAAGGGTCTTGGAAAGCAAAGCCTTGAGCTCTTGGCTCGAAAGGGATCCCACCACTGCGGCATAGGCGCCGCGTGGGGTCACCCTCGTCTTGTAGAAGTCCTTCACCTTTTCGACGCTCATGGCGTTCAGGGATGTTTCGTTCCCGCTGGAAAGCCTTCCCAGAGGGTTGTCCCCGAAGTAGGCCCTTTGAAAATAGAGCCTCACGGCATAGCCGGCGTTATCCTTGATCGCCTTGATTCCATCGATACGTTGGCTCTTGACAAGGTCAAACTCCTGAGTCGCGAAGAGGGGGTCCTGGAGGGAGTGGAAGGTCAGCTCCAGAAGCCGGGGAAACTGTGACGCCAAGCTGTCGGCGTCGACGGCCATGTACTCGGGAGTCGTATAGATCTTTAGATCCGCCCCTAGTGAGTCCAAAGCCTCAGCCACATCCTCGGCCTTCATCTTCGAGGTCCCCTTGGTCAAAAGCTCGGCCATGATGCTGGATACCCCTTCGTTTTCCATGGGCTCCGCAGCCGACCCGGCTCCGGGTAAGACCATCCTGAAGGAGACCAAGGGAAGATCGGGAACCCTGACGTAGAAGAGGGTCAGACCGTTGGAGAGCCTGATCGTCTCGGGGAGTGGAAGCATCCCCCGGGACGGCTGGGCGGCCGCGAGGGGAAGGAGAAGGAGAAACAGGAGGGAGAGGACAGGAATCGCGCGCTTCATTGAGCACCTCCTTCGGGAACCAGATTCCCTACGGTCTTGTTGTTGAGGGTGAAGGTCTGGGACGAGATCGCCTTGATCGAATCCGGGGTTACCGCCTTGTAGCTCTCCATGAGGGAGAAAAGTTTCTGGTAATCCCCGTTGACAAGCTCCGCCTGACCCAGGGCGTTCGCGAGGCCGGCTATCGTCTGAAGGGGTTTGTAAAAATCGTTCTGAACCATGTTGATAGCCTTCTGCACCTCTTTCTCTGTCACACCCTCTCTGACAACCTTCCCCATCTCCTCCTCGACGATTCTGTCGATCTTGCCGAGGTCGGCTCCTGGAACGGCTTCTACGAAGACGGTGAACAAATAGGGATCAAGGGTCTCCTGAATCCCTCCCGAGACGTCCAGGGCGATCCGCTCCTCCCTGACAAGACGGCGGTAGAGCCTGCTGCTCTCGCCCTTCATCAGAATCTTATCCAAGAGGGAGAGGGGGTAGAAGCCGGGTTGGGAGACGGAAGGGGTATGCCAAACCGCCATGTAGAGTGGCGCTTGAGCTTCCTTTTTGACGAGGACCTGTTTGAGACCCTGCTGTGGGGGTTCCACGGTGGTCACCGCCGAAGGAGTCTTCCCGGAGGGGATGGGAGTGTAGTACTTCTCGATCAGAGACTTGGCCGTGCTCTTCTTGAAGTCCCCCACCAGGACGAGAACCGCGTTGTTGGGAGCGTAGTAGGTCTTGTAGTACTCCTGGATCTGCTCCCGCTTCCAGCTCAGGATATCGCTCATCCAACCGATCACGTCCCAATGGTAAGGATGGGCCATGATGGACGTAGCGTTGACGTTTTCCATGAGGATAGCGGCGTTGTTGTTCTCCGTGGACATACGGCGTTCAGAGGCCACCACCCCCCGTTCGGATTCCAGTACCTCCGGAACGAAGGCGGCCCCTTGCATCCGATCGGCCTCCATCTCGACCATCTTTTCCAAGGCGGCGGCGGGGAACCAGTCGGAATAGGCCGTCATATCCTGGGCGGTATAGGCGTTGTTGGCCCCGCCGACAAACTCCATGTTCCTGTCGAACTGGCCGGGACCGACCTTGGCCGTCCCGTTGAACATCATGTGTTCGATGAAGTGAGAGACGCCCGTCAAGCCCGGCCTCTCGTTTCGAGAGCCTACACGGAAGAACGTGTAGAGGGCGACGTTGGGGATGTCATGGTCCTCCAAGAGAATCACCTTCAGACCGTTGGCTAACTTGTAGGATTCGATACGGCTCTGAAGGCTCTGACCAAAGACCGGTAGAGCGAATACCCCCGCTAAAAGGAGGGAGAAGAGGATTCTACCCATAGGTTACCTCCGATTGAAATTGGAAAGATTCCATTATAATCCCTTTCGCTCTTCCCGAGAAGAAGAAGGGGAGAACCCTCCCGAATCCCTTGGCTCTCCGGCGGTTCCCGCAGGCTTCCCCTCTTCCCTGAAGGCGGGTACAATAGGGAAGACCATGAAGAGAACCCTCGCCTCTCTGCTCCCCTCCCCTCTCAAATCCCTCCTGAAGAGGAAGAGACGGGAGCTTCTCTCCTATCCCCCTATCGCCGCCCTCAGAGGGAGGCTCCAGTTGGCCCCCTCACTCCTCTGCCTCCTCAAGGAGCCTCCCCTCCGCCGTTTCAAGAGGCTCCACATTGTCCTCGGCTCGGCCTGCAACAACCGTTGTCTCATGTGCTACCAGGAGGAGTTTCACCGAAGGATCACCCCCTGGATTCTCACGCAGACGCTCCTTCCCCTCTATCCCAGAGTGGAGGAGATCATCCTCCAGGGAGGAGAGCCCACGGTTCTTCCGGAGAGTCGTACCCTCATAGAGGTCGCCGGTAAGGCCAACCCCCGGATCCGTTTCAGCCTCTTCTCCAACGGTCTCGCCCTGGATGCCTCTTGGAGGGAGACCCTCTTGGAGAGGGGAGGCTTCCTCAACCTCTCCCTCAACGCCGCCTCCCGGGACATTTACTCCCTTGTCTGCCGCAACAACCGTTGGGAAAAGGTCTTGGAGAATCTCTCCCTCCTCGTCGAAGAGAGAAACCGAAGGGGAAGCCCTCTGAAGGTGCGTCTGAGCATGGTGATCCTTCCGGAGAACTTCCGGGAGATCCTCCCCTTTCTGGAACTCGGCGAATCCCTGGGAGTCAACGCCGTTCAGTTCTTCTTCGATTCCCACCTGCTCCCGGAGAAGAGGGAGCTCGCCGACTTGATAGAGAAGGCTCTCCTGTGGAGAAGCTCCCACTCCCTCCCCGTGGAAGGGTTGGAGAACCTCAAGGCCCTCCTGGAAGAGAGACCCGCCCCTCTTTTCCCTTGCTCCTGGCCCCTGGACAGCCTCTTCGTTGACGTCGACGGAACCCTCTCCTTCTGTTGCCTCTTCACCAAGCCCTTGGGGAATCTTCACGCCGCATCGGCGGACAGGCTCCTCTCCCTTCCTAAGGCCGAGAGGTGGAGAGCCGAGTTTCTTAGGGGGAACCGTTCGAAGTGTGGGCTTCCCTGCCGGGGGAAGAGCTCCTAAAGGGTCTTCATCTCCTCCGCCTCCAAACGCTCCACCCTCATTCCCCCGTAAAGCTCCAAGGTCTGACTCTCCATGCGGAAGACGGCGTAATCAGGATCGTTCACGCCCTCCCGGTAGTAGACCTTCCAGGAGTCGCTCCAGAGAGCCTTCCGTATGGATGGTTCCGAAACCAGCTCCCCTCGACCTACCAGGAGGAGCCCTCTCCAAGTGGAAGAATCGGTGAAGTACGCGCTCATCTTAGGGTCCCGGAGGAGTTGATCGACCTTGCGGGAGGATGTGTTGGTGGCGAAATAGAGGGTCAGCGGAGAGGGATGGGGAAGGTTCGCCAGGCGGACATGGGGGTAGTGGTGTCGGCTTTGGAGGTTGAACATCGTCCTCGTCTCGGGGTACCCCTCTCTGTTCAGGGAGGAGACAAAGACAAAGGGGCTCTCCTCTACGAGAGCCAAACTTCGCTCCAGAATCTCGCGCTTCTCCATCTTCTCCTCCCTTCGAGAACGGTTCTTCTACATTCCTCTTTTCCTCCACCTTTGTCAACTCTCTCGAACGATCACTGCTTGTTCGGACGCTCCCATCCCCCTGGGCCACCCCCGGTAGGGCGGCCCAGGGGAGCGTTGTCTTCCTTGGGAAGGTGTGAGATGATTCCCTATTCCCTCTGGGAGGTATCCCTTGAAGAAGATCGTCATCGCCTACGCCACCCGGGCGGGCTCCACCGCCGAAACGGCCCTCTGGATCGCAGGGCGCTTCGAATCCGCCGGCTTTCTTGCCGAGACAAGGGACCTGCGCCAAGGAATCGATCTCTCCCTCTACGACGGCTTCGTCATCGGGAGCGCCATCCGTGCCGGGCGATGGCTCTCCGAGGCGGTGAGGTTCGTCGGTTCCCACAAGGAACGGCTCCAGGAGGGTCCGACGGCCCTCTTTCTCACGAGCCTCTATTTGAAAGATCCAACCCCCGACAACAGGGAGAAGGTCCTCTCTTTCATCAAGGCTCAGGCCGATTCGGCCAAGCCCCTCTCGGTCGGGCTCTTCCCGGGTGTCATAGACCCCTCCAGACTCGGCTTCTTCGCCGGACTCATCACCAAGGCCATTAAGGCCCCGCAGGGAGACTTCCGCAAGAAGGAGGACATACTCCTCTGGGCCGATCAAACCGCCGAGAAGTTCAAAGAGATTCTTCTCCCCTGAGGAGAGATTTCTTACCCTCCCAGGAGCGCTCCCCCTCTCTCCAAACCCGCTTCTTCACTACAAGGGACACTCCCTTTAAATTCCATGAACCGCGAACAACGCGAAGGGCACGAACAAGGAGGGCTACTGGGGACACTCCTTTTTTTGTTCGCGATTTTAGCGTGTTTCGCGGTTAGAAATACAGGGGACACTCCGTTTAAATTCTATGAACCGCGAACAACGCGAACAGTACGAACAAGGAGAAACAGACCATACAAACTTTCGCGATTTTCGCGCCTTTCGCGGTTAGAATCTACAACGGACACTCCCTTTCAGAGGAGGGTAAAAGTTACGCCCTCC
>Ga0209098_1002367_pt1 | contig 16699 bp, 13 predicted proteins | sample AD_JPNHW1_MetaG_FD_184429 | JGI IMG/M metagenome (GOLD analysis project Ga0209098, IMG submission 184429) | Active sludge microbial communities of municipal wastewater-treating anaerobic digesters from Japan - AD_JPNHW1_MetaG (SPAdes) (version 2) | ecosystem: Engineered > Bioreactor > Anaerobic... | reverse complement strand
TGGATTCGCTAGTAAAACGATGGATTAACGGAACGCATCAAGGGAAAATATCCTCAAAACACTTGGAATATTATTTGGAAGAATACGCATTCCGATTTAATAGAAAATTATCTACTCACAGAGGAAAACTGTTTTACAGGTTAATGCAACAAGCCGTAACCAATTTACCGACGACTTATAATGATATTATTAAACAACTTGCTTAATGTGGACAAGCAATTTAGTTTTTTATGTAGAAAAAAGCCCTAAAAACATGCTGGCTCTTTGGCGGGGTTTGGCTGTAGTGATGACTTTGAGCGACCCGACAACCTGCCAGAATGTGTGTGCAGGCAAGCAAGTAAATTTTAGCGTGGTTTTTTTATAGAAAACAGTTTGTAAAATCAGGCATGAGCCTGAAAGAATAAAAACGGGTCATGCCGGAGTCTGAGCCAAATAGGGGAAAAGATTCAATCCTTATAGAAATTTTGCCAGCAAGAAGCCATGTCAATTATTTCACAGCGCAATCCTGTGGGATTCAAAAAGCAGAACTGAAAAACCGTTAGAGAAAACCAAATGAATCAATAATGAAACCCCTTAGAATGGGTGGTAATGGCTGCCCTACATAAAAAATAATCCGTTCTTTGGTATTTTGAAAAAGTTCCCTGTTTTTATGTGGAAAAAAACAAACTTTTCAAAGGGGAGCAGTTGCATACGCATCTGTTCCTTTGAAAAGAATTAAATTTAAGTTCATTAAAATTCTGTCCAAAAAAATGGTTATTTAAATTTATTTAAAAGAACATTTTTTTAATTGAAAAAACCATATATTTGAAGAAAATCTAAGTGCCACTTAACCAACTGAAACATGAGAATAAAATATTTTTAAAATTTCGACAATAGCAATCAGTGCAATTACATTAGTTTCCGTTATTTCTTCATGCGGAAGCAGCGAAGAGGCAGTTAAAAAGAGTACATTACAAGTATCAAATCAAAACTTTGTACTGATATCAATAAAGTTGCAAATAAAGCAATGACTGCAGTTACATATAGATTCGGGTCTATTATATTTGATTAGCTACTTCAAAAGAAACCTGCGACTCTCTTCTTTGCAGCAGCGTATTGCCAATTGCAGAAAAAGAGCTTAAACTCAAAACAGTAGATGAACTAGAGGAAATAGATACTGATGATACTGCTCGGATCAAATTTATTGAAGAATGCTTTTTAAACAACAAATATACAATTCTTAAAGAAGTTGAAAAAAGTGGTGAGTTTCTGGTACCAGTAGTGGAAGCAATTATTGATTATTTTCAATAGGAAATAAAAAAGAAGAGAGTAAGATTGTAAAAAGTTTCTATTAAAGTTATCTGAAAATTCAATAAAAATTCATATATTTAATTCTTATCGCTAATTGGATAAATGTTTCTATTTCACAATAATAAAAAAATGATTGAGAAAAAGATAGAAAAACCTTCATGGATGGAGCGTTTGGCGTTTAATTACTTCATAAAGAAAGCTGCTGAAAGGAAAATTCCTGTTGATGAATTTCACATAATGAATCCACAGGAGGTAAAATCTATTAAACGTGTTTCCCGAATCACTTTATCATTGTCAGCATTCTATGGAGTACTGGGCGTGCTTTTCTTGTATATTCCAATATATGCATTCCCAAACTTTTTTTTTGCATATAATTATTATTTTCTTCCTCTTGATATAACACTTGAGATTCCTGTAATAACAACAATCTATAGCGCAATTTTGGTGTTTGTTGAATTGTATGCGCTGACCATTACACAGTTATGGGCAGTTCGTGCCATCGCAAATGCTTGCGGGTATTTAAATCTGTCTGATCCTGATTATCATGAAAATGTAAAAGCATTGATCCTAGTTGGAATGGAAAAAAAGAATAAGAAGTTGCTTACTCTTGGCATTAATCCATTAGAAGGTATGTCAAAGTTTAACCTTTTTCTTTATATGCTTTTTACAAAATTAAAAGCCACGATGACCAATTTTGTAGTTAAGCTATTATTGTGAGTCGGGCAGAAGGCAATGTGCCAAATGTGTGAAGACATTCTTTTATTGTCTTTAGTAGTTCGGCAAAAAAACTAAATCTTTTTTCTTTCATTGTCATTTTATTTATCATTCTCAAACCATTTTCTCTGTCATTTTCAATGTCGCTGTCTTTTCTTCGCCTTGTTGGTAACTCTGGGCCTACTCCAACTGTTTAAGATATCCGGCGGCTTCTTCTTTGCTGATGTTTACAAAACCATATTGTCCGCAGTAGTTCTGCCCTAAGGTCAGTATCCATTGGATAAAAGATAGCGTGGTCTTGTCGGTAGGTTTTGTTTTGCAGACCAGATAAAGCTTACGGGCCGGAGGCGAAGGATATTTCCCCGAAGATAAGGCACTTTGTATATCTTCGAGCTTATCGAAAACCAGCTCCTTGTCGTCGGCCATATTGTTGGCGTTCAGGTCGAGGGGCAGCACATAAAGGTTTCTCTTTTTGAAACCGGTGCTAACATCAAACACATAGGTCATGCTGCAATAGCCCAGGGCATTTTTGCTGGCGGCCACCTTGAGGGCCATTTCATTTTCGCTTGTAACTTGTGTTCCCTTGATATTCCTGGCGTCCACCCCCAGAAAACCCGCCCAAAACAAGGAAATATCCGAACTGTCGGACAAGGCATATACTTCAACAATATCTTTGGATGGCTGTGGCAGCAACTGTCCCCAGGTAGCTATTTTTCCGGTAAAGGCGCCGGCCATTTTTTCTTTGGTAAGGCCTGTAAAAACAATTTTCTGCAAACTACCGTTATCAAAACTTATCACAGGCAGCACCACATCTTTGGCAACCGGCACGGCCCAATAGCCGTTTTGCTTTTCGGTTTCGTTAAGTTCACGGGCGGCCATTACCAGTTGCAGTTCTCCGGCGGCGAGTCTTTTTAAAGCGCTACCCGTGTTGCCGGTTTTTATACCAATCTTAACTTCGCTGAGTTCTTTGGCGAATTCCTGTTTCCATTTGTTCATCAGCGGAACAAGGATGGCGTCGCCATCAATGTTGATAGCACCGCTCACAACTGTCTGGCGGTCATCTGCGGCTGTTTTGTCATTTTTTTGTTTATCAGGTCCGCAGGCCGTAAACGCCAGGGCTGCGAAGCATAAAAAAAACACGAAATTCTTCATCTGCAAAAATTTTCATCAAAAATACATCTTTTACGCTTTTGTTTCACTGTGTATAGCAGTATGCTTTTTTTATAAGGTTTATGTATATTTGCAATAATTTATGCCGGTAAGCCTGCCCGCAACGGCAATAAATAGTGGCAAATGAACGTTTCAACACCTGCTGAACAGGAAAAAAACCAGTACTGATGAACATATACATCAAAAAAAGAAGGTGGAAGATTTTGCTTTTTGTAACCCTGCTGATAATTTTCTCTTTATCATTATGGTACATAGACCGGGTGGCCAACCAGATTGAAACCGACCAGCGAAACAAGATAAAACTGTGGGTGGATGCCATCACCAAAAAAGCCAGCCTGGTAAATGCCACGGACACTTTTTTTACGCTGCTGCAGACAGAAGAACGAAAAAAAGTGGAACTGTGGGCCAATGCCAACATGCGCCTTAACAATGCCACCTACGAAGAAGACCTGACTTTCTACCTCGACATCATCGCAGGCAACAATACCATTCCGGTGGTGCTCACCGACGAAAACGACAAAATAACCCTGGCGAAAAACGTGGATTTCAATCGCGATTCGGTAAAAACCTTATCAGGAAAGATAAAAGAAGATTTTTCAATATATCCCCCCATCGAGATCAACTATATCGGCAACAAAAAGCTTCTGCTGCATTACAGGGACTCCAAGGTTTTTACGGGATTGAGGGAAGTGTTGGACAAGCAGGTAAAAGCCTTTCTTTCGGAGATTGTTACCAATGCGCCTTCGGTGCCTGTTATCGTAACCGATGCCGACCGCAAGCAGGTTATTGCCTATGGCAATATCGACACGGTAAAACTGCAGGATCAGAATTATGTTACCCAGACCATTCATTCGATGGAGGCCGACAACAACACTATAGTGGTTAACCTGCCCGGAAAAGACGATTGCATCGTGTTTTACCGCGACTCGCCGCTGCTGGTGCAGCTGAAGTATTTTCCTTATGTTCAGTTTATCATCATCGGGGTGTTTATTTTCATTGCGTACCTGCTTTTCAGCACTTCGCGCCGTTCGGAACAAAACAAGGTGTGGCTGGGATTAGCCAAAGAAACAGCCCACCAGCTTGGGACGCCACTATCGTCGCTGATGGCCTGGGTGGAGCTGCTGCGGTTGAAGGGCATCGACGAGGAAACACTGGCGGAAGTCTCGAAAGACATCGTGCGCCTGGAGACTATCACCGAACGTTTTTCAAAGATAGGTTCGGAGCCACGGCTGGAAAAACAAAATATTGTTGACGCCGTGTACAAGTCTATCGACTACCTGAAAAAACGCACGTCAAAAAAGATAAACTATATCATTTCGCCTGCTGCCCCCGAAATTATGGTTCCGCTGAATGGGTATCTTTTTGAGTGGGTGATTGAAAATCTTTGCAAAAACGCCATCGACGCCATGAGCGGCAGCGGCAATATTGAGATAAGCATATTTGAAGACGACCGCCACGTGTATGTTGACATACAGGATACCGGCAAGGGAATACACAAATCGAAGTTTAAGGCCATCTTCAACCCCGGATACACCAGTAAAAAAACGGGATGGGGCCTGGGCCTTTCCTTATCGGAACGTATTATTGAAAATTATCACAAGGGCAGGATTTATGTCAAATCATCTGCCATTGGCAAGGGCACCCTGTTCCGCATTGAATTACGCAAAAGCAAGGTGGCGGCAGAAAAAAAATAATATGGATAACGATGTGCTTCTTTGTGTGGAATAGTGATTTTGTGCTGTATCAGTAAATTTTTTGTACAGGAAATGAAACTTAATTTTTAAAAATAATAATTTAGCAAAAAATTTTACGATGCTGCATGCCTTACTCAGCGGATTGATTTTGGGGTTAACCCTTGCCGTTATTTTTGGCCCGGCATTTTTTTCGCTTTTGCAAACCAGCATCCTCAGGGGTTTTCGCAGAGGCATGTACCTGGCGCTGGGGATCATGCTGAGCGATTTCACCCTTATAGCCTTAAGTTTTTTAGGTGTAACGCAATTAATCACCAACGACAATTACAGCAAGCTGTTTGGCATTATAGGCGGCTTGATATTACTGGCCTACGGCGCCTTTGTCTTCCGAAAAAAAGTGGTTTTTAACGAAAAAGAAATCAACAAATTGGAGAAAAAAAGCAACAGTATCTTTGGCGACTCGCCTTCCAAACCTTATGTGTATATCCTGAAAGGCTATTTTCTGAATCTATTAAATCCTTTTTTGTTAATCACCTGGATGGGTATCATGGGCTATGTGGCCGCCGAATATAATTCGGACATAAAAAAACTGGCTGTTTTTTTCGGCGTTGCCCTGGGCACCGTATTTTCTACCGACCTGTTAAAATGTTTTGTAGCCAATAAACTCAAAAGGCTGTTGCGTCCCAATATTCTTTCGATTGTCAACCGTGGATTGGGAACCTTATTATTTCTTTTTGGTTTATACCTGATAATAAAAACGATATTGGCCTTTTTAGACAAGGGTATTTTCATCCCCTGACAAGCGGGAAGCAAAATGCTAAAACTTTTTGGTGATAAAATCCTTGCCGTCGAGCAGGGCATACGAAAAATGCTGTAGCCAGTCGCCCAGGTTTATATAGCGTGAGTTTTCGCCTATTCTCATGTCGATAGGCAGATGCCGGTGACCAAACACAAACAGGTCGAAATGTTCTTTTTTCAGCATTTCTTTGGCATACACTATCAGGCGTTCGCGGTTTTCGCCCTTATAAATCCAGTCGATATCGCCTCTGGCCAGGCGACTGCGACGCGAAAAAAACAGGCCCAGCCCCATGGCAAAATTCGGATGCAGCCGGGCAAAAAGCCATTGGCAGGTTTTGCTGGCAAAAAACTTTTTCAGCATCTTATAACCATAATCACCGGGACCCAGTCCGTCGCCATGGCCAATCATCATTTTCAGCCCGTTGATTTCCTTAACCACCGGGTTCCTGATTATACCAATACCCAATTCCTGCTCAAAGTATCTGAACATCCACATATCGTGGTTGCCGGTAAACAGATGAATTTTTATCCCGCTGTCGGTCAGTTCGGCAAGTTTGCCCAAAAGACGGGTATATCCTTTGGGTATTACCGTCTTATACTCAAACCAGAAATCAAAGAGGTCGCCCAGGATATAAATCTCCGAAGCGTCGGCCCTTACCATATCCAGCCATTCCACAAATTTTTTTTCACGCGCCAGGCTGCTGTGGTAATCGGGAATCCCAAAATGGCAGTCCGACACAAAATATATTTTACTTGCTGTACCCGTCAAAACTTATAGATTTTATACAACCATGCAGGCAATTCTTCTTGGGTGATGCCTCTTTTCAAAATACGTCCGTCGGCATCAACAAGGACGGCCAGGGGGATGTTGTCGATGCAATAGGTTTTTACCACAGGCGAATCCCATCCCAGCAGGTCGCTGGCATTTATCCAACTGAGACGGTGCTCATTAACAGCGAATTCCCAGTCGCGGCGGTTTTTATCCAGCGATACGGCATACACCTGAAATCCCTTGTCGCGGTATTCTTTGTGTATCCACTTATACTGTTTGAGAGCGGCTATGCTTGGCTCGCTCGTTGCCGCCCAGAAAAGCACCAGGGTAACACGTCCCTTGAGCGATGAGAGGGGCTGTGGATAACCGCCGATGTTTTTCATTTTTATTTCGGGGGCTGCCATGGCGGAATCGAGTTTCGCCAGATTTTTGAGTTTATCGGCCTGCGCCTTTTCCACATCTTTTACCCGTTTATGCAATTCGAGCACATAGTCGTTGTTTGGATACAAAAGAAACAGGGTGCTGTCGAGCATTTTAAAGGTGCCAAAATGATCGCGTTCGTTGAGCACCTTTTGGCGGCCAAAAACCTGATAAATGGCGACGATGGACGCCAGCGAAGTCCTGTTTTTTGCAATAAAACCCCGCACATAGCGGCGCTGGTCTTCAAAAATGGCCTTATATACCGAATCCAGACCTTGTTTTACCTGAGGAAAGTTGGCGCTATCCTGATGCAGTAGCTGAATTTTATACAAAGAATCGGTTTTATTGATATTTTTCCGGGTATAGCTGTTCAGCTCACAGAGCAGCGCAGAGCCGGCCGAGCCGGAAACGGCGTATTCGTTGGCCAGTTGCCTGATGTTTCCGGTAATTTCTATCGTCTCGCCTTTGCCGGCCAACAGCATAACAAAGTTTTCTGCAGAAACTTTCAGCAGATAAAAACTGATGTCCTGCGGCTTATAGGTAAAGGTAAACTCGCCATTTTCGTCCACTTGAATGGAGTCAACAGATTTGATGCTGTCGCGGCTGAGTTGTTGCAGGATAATCTTTTCGCCAAGAGTATTCTTAAGTTTTCCATGAATGACACACTCATCCACAGGCTTATTGTGGTTGCCGCAACCGCAGAAAAAAATCAGGAAAAAGGCAAGCCACAAAAAAACGGAAAACTTTCTGAAAGGCATCGTTGTATTTATTTCTTTTCTTCCGACACGGCTTCTTTAGGGACAAATACATTGGCTTTGGGCTGATAAGTAATGATCAGAGTTCCCATTCTGTTGTCGAGGCCCATCACAGGGCAGATGGAAACCATATCGCCGTTTTCGTCCGATTTGGTAATGGCTTCGGTGATACCCGACAGTTCTTTGGCCACAGGGCCGGGATAGACCACGCCCTCATATTTTTTGTTGGTTGAGCTGACCACGATTCCGTCGGCATTAATAACGGAGATATGGTGCATACCTTCCATTTTCACCAGGTCGGCCATATAGGTATTGATTTGCTCGAGGTTTTGCCTCAACATTTCGGAACGCACCGCCCAGGTAAACACACGGGTTACGGTTTCGATGTTTTTGCGGTTGTTTTCCATGATAGTGTTATTGGCCTGCGTGGTGATTTCGCTGATACGTGCCTGTTGGCTTTGTTTCAGGCTTTTAATCTCGGCTTGCTTCCACAGGAATATCACCAGCGGGATGATAATCATCAGGGCAAGGATAATGATAATTACGATGGTTTGGGCGCTCATACCCTTTTTGGCGGGTTGTTCCGTTGCGGGGGTTGCGGGTTCGGGGGGGGTTATTTCCTGGTCCATTGTTTTAAAATTTAATACAAAGCTACGTTATTTTGTTAAATAAATAATTTTTTGGCAGCTCATTCCATTAGGATTTTTATTACCCAACTATTGCAATGCATGGATTTCCAGCCGAAATGTCTGTTAAATCCGAGACTTTGAAAAAAATTTTAAAAAAATTAAAAAACAACTTGCAAATTTTGTTATACAGGTATTTACAACACTGAAATACAGGATGTGAAGCGGTTTGGCAGTATTAGATGAGAATGGCGTTGTTTTTTAACAGATTAATATTTTATTACTGATTGGGGAAGCAACCATCAAAAAAATATTTTAAAAATATTTGCATACTATATAATGATTATTTACTTTCGCTTTTTTGTTAATGAAAACATTAGCAGGTGCAATATTAATTATAAGTAAAAAGTAGTACGCTGATGATAATAAATATTTTGAAAAGCGAAAAAAACAAATGCAATACACTAACACAATTGTTGTAGGTAAGTCTTAATATACAATAAAAAAACATAGAGCTGTACTATCTAAACAGGGCAATTAATCTACAAAGCCATAAGAGTAGGTAAAAACAAAACAGGTATAAAATGAAAAAAATTCTACTAATCGCAATTTTGGGGCTGACAATTACTTCTTGTACCTCAAAATGGGAGTACAAAGTGGTTACTGTCAAAGGTTCTGAACAAGAAACAATGGCAAAATTTGAATCTAACAAATTTGTTGTAACTGACGAATCTCTTAACTTATTTGGTAAAGAAGGTTGGGAATTAGTGGACGTTTATGAAAAAACAGAGACTGTTCATCCCAACTTTGGAAATGAAGATTATGTTACAGGGCTTCAACCAAATGTTAGAACCGCAGAAATTAATTTTGTTTTTAAACGTAAAAAATAATCAATACAAGTATGAAAAAACTGTTATTTTTAATTTTTTTAGTTGTTATTATTTTAAGTAGTTGTAACAAAATTCCTGACAAACCCGTCGCTGAAAAACTGAGCACTGATGAATTGTCTAAAGCAATCAAAAGCGACTCTTTATTTTCTGATTTTTACGAAGACCTTCGTCAAGGAGTAGATGAAATGGACGATATTAAAAAAGCAAAATTCAACGATGTAACCTATCGAAGACTATTTAAATATTTCAAGTTTTTACAAGACACAACATATTGGAAACCGTTGTCAGAGAAATGGGAAAAAGAATGGGAAAAAGATTATGGCGTTTATTTACCTAAAGCAGATTCCACTTTAAAATACTGGAAAAATTTCATGGAGGAAAATTCACTAAACAAATATGTAAAAATAGAATTGGCTCAAATAAACAAAAAATACTACGATTATATTGGTGAACTTAAAGAAGTTAATTTAGGATTTAAACTGACACCATTACAGGGTGCAATAGAGCAAATATGTTTCAATTATGGCTATATAGCAAAAATTAATGATGATACCAAGTATTATGAAAGGAATAATTGTATTTCAACTACACCATTTTCATCACCAACAATCAGATACTGGGAAGTAAGCTATACTGACAAAGACAACTTTGCGGGAAAGAATGTAGAAACATTTTTAAGAGATTATAATTTATATATTGAAATAACAAGCATTCGTAAAAATGGAGAGAATTTGACTACAGAGGACTACAATATTCCAAAAGAAGTTACAGAATGCCTGGAAAATGAAACTGAATATCCCGCACTTTTTGAGTTTTATAAGGATGATTTGATTAAAAACTTGATAAAAAAAGATTACATAGGAAAGTGGGAATTCATTGATAAGAAAGCTAACGAAATACGAGAAAAAGAAGATAAACTTTGTTTCGATTTTGTGAAAGAACTATAAATGATAGACCTGCCTACAAAAGCAAGGCATAGCACAATGGCGGTGTGGGTACAAACTTGACAGGTATGGACAAATCTTTTAACTTTAGGAGTTGTTTGACAAAGACGTGCTATTAATACCGCCACCTGGGCCAAACAGCAAACCGTTGGCGCCATGTAAAAAACGACACAGCAGACAATTTGCTACTTAAAGAAAAAAATAAAAACAAGATTATGAACAGCCCCCGCACAAAACAACACATTTGCAAGCCCCGCCACACAAGCCGATGCTTCAATTTGCATAAGAGCTTACTCTTGCCTATTCACCCAAGCCCACCCACCACCCTGACACAATACACGTGGATTTTAAGAGAAAAACGGACCGACAACGATATTAAATTTTAACTTTGACGATTGGAAAATTGAAGTACTGAATGACAACAAAAACGGAAACTAAACAGTTTCAATATGAAATACAAACCTATCAGGAAGACTGTGTAAATAATATTATCAGTCTTTTTGAAAGCCTTCGCCAAAAAGAAAAATTTGACGATGTGCTGACGACACATCATAATAAAAACAAATACAAATTTCCAGTTCAAGATAACAATAACATTGATGTTATGATGGAAACGGGAACAGGAAAAACCTTCACGTATATCAAAACCATTTTTGAACTGAGCAAAAACTTTGGTTACAAAAAATTTATCGTTCTCATTCCAACTGTTCCCATTCGGGAGGGAACAAAAACAAACTTTGAAGACACCAAAGAATACTTTAAGAGCTTCTACGCCAACGAAAGAGAAAAGGAAATTGAGGCTTTTGTTTACGAAGGTGGAAATATTTCTGCGGTAAAACAATTTATTGGCACTTCGCATTTATCGGTTTTGGTGATGACACCGAGCTCATTTAATAGCAAGGACAATATTTTGAATCGTCCGTTAGAACAGGAGATAAACACACCTGAATTATTTGTAAATAATCAAGAACCACCTAAATCATATTTGGAGTGTTTGAAACGCCTTAATCCAATTGTGATAATGGACGAACCACACCGTTTTGAAGGTAATGCCTTTAAAACCTATTTTGAGGGTTTTGACAATTATTATTTGCGTTTTGGTGCTACATTCCCGAAAAAGAAAGATAGTTTGCCTTTATCAAACGTGGCGTATGTATTGGACAGCATTTCTTCTTTCCGACAAAACTTGGTAAAGAAAATAGTCGTTTACACTCAAGATGTAGTCGAAAACACAGATACACTCATTGGTATTGAAAAAGCTGGAACAGTTAATAGAGCCATTGTAAGCACTCTAATCAACGGAATTATTGCCAGACGAGAATTGGGTGTTGGAGCCATTTTCAACGGTAAAAGCATAAAGAAAATTAACAAAGACACCATTGTTTTAGCGGACGACACCATTGAGAAAGTTGATTACTCTTTGTCGGACGAATCATTGCGGGCAATGATTAAGGAAACAATCAAAATTCACTTTGAAAAAGAAAAAGGGTTGTTTGAGCAAGGCATAAAGGCATTGACCTTGTTTTTTATGGAGAGCGACACCAGTTTGTTTCGTGGAAACAATCCTAAAATCAAGAACTTTTTTGAAGAAGAATATAAAAAGCAATACAGTGAAATTGTAAGCAAACTTGACCAAACAAGTGACTATTACAAATTCTTGCAAAATGATTTTGACAGCGACAATACTTTGCAAGTTCACAAAGGATATTTTTCAGGCGACAAAGGAAACGCAGACGAAAAAGTTAAAGCAGGAGTTGATGAAATTCTGAAAGACAAAAAGAAATTGCTTTCGTTTGAAAGTCCTACTCGTTTCATTTTCTCCATTTGGGCTTTGCAGGAAGGTTGGGACAATCCGAATGTTTTCACAATCTGCAAACTATCTAATCAGGGAAGCGAAATATCAAAATTGCAACAGATTGGAAGGGGTTTACGCATTTGTGTAAATCAAAACTTACAGCGTAACACGCTTAAAAATCTGAATGACGACCAAGAAGCATTTTGGAAAATTAACAATCTTGATGTAGTTGTATCAAGCAAAGAACACGGTTTTGTTGAAGCAATTCAAAATGAAATTTTAAGTAATTCATTCCTTATTTCCGAAACATTCACGGAGCAAGAACTCAAAAAAGCACTTAAAGAAAAAGGAAACTTTGATGACACAATAGTTCGCAAGTTATACAGAACAATGGAAGACAGCGAAATGATAACCTTCAAAGCTACTGTTGATGGTCTTGATATATTTGAAAAATCGCCTGAATTTTCAGCTATTCTAAAAGAGCAGAACTTACCTGAAGAACAAGTAAAAGCAATTGAAAGCCTGTTTGCAACTGATACAAATACCTACGTTCAGAAAGCCGAGAAGAAAAAAGAGAAAAAGAAAGTTTTCATAAAGGCAACACACCTGCAAGAGTTTCAAAACCTTTGGAACGCTATAAATAAAAATGCTTTTTATGTGTTGGAAACTTTAAGCGAGGAACAAGAGAAGCAGCTTATCCAAAACATAAAAACGGAAATTGAAGCAGTCCCCATTACCGAAATTCTGTTGCAGACAATTCGTGCAGAACTCAACGTAAATAAAATTGGTGAACAAGGTGCAATAACAGAAAAACTGACCGATACGGTTTCATACAAAAGCAAAGTTGATTATTTGGAGTTGGTTCGCACATTGTCCAACAACACCAAAACGCCTATTTCATTTGTTGTAAAAGTTTTCAATGCTTTGAGTGATGATTTCAAAACCAAAATGCTCTGCAACAATCCTGAACAAGCACAAAGAGAAATTTCCGAAATAATCAACAAGAACTTAATTGCAATGCTCAAAGCAAACATTAAGTATGATGGAATAAACGGAACAGGTCTGCCAAATGTATTCAAAACAGAAATAGGAAAAACGTATTTAGATACAGGAAGTGTTGGTAAATTTCAAAAAGATATTGCTGGCGATTTCAATTTGAAAACCAAATGGGTATTTGAAGAAGTAATTGAATACGACAGTGATTTTGAATTGGAAATTGTGGAGCAAGACCCCGAAATTGACAGCATTGAAATATTCGGCAAACTTCCACGCCTGAAAATTAAAACACCATTGGGCGATTATAATCCCGACTTTTGCTATGCAATCAAAAGCACTGAGGGTAAAAAAATATTCCTTGTAGTGGAAGCCAAAGGCTATAAATCGTCAACAGCAATACCCTTAGATGAAAAAGGGAAAATTGATTTTGCCAAAAAGTATTTTGAGGCATTAGGCGAATACTACAAAGACCAAAACATAAAAGTTTCATTTAAAGAACGTATCAATAAAACGCAATTAGCGGCATTGATTAACAACGCATAAGACAATGGCAGAACAAGATTTTATAAAAGCAGGATTTACGGTTGTGGGCTTAGAAAACAACGAAAACAAATTATTGAGTTTTCTGAGAGAGAACTACCCCAATGTAATTCGCGACAGCGAAATAAATTTAGAAGAACTAAAAACCGTTTTGGGTTTACCCATTGACGAAAAAGTAAACGGCTACGGTTTAAACTTTGTGGGCAGAAACTTTGCCAGAGCAAAATATGCTCAAAAGACAGAAAAGGAATTACGCCTGAATAATACATTAAGCCAGAATATTGACACAACAGAAAATTTAGTGCTGAAAGGTGACAACCTTGACAGTTTGAAAATTCTAAAAAATCATTACAGCGGAAAAATAAAATGTATCTATATAGACCCACCTTACAATACTACAAAAGATGAATTTGTATATCCTGACAAATTTGACAAAGAAGAAGCTGAGGTATTAGGATTGGCAAATTTGAGCGAAAGCGATTTTGCAAGAATGGATTTTAGCTTCAAAACCAAAAAGAGCCATAACGGGTGGCTGGCTTTTATGTATCCTCGTCTGTTGTTGGCAAGGGATTTATTGAGCAAAGACGGAGTTATTTTTATAAGCATTGACGATAACGAACAAGCTAACTTAAAACTACTTTGTGATGATATTTTTTACGAAGATAATTTTATAGGAACTTTATCGGTAGAGAATAATCCAAAAGGCAGAAAAAATTCGGACTTTATTTCAGTTAGTTCAGAATACCTTCATATATACGCTAAAAATAAACTTTATACTTCATTTATTGAGAATGTTCCGAAAAATGCTAATGATATGGCAGAGGATGAAGAAGGGAACTTTGTTCACAATAGCGGTAAAAGAGTTTTAGTTGGCGAAAACAGTTTCAATAAGGTTATTTCAGATGAAAGTTCTGATAAAAATTATTCTGTTTATTACCGAAAAGAGGATAAGTCCATAAAAATATTGAAAGAACAGTTTGGTGAAGAAAATTCTAATTTAATAAATGAAGGATTTACAAAATACTACTCTTTTAATGGTCAACAATTAGTTGAAAATACATACACTGCATCAAAATTCAAAAGTCTATTTGATGAAGGGGCATTGGAGTTCACAGAAAATAAAATCTTTGAAAAAAATTTTAATGATACAATTAGAATAAAGAGTCAATTAACCAATAGAAAATATGAGGCAATAATAAATGGCAAGAAGCAAAATTATAGTTTGGAGCTAACTACAACAGGTGCGGGAACAATGCTCAAAAAGCTTTTTGAAACAAACGAGCTATATTTTGATGCACCAAAGAATATTGGGTATTTAAAATTGATATTGTCCTTATTTGAGGAAAATAGTTTTACTGTTCTTGATTTCTTTGCAGGTTCTGGTTCAACAGGGCACGCAGTGATGAAGTTAAATTCAGAAGATGGAGGCAGTCGAAAATTTATCTTGTGCCAAATAGACGAGCCAATTAAAGATGACAAGCCAGCTTATAAATTTTGTATTGACAATAATCTACCACCTGTAATTTCAAGCATAACTATTGAACGTCTGAAGCGAGCAGGTGAAAAAATTGCTAATGACATTGAAGCAGAAAACAGCAAAACAGGAATGTTTGAGGAAGATAAAAAACAGATTCCTGATATTGGCTTTAAAGTGTTTGACAGCGTAGAAGCACCAAAATTGAAAGTAGATGACAAAGGCCAAATTTCAATAACTGAAAATGAAACAGACGCTTTAAGTCGAATTTACAATATGATTTTCACCGTTGGTTTAGACGAGCCAACACAAGTTCCCGAAGAGGTTGTAAAAGATTGCATTTACAAAATCGGCAACCATTATTATATAACCAACAGTGAGAAAATAAACAGCGATGATTATTCAAACGCTATTAAAAGCGGCAAAGTATTCATTGACGGTTGGACAGCCAGCCTAAATGGAACATTACAGAACTATAAAGAAGATGTGAAGATTGTTTTTTAGCTAAAATTGGAAAAAATGATAACTAAACTAAATAGGGTCTGCTGAAACGATAAAGAATATATTATCAACTTGAAAAGACTTTAATTTAGTGAAAAAAATGAAAAAAATATTGTTGATTTCAGTAGTAATTGCCTTAGTATAAATCGCCACATAATCGCAGGTTTTGTGGGGTGCAGGTAAATTGTTGCCGGAAATATTTTTTTTGCTTACAAAAATATTTTATATCTTTGTCCTCCTAACAAGGTACTATGGCCGAGTGGCTAGGCAGAGGTCTGCAAAACCTCGTACAGCGGTTCGAATCCGCTTGGTACCTCAAATAACATCCTAAAAATCAGTTGTTTAAAAAAACTAAATAACTGATAAAAACAAAAAGAAGCAGAAAAAACTGCTTCTTTTTGTTTTTACCCGTGAAAAAGCCACTTGTGTTAGTTTGTTTTTTTGCTTATATTTGTCTGATACTTCTTTATCCTTCTGAAACAAAGCCCAGTTAAAAAAACTAATAACCTGCCGGCTATGAAAAATCCAATAATACCTTTGTTTACCTTGCTCCTGCTGCTCTGCATTAATAATGCCTTTCCGCAGGATAGTTGCAGAGTGTTAAAACATGAAATTTCCGGAAAATACCAGGGACAGTGTAAAAAGGGACTGGCAAACGGAAAAGGTATTGCCGAAGGTATTGATAAATATGAAGGCAGGTTTAAAAACGGATTTCCAAACGGACAAGGCATATACACATGGGCTAACGGCGATACCTATAATGGCATTTTTAAAAATGGCCTGAAACACGGGGAAGGTGCTTTTAAAAAAAATGGAGCCGACAGTGTTTTACACGGTTTCTGGAAAAATGATGTTTTCATCAAAAAGATACTTGCCATGCCCTATAAGATATACATAGCACGCGACTTCGACAGATATTCCATTACAAAAATCCGCGATGGCAATAAAGTTTCGCTGAAACTGCATCAAATGGGCATGTCAAATACTGATTTGTCGGAGTTTACCTTCTTTGCTGATAATGGCTTATACCAAACAATAGGAAACACCTATATTTATTATCAGGTTATTTTTCCTGTTCAAATAAAAATCAGTTATACCACAAAAAACAAACTAAAAACATCAGATATAAATCCGGTATTAGAAGTTATTATTTACGAGGCCGGAGAATGGGAAATTATTCTAAATAATTGAGAAACTTTTGATTAATGCACCATCTTTAACATCACACCAGATGAAATTCCTGAATCTATGCCGGAAAATTCCATCTTAAAAGTATATAATCCATGGGGTAGTTGGGCTGTTGGAATCTCTAAAATATGTTTG
>Ga0209098_1002364_pt1 | contig 16706 bp, 12 predicted proteins | sample AD_JPNHW1_MetaG_FD_184429 | JGI IMG/M metagenome (GOLD analysis project Ga0209098, IMG submission 184429) | Active sludge microbial communities of municipal wastewater-treating anaerobic digesters from Japan - AD_JPNHW1_MetaG (SPAdes) (version 2) | ecosystem: Engineered > Bioreactor > Anaerobic... | reverse complement strand
CAGTTCCTTCTTCTCCATCGCATCGAAGGGCGGGGAGTCGCTGTTGGGAAGGCATTTCGCGGTCTTCTTCGGTCTGCACATCCTGACGATGCTCGTCAGCCTCGGTCTGATGATCTATTTCATCGTCCACCTGTTCCGCAGTTCATCGATTCCCAACGACAAGAAGCCGCTCTGGGCGATCATTCTCTTCATGGGCGGGATCGTCGCCATGCCCATCTACTGGTTTCTCCATATCTGGAAACCATTGCGCGAATCACCTGCGAGTGGAACGTCTCTCCCCGAGGAACCCGTCGAGAGGCCGTGAGGTAGAAGGCTCCCCCCTACCTCGGCGCGCAGGGATTCACGCAAGTCCCCACCGTCACCTGGACCTTGCCCTCGGTGCGCAGCCACGCCTGCAGCCGCCCCTGGTCCAGGGAGATGCCCACCGGGTGGAGCGATTGCAGGCCCACCTGGACCGTGCCCAGGTCGCCCATGGCAAACCGCAGGTCGGATACCTTGGGAAGGATCTGCGCCATGTCCACCGCGGCGGCCTTGGCGATGGCCTCCTGGATGGAGCCGTGGGCCAGGTAGCTCGCCGAATTGACAAGAAACGACTTGGTGTCCACGTCGAAATCCGCATCCGCCAAGCGGACGCTCCGGGTGACGGTGTCGAATTCCGGGCGCCCCTTCAGGAAGATGGTCCCCTCGAAGGGTTTGTCCAGGGTCACCCCCAGCACCGCCTTGTCGCCGCCGCCGTAGAGGGTGGCCTTGGAAATGTGGATGTCCTTGCCTCCGGCCTGGAAGGTCTGGGCGGACAGGTTCGCGGAAAGCAGGCTGTCCACGGTGGAAAGAGGCATGAAGGCCTGCGCCTCCAGGTGGAACCGCCCGTCGCCGGGCCGTTCCACGCGGATGGGAGGCAACCTGCGGAGGGTGTCCGTGGCGCGCACGCTGTCGGTGAGGGCGGGCTTGGCGCGCAGGGTGATGGAGGTGCTGATGCGCTTGCCGCTTCCGGTGATGGGACCCAGAGACAGGGTTTCCGGGCGGACCACCAACCACACGCCGGGGAGGACGGATCGGGGCTTTTCCATCTCCCGCCAGGCCATTTCCGCCATGGGGCGGATGCGGATCTGCTCGGGGATCTGGTCCACCGCCTGTCGGATGGCCGATTGGATCTGGGTGCGCACCAGCGGGAGATCCAGGATGTCCTCCAGCCGCACCTTGAAGGCCGTGAGGTTGCACGGGCGGATCCACTTCACGTCCAGCGGCGACGGGGCGAACAGGATCTTGGCGTCGTTGCCCCAGGCGAAGCGTCCCTTCACGGTCACTTCCAGGGTAGGCGGTGGCTCGCCGATCTTCTCCCCGCAAGACCCCACTCCCACGTCCAGATGGGTGGCCACCACGGAGCCTCCCACCGCGAAGTTGATCCGGGTGGTGGCCTGGAACTGGCTTCCGTCCATGCGCAGTTCAATGCTCTCCACCTCCGCCCGGTGGCGGAATTCCACCCCCAGTTCCGGGGAGAAGGGAAGGCTTCCCACCTGTACCTTCTTCTGCACCACCTTCTGGGAAAGCGGCTTGGGAAGGGTCTTCATGATGCGATCGCGCACGAAGTCCAAGTCCACCTCCACGGGAATGCGCAGAGTGGATGTGGGCGGTTCCCCGATGGGAGCGATCAAGGGGACCGGCGGTGGAGGGGGAGGCCCATCCTGGGCGGACTTGGATCCGGCGCACCCCAGGAGGTTCCACGAAAAGACGATGGCAATGAGCGCAGGCGCCTTGCAGGATGCGACAAGGTTTTGGATCGTTGGCAAACGGGTATTCATGGCGGGACAAAGCTAACCACCCGGGAAGGGATCCATGCGGCTGGGAAAGATCCTGTTCATCGGGGCGGTCGTGGTTGCCTGCGCATTCGTGGTCCGATCGGCCTGGAAGCATCCGGAGATCAAGAATTTCTTCGATCCCCAACTGGTGCTGGATCCGTTGGACCTTCCCGCCAATCCCACGGCGGGTCCCGAGTGGGATTCGGCGGTCGCGCCTGCCCAAGCTGGCAACCCGGGCCTGTCCATCCGAAGACTGGCCCAGGGGGCCCAGGACCACCCCATGGATGCCGCCTGGCCCCAGGCGCAGGCGGTCTGCTGGGCGCGTCTGGGACGCTACGACAGCGCCTTGGCCGCATTGGAACGTTGCCTGGCCATCGCTCCCCTGTCCCCGCAGGCAGCCACCCTGCGTCGCAACTGTCGGCTCCAGCACGGCTTGGAACTTTCCGCCACGGGGGAACCTTGGAAGGGACGCCAGCTGGGCGAAGCGGTCCTCCAGGAATTCCCCGACGATTCCGACGCCCAGTTCCTGATCGGGTATGCGCGCGCCATGGAAGGGGCCATCCCCCTGGCCGAGGAAATCCTCACCGACTACATCCAGCGTCATCCGGGATCGGTCCCGGCCAGGGCGATCCTGGCCCAATGCGCCTTGCGCCGCGGCGATGCCGCCAAGGCCCGCATCCAGGTGGATCTCCTGGAAGGCCTGGATCCGGGATCGGTCCAGACCACCGCGCTCCTGGGCCAACTGGTGACCCTGGAAAACCGGAAACCAGGCGCATCCAATCGGAACCTTCGTGTGATGTGCATGGAAACCTGCCCACCCTCGCTGGAATCGGAGGTCCTGGACGAAGGCGAACGGGCCTGGAACACGCTGCGGTTGGCCACGGGATCGTCGCCGAGCTTGGCCGTCTCCATCCTGATCGGGACCCATTCGGCCGCCCCCCACTGGGCCGCGGCGACCTTCGATGGCCAGGTCCACCTGCCCCTGGAAAGCGCCCAGGATCCCGCGATTCGCGCGACCATCCTCCGCCACGAACTCTCCCACGCGTTTTTGATCAGCGCATCCGGAGGGCGGGTCCCCCTCTGGCTCAACGAGGGCCTGGCGCAATATTTCCAGGGGGAGCGCATCAAGAACCTCCCCGGCAGCGCCACCTCGGGGTGGCTGGATTCCCTTCCCAACCGCCGCAGCTTCCTGGATCTGGACCAGGACGAAGCGGAACTGGCCTACAAGTATTCCTTGGCGGTGGCGCAGGAGCTCATGGAATTGCACAATTCCACGGCGCTGGAGGCCTACCTGCAGCGTCTGCGCGAAGGCCAGGACGAACCCGAAGCCTTCCGGAAAAGCTTCGGAGACGAATATGCCCAGCTATCGGAAAGAATCCGCCGCCGCCTGTGAGTGTCCGGTCGTTCACCGATTCCTAACTTGTGATCGCCCCATACCTTCCAAAGGAGCGATCGATGAGAATCCTTTCCATGATCACCGTGGCCTTGCTGACTTCCGCGTGTCTGGCCGAAAAGCCCGCGCCTGCGGCGCCCAAGGCGGCACCCGCACCCACTCTCTCGGCACCCGTGGGCCCCGCCCTGCCCTCCCCCACCCCGCCCGCCCGAGCCACCAAGGTGGACTTTTCCATCCCGTTGCAGCCCATCAAGCAGAAGGACCTGAACTTCTCGATGCTCAAGAAGCGCTACTCGCTTCTGTTCTACTTCAGCCCCACCTGCGGGCACTGCATGCACACCTTCCCCCAGATCCGCGAGCTGCGCAGCAAGTACGAGAAGAAGGGCCTGGCCGTCGCGGCGATCGCCACCGGAACGGCGAGCCCCGAGGACATCAACACCTTCGACACGGAGCTGAAGCTGGACGTGATGGCCTTCCAGGACGTCACCAAGAAGTTCTCGCAGGAATACGGAACCGGTTCCGTGCCGCTGATCCTCCTGGTGTCGCCGGACGCCACGTTCAAGTCCTGGAACTCCTCGGATTCCGCGACCTTGGCCGACATCGACAAGTCCATCCGGAGCGCGCTCAAGTTGAAGTGAGGCGGCCATGACCAGCCCGCTCTGGACGGATCTGCTGGCTCGCCTCAGATCCAACCAGCCCGATCGGCTGGTGGAATGGCTCCACAAGATCCCCTTCCTGGAAGGGGTCCACCCCCGCCACCTGCGCCAGATCGCGCGACTTCTCCACCGGCGCACCTTCGAGCCGGGGGAAGTCGTTTTCCGTCAAGGCGAGACGGGCAGCGGGATGTACATCATCCAGACCGGCCTCGTGCGGATCGTGTCGGAGGACATGGTCCGCGGGGAGGTCCAGCTCGCCGTCCTGGAGCCCGGCCAGGTGTTCGGGGAGATGGCGCTCCTGGACCACGCGTCGCGATCGGCCAGCGCCGTCTGCCAGACGGAATCCGTCCTGTACGGCTTCTTCGAAGGCGACCTGGACCAGCTGGAACGCACCCGCCCGCAGGCCGCCGCCCGCCTCCTGCGGAACCTGGGCCTGTCCCTGGCCGTCCGGCTCCGGCACACCAACGAACGCCTGCACGAGGTGGAAGAGGGCTCCGCCCGGGCCAACTACTGATGGTCCGCCCCGCCCGCACCATGGCCCATCCCGGCGGCGACAAGGTCCTGCTCACCGCATGGATCCTCCTGGTGGTGGCGGTGGGAGCGTTCGCCGCGACCTCGGCTTGGCTTCTGATGACCCCGCTCATCGCGGGGTATCTGCTTTCGGTGCTGTTCTCGCCGGTCTGCGAGGCCATGGACCGCAGGGGGATCAACCGCACCTTCGGCACCGCGGCCATCCTGATCACGGTGATCGCCTTCCTGGCCTTCGCCCTGGTCTGGGCCACACCCCTGGTGTTCGCCCAGATCCAGGAATTCCAGGCCAACTCCGAAGCCTACCTGCACCAGGCGTCGCTGCGGCTTTCCGGCCTCCTGGAATTCCTGCAACGGCTGGTCCCCCCCAGGGAACTCGACCAGGCGCGGGCATTCGCGGCCTCGCGCCTGAAACGGCAGGGCAGCCCCTTCGAGTCCCTCCAGGATCTTCTCGACGTGCTTCCCCTCCTGGAGACGGTGGTGCTGTCCTTGGTCGTGGCCTTCTTCCTGCTGGCCCGGGGTGCGGAGGTCCGCAAATCCTTCCTGGCCATGATCCCCAACCGCTACTTCGAGATGAGCCTGCGCCTGTTGCATCGCGTGCAGCTGCAGACCGCCGCCTACCTTCGCGGCCAGGCCATGGATTCGCTGGCCAACGGCATCCTGATCACCGCCGCCCTTTCCGCCCTCCAGGTGCCCTACGCGATCTTCCTGGGAGCCTTCGCGGGATTGGCCAACGCCATCCCTCTGCTGGGCCCCATCGCCGGTGGCATCCCGGCCATCACCCTGGCGCTGGTGGGTGCCACCAGCACACCTTGGTGGCTGATCGCCATCGTGCTTCTGGCCATCCACATGCTCGACAACTTCCTGATCTACCCCGCCACCGTGGGTGGCTCCCTGCACCTGCCTCCCTGGGTGGTGATCCTTGGGGTCGCGCTGGGAAGCCAATTGGGGGGCATCCTGGGCATGTTGCTCGCGGTTCCCCTGATCGGGCTGGCTCGAGGGTTCATCCTCGAGCTCCACGACAACCTCAAGGGCTTCAAGATCCTCTGAACCCGGGGCGGATCCTCGGGAGAAGATCAGATCATTCGGCGGCGAGCGGAACGGGTTCGATCCGTGTGGCGATGGGATCGAGCCTGGTGCCGATCGGTCTGGTGATCACCAGGCTGTCGATCGAACGGGTTCCGATCGGTCGCACGATCATCCTCTTGTCCTCGATGCACCGGACCCCGAAGGTGTTTGTCTTGGCCGAACCCAGCTTGCCGGTTCCCGCCGCTCCCGCATACAGGGCCTCCACCGTGGAAGCATCCTCTTCACCGGGGGTCCAGAGGATGGATCGCACCAGATTGGTGATCCTGCGAATCTTGGTGCCGCCGCTGGTGATCATGCTGATCTCGGGATACAGGAAGTTGGCCATCAGGAAATTCCCCCACAGGTTCCGTCCCTGGGTCCCTCCCCATCCCGTATCCACCCGCAGAGCCAGGGCGGAATCCGTCGCCCCCTTCACGAACGTGGCCGCGTACAGGGCCGACCATTCCTTGGCCTGGGCCACGTGCCAGCCCGAGGGGCAGAGTCCGCGCACCACCCCGGTCGCCGATGTCCCGGCGAGCTTCGCATCGTAGGCGGCATCCAGGCCCATCGCCTTGGACCAGGTGTAGGTGCGACCCGAAAGATCGCATCCCCAGAGACCGCAGGAGCCCCCGGTCACCCGCAGATTGGAGGTCATCCACACCCTCCCGTCGGGCATCAGGAGGATGTTGTACTTGTTCAGGTCGGCATCGGAGGCGACGGTGGTGATCTCGACCGTATCCACCGCCGACTTGCCCGAGTACTTGCCCCAGGCCTGGATCCCGATGCGGTTCACCCCGGGACCGATCGCCACTTTCCTCGAGAAGATCCCCGCGGAATCCTTCGCTTTCTCGCCCGCGATCACGACGGAGTCGAGCTTTTCCTTGTCCGTGACGTTCCATGCCACCGTGAAGGAGTCCGTGGAACGGTACTCGATGGAGCGGTCCGTGGTGCCGGTGCGGCGCGTGATCTTGGGGGGGTCGCTGGAATGGAGGCGGATCACGGTGACGCTGTCCTTGGCGAGATTCCCCGAGCTGTCGCGCGCCAGCACGCGGGCCTTGTTGGTGCCTGTGTCCAGCTTCAGCGCGTAGACGTAGGTGGTGTCCGACCCCAGGACCTGCGGCACGACCCGCACCCCGTTGATCTTCACCGTGTCCATCCGGTGGTTGTCCGAGATCTTCCAGCGAAGGGTCACGGTCAGGCTGTCGAAGTTCACCACCGCGGGCGGAGACTGCGGGTTGATGGACGGAGAGACCGTATCCTTCTTGCGAGCCAGGAAGAAGGTGTCCACCGGCACCACGTACCCGGAGGCGGTGACCACCAGGACCTTCACCATGTTTGGTTTGCCGGTGGCGGGCAAGGGAACGTCGGTGGACCAGACCGAATCTTTGGCGGTGGCGGCAAGCGTCTTGGGGGCGCCATCGCCCCGATCCAGAACCGCCTGGACGTCCTTGAAGCTCGCTCCGGGCGCGAACTTCCAGGAAACCTTCCGGGTGGCCGTCGCGTAGGGCACGGTATCGCTCCCGTCGGCGGGATCGACCGGGATCACGGTGGGAAGCGCATCGCCCACCGTGGCGTTCAGGGTGACGGTGCGGCTGGTGGAGCTCGTGTCGCGACCAGCGGCGTTGTGGGCACGGGCGACGAACGACACGGGCGTCCCCCAGGCGTGGATGGTGTCCAGGACCTGCCAGATCGCGCCCACCCGGTCGGCCTTCTTGCCGGCGATCACCACGGAATCGAGCTTCAGGGAATCGTCGACCTTGATCTGGACGAGCCAGGTGGAGTCCTTCGCCGTCAGGACGGTGTCCTTGGCCGGAGAGACCCAGGTGATCCGCGGGGCCTTGGCCTGCTGCAGAACCTCCACCTGGAAGGAAAGCTCGAAGCTGTCGAACCGCGCCTTGCGATCCAGCACGACCAGGCGGAGCCGGTACGTCCCCGCCATCGCCCCAGCGGACGCCTGCACGACAATTCCCGTCGTATCCAGGCGCACCTGGGTTCCCGCCGGGGTCCGCGGAACCACCGGCGCGAAGCTGCCGGAGGCGTCCTGCCCCTTGTCGTCCAGGAACTTGACCTGCAGGAGCTGGAGTCCATCGTCGCAGACCAGCGTTCCACCAAGCGCGCGCGCGGCGCCGCCGGGACGGGCCACGGAATCCAGCGCGAGCGGAGAAGTCAAGCGGATGGGAGCGGGCGGGTAGAGCGCGGCGGTGTCGGCGGGAGCAACCAGACCGCCCACGATCATCGCATGGATGGTGTCGCGCGCCTGGGCGGCGTTCAGATCCAGGAGCCAGGCATCGGCCAGCTGCACCAGAGGCACCTTCCGGGCCACGGCCTGCACCAGGGCGATCCGGCGGATCGCGGCCACATCCATGCCACCGGGAACGGAGTCGGGGAATCCGTCGAAATCCAATACCCCCGCCAAAAGCAGACTCGCGTAGACGGAGTCGGCCTTGGCCTTCCCGGCCAGACCCGCGGCATGCAACTTCCGCAGCACCAACCGCCCGAGGGTGTCGCGGTGGATGGTCTCCGCACGCAGAAGGAACGGTTCGGTCGCGGACGTCCGCACCCAGGCGATGCGGGAGACCCGGACCCCGTGGCGGCGCAGGTCCAACCAAAGGGAATCGCCCTGCGCGGTTCCGTACTCCACCTCCACGGTCAATCTGCGACGCTTGAGGGAATCCTCGCCCAGATCCTTGGTGGCGACCATCCCCTTGGCGGAGCCAAGCGTCCAGGAGACCGAATCCGGAGCGATCTCCGGAACGAACGCGAACTCGACGCCGAAGCGGCCCGCGGGAGCGGTGGACTTGGGCGCCTCGTCCTCCACCACGGTGGTGGACTGGCAGGCCCCGAGGCACAGGGACAACGCGAGGACGAAGATTCCACGGGCGGCGAGAACGGATCGGAACATGGATTTTCCTTCCAGCGATGGGAGCTTTCCAGGCGGCTGGGCCACCTCGCTGGAATAATACCTATCGCCCGGCCGGGTCCGACGGGAATGACCCGGGAAAAATCGGATGGAGGATCGCGGGATCCCCGATTCCGTCAGAAACCGTCCAAGGCTTCCAGCACCTTGTCCATGTCCAAGTCGGTCCCGATGGTGATGCGCACATGGCGATCCAACCGCGGACCGCGGAAGGCGCGCACCAGGATCCGGCGATCCCGCAGGTGGGCGAGCACCTCCTGGGCGCTCCTGGAAGGGTGCGAGGCGAACACGAAGTTGGCCTGGGACGGGAGCACGGACCAGCCTTTGGAGACCAGCGCGGCGCCGAACCGCTCGCGGGTGGCGACCACCCTGGAGGTCAGGCTGCGGGTCCATTCGGTGTCCAGGAGAGCCGCCGCCGCTCCCGCCTGGGCGATCCGGTCGAGCGTGTAGGAGTTGTACCAGTCGCGCACCCTCTCCAGTGCGGGCACCAGTCCGGGGCTCGCCACGGCGAACGAGGCGCGCAGACCCGCCAGCGACCTGGATTTGGAGAAGGTGTGGACCACCACCAGGTTGGGAAACTCCTTGACCAGGGGAATCGCCGATTCCCCCCCGAAGTCGACGTAGGCCTCGTCCACGATGACCACGCGCCGGCTCTGCGATCGCAGGATGGACCGCACCCCGTCCAGACACATCCCGATGCTGGTGGGGGCGTTGGGGTTGGGGAACACCACGCCAGAAGCGGCGACGGCGTAGTCGGCGGGGTCGATGGTGAAGTCTTCCCGCAGCGGAATCGTGCGGAAATCATACCCGAAGGCCCGCGCCCAGATGGGATAGAAGGAATAGGTGACATCCGGGAAGAGGACCGGATCGCCATGTCCGAAGAACGCCCGGAACGCGAAGGCCAGGACTTCGTCGGAGCCGTTGCCGCAGAACACGTCCTGGGCCGGAACCCCGTGGATCTTGGCCACCGCCTCCCGCAGGATTTCCCCCGACGGCTCCGGGTACAGCCGCAACCGGTCGTCGTCGGCGTCCCGCATGGCCGCGATGGCCTTGGGGCTGGGACCATAGGGGCATTCGTTGGTGTTGAGCTTGATCCACCCCCCGCCCTGGGGTTGCTCACCCGGCACATAGGCCGGAACCTGGTCCAATCCTTCGCTCCAGAAATCCTTGGCGTCCTTCATGCTCCCAATAAGCAACCCACCCGGCCCCTTCGGCAATGGAAAACCGCGACTACCACTCAAGATCCGGCTGGAAGATCAGCTTCATCCCGTGGGGAGCGATCGGCTGGAGCTTCGGGGAATACCCCGATCGGACCTCGTCCACCATGCCGACATACACCGACCAGGCCATCCTGCCCTGGCGGAAGGGGAACTTCTTTCCCAGGATCAGGTACCAGCGCAGGAGGTCCAGCGCAGGAAACCGCTCCCGGTCCAGGTCCATCCGCAACTCCACCGAACTGTTGCGCAGCGGATTCCATCCGTTGTACTGGAAATCGGTGCGGCTGCGCTTGAGCGAGCCGTAGAAGTAGCTGTGGATGTCCTCGTTGAGGTGCTCCCGCCAACCGGTCCGGAAGCTCCAGCCCATGCGCCGCTCCGTGCGCAGGTCTTCGCCCTTGATCTTCAGCTCGGACTCGATCCAATCGCCTTCCACCAAGTGGTTGTCCAGCAGGTTCCAACGGCTGAAGCTCAGCAAGAATCCACTGTAGGCGGTCCCGTTGACCTTGGTCGTGTCCGTTCCCCGCACTAGGTTCACCACGTTCCCCCAGAACAGGCTCGCGGCCCAGGGTTCGGGAAACCCCTCGGTGAGCGCCTTCACCAGATGGACATCCCGCACCTTCGCATCTTGGTAGGTTTCCGGCGCCCATTTGCGGACCGCCCAGCCTCCCACCGGGAGGGGATTCACGCTCAGTTCCACCAGCAGATCCCGAGGCTGGAACAGATGCTGGGCCAACCACCAGTCGGTGTCGCGCTCCCCGTCCGAGACCAGACGGGCGATGGGCCCCTCGGCCAGGGTCCGGGTGCAGTTGACGGCCGAATAGTACGGATCCAGCCAAAGCTCCAGCTGGTGACGCCCCGCCGAATCCGGCGTCCAGGCGAAGGACTTCGCCACCGACGCGGTGTGCATCGCCAGGATGGAAAGGAGGGAAACTCGGTAGCGCACGCGACCAAGAACGTAGACAGGCAGGCTACCTTTCCCAAGCTCGGACCGACATCCAGCCGGAAACCGAAACTCCCAGAAAGGCGCCCGTTTCCGCGCAAGGCGGACGAGCGATCGGAACCAATGGCCAAGCTCGACAATCTCAAAGACATCGTCTCCCTTTCCAAGCGCCGCGGATTCGTGTTCCCCGGCTCCGAGATCTACGGCGGTCTCGCCAACACTTGGGACTACGGCCCGTACGGCGTCGAGCTCAAGAAGAACCTGAAGGACCTCTGGTGGAAGCACTTCGTCCAGAAGCGCGACGACGTGGTGGGCCTGGATTCGGGCATCCTGCTGAACACCAAGGTCTGGGAGGCGTCGGGCCACCTCAAGAGCTTCTCCGATCCCCTCATGGACTGCAAGAAGTGCCACGCCCGCGAACGCGCCGACCACCTGGTGGAGGCCAAGCTCGGAGCGGCCGCGGTGGCCGGCAAGACCAACGCCGAACTCTTCGCGCTGGTCAACGACAACAAGATCGTCTGCCCTTCCTGCGGCAAACTGGAATGGACCGAACCCCGCGCGTTCAACCTGATGTTCAAGACCGAGCAGGGCGTGGTGGAAGGCGAGGGCGCGGCGGTGTACCTGCGCCCCGAGACCGCCCAGGGCATCTTCGTGGACTTCAAGTCCATCGTGGAAGGCGCCCGCGTGAAGGTCCCCTTCGGCGTGGGCCAGATCGGGAAGTCCTTCCGAAACGAGATCACCCCCGGAAACTTCACCTTCCGCACCCGCGAGTTCGAGCAGATGGAACTGGAGTTCTTCTGCAAGCCCGGCGACGACGCCCGCTGGTACGCGCACTGGAAGGAATATTGCATGAACTTCCTGACAGGCATTGTCGGGATCGACGGCGACAAATTGCGTCTACGCGAGCACGACAAGGAGGAGCTCTCCTTCTACAGCTCCGGCACCTGCGACATCGAGTACGAGTTCCCCTTCGGATGGGGCGAGCTGTGGGGCATCGCCTGCCGCACCGACTACGACCTCAAGCAGCACATGGAGCACTCCGGCGAGGACATGCGCTACCACGACAAGGTCTCCAACGAGCGCTACATCCCTTGGGTGGTGGAGCCCGCGCTGGGCGCCGACCGCCTGGCCCTGATGACCCTCTGCGACGCCTACGACCTGGAGCGTCTGGAAAACGGCGAGGACCGCACCGTGCTGCGTTTTTCCCCGCGCGTGGCTCCGGTGAAGGCCGCCATCCTCCCGCTGTACAAGAAGCCCGAGCAGGTGGAAGTGGCGGGCAAGCTCTACAAGGACCTCCTGGACAGCTTCCCGGTGGAATACGACGAGACCCAGGCCGTGGGCAAGCGCTACCGCCGCCAGGACGAGATCGGCACCCCGTATTGCGTGACGGTGGACTTCGACACCGTGGGCCAGGGCGAGGCGGACAAGGTGAATACGGTCACCATCCGCGAACGCGACAAGATGACGCAAGACCGCATCGCGATCGACCAGGTGGAGAATTACCTGAGGGACAGGTTGAAATAAGGACGCAAAATTTTGCGTCCTTAGGATAGGCCCCGCCCACCCGCACCGTAGGGACGCAAGATTTTGCGTCCCTACAGGGGACGGGGCCGGGCTGCCTGCCGGGCCTCCGCCTTCGTTGCGGGGCGATTCGTGAATCGCTCGTACGCAAAGCTGGCGGGGGTCCCGGCCCGGATGGACGGCATCCCTGGCGCTACCGAACCATCCGTTCGACCAGTTCCAATACCGTTCGGCGCTGCACCCTGTCCTCGATTTTGTTCCAAGCGGCCAGCAGACGCCGCTCCTCATCGCTGAGGTCTCGCAAGTGAATCGCGCCCTCGCGAACTTCCCAACTGGAGAGATCGAGCAGCAACTCAGCGGGATCCACCCCGAAAGCCTCAGCCAGCTTCAGCATACGCGGAACGGTAAGAATTGCCGTTCCGTTCTCTAGACGCTGAACCATGAGCTCACTCGTCCCAAGGACGTCCGCGACATCGTTCCTTGTCAGCTTGAGACGATCCCTGATGGCGCGGATCTGTCGCCCCAATCGCCTCTGATCCTCCAATTCGACCGAACTCTTCTTGCTCACAGGCAATAAGGTGGCCGAGCATCCATGATTGCTGAAGATCGACATTGATCGGCCAGACCCCAAAACAGATCATCTATGATCTATCATTCGCAGAATCCATCATCGATGATCTGAAGATCCGCTGCCACGGAAGGTCCGTGAATGCCCAACGAGGCCGACACCTGTCGAAGATTCGTCGTTCCTGCCCTGACTCAGGCAGGATGGGATACCGCACCGCACGCCATTGGAGAACAGCGAACCATCACCGACGGACGGATACTTCCAGTCGGCAAAGGATTCCTGCGCAAGCCGCCCAAGCGGGTCGACTATCTGCTCTTCTACACGCGCGACATTCCCCTCGCTGTGGTAGAAGCCAAGGCGAGCGAAAAGCATGTCGCCGAGGGAATGCAACAAGCCAAGGACTACGCGGCGCTCCTTGGCCTTCGGTTCGCCTACGCGACCAACGGTCGCGAAATCCTGGAATACGACGGATTTCTGGGAACTGAAAAATCCGTCGAACGATATCCGACTCCCAAAGAACTGTGGGAGCGCTACCGGGCAGGGGCGGGACTCCAGGACGATGCGAAGGCAGAAAAACTACTGGTGCCGGGCAATCACGCCGTAGACAAGAATGCCCGATACTACCAGCAGATTGCGATCCAACGAGCGATCGAATCGGTGCTGCGCGGCGATCGACGGATTCTGCTCACCATGGCCACCGGCACGGGCAAGACCTTCGTCGCCTTCCAGATCTGCTGGCGTCTATGGAATGCACGATGGAACATCCGCGGCGAACACCGCAAGCCCCGCATCCTGTTTCTTGCCGATCGAAACATTCTTGTCGACGATCCCAAGGACAAGATGTTTCGCCCTTTCGGTGATGCCCGATTCAAAATCGAGAACGGCGAAGTAGTCAAGAGCCGCGAGATGTACTTCGCGATCTATCAGGCCATGGCCGAAGACGAAACCCGCAAGGGTCTCTACCGGGAATTCGCTCCGGACTTCTTTGATCTGATCCTGGTCGACGAATGCCACCGCGGCAGTTCGCACTCCAAGGGTTCGTGGCGCGAAATCCTGAACTGGTTCCAGCCCGCCGTCCAGATCGGCTTGACCGCGACTCCGCTGCGCGAGGACAATCGCGACAGCTACCTCTACTTCGGCAACCCCATCTACCAGTACAGCCTCCGTCAGGGCATCGAAGACGGCTTTCTCGCTCCCTACAGGGTCCATCGCGTGGTTTCTGAATGGGATGCCGCAGGGTGGCGTCCCAGCAAAGATCAGTTGGACCGGTATGGACGTCCGGTTCCCGACGAGGAATATCAGACCAAGGATTTCGAACGCGTTGTGGCCTTGCGGGCGCGTACCAAGGCGATCGCGAGGCACCTGTCGGATTTCCTGCGACGGACCAGCACGCAGGACAAGACCCTGGTCTTCTGCGTCGACCAGGAGCATGCGCTGGAGATGCGTGCCGCCTTGATCGAACTGAATCCCGATCTGGTCGCCGCCAATCCGAACTGGGTCTGTCGCGTGACCAGCGACGAGAAGGAGATCGGGAGAGGCCATCTGAGTGCGTTCCAGGATGTCGAAACCAAGCCCACGACGCCAGTGGTCCTGACCACGTCCCAAATGCTCACGACAGGCGTGGATGCCCCGACCGTGAAGAATGTCGTGCTGGTACGAGTGGTCGGGGCGATGAGCGAGTTCAAGCAGATCATCGGACGCGGTACGCGCGTCCGCGACGACTACGACAAGCTCTGGTTCAACATTCTGGACTACACGGGATGCGCGACACGAATGTTCGCTGATCCGGACTTCGACGGCGATCCGGCACACGTTACGGAAGAGGAAATGGATCAAGCAGGAAAGGTGGAATTGCCTCCTCCCGACGAATTGGACGATCCCGCCGTGTTCGCTGGGTCAGAAGGTATGACCGCGGTCAGGAGCCTGGTTCCCGAAGATTCTGGAAGTGCGCGCAAGTTCTACGTGGATGGCGGCGAGGTCCGGATCGCGGCGCATCTGGTCTACGAGCTGGATTCCGATGGGAAACAGCTCCAAGTTGTCCAATACACCGACTACGCAGCCCAGAAGGTCAGAAGCTTGTGTCCCAATTCCCGCGTGTTGCGGGAACGCTGGGTCGATCCTCGACTCCGTACCGAGACGATCGAGCGATTGAGCGAGCAAGGTATCGATTTCGAGCAACTGGCCGAGACTGCCAATCAACCCGATGCCGATCCGTTCGACCTTCTGTGCCACCTTGCGTTCAATGCGCCGTTGCGAACGCGGCGCGAACGTGCGCAGAGGCTTCGCACCGAACGCGCCGACTTCTTCGAACGGTACGCGCCCGAGGCGCGGCGCATCCTCGAAGAGCTCCTCGACAAGTACACCGAGCACGGGTTCGCGCAATTCGTGCTTCCCGACATCCTCCAGGTTCCGCCCATTTCGACGCACGGCCAGACCGGGGAGATCATCGAATTGTTCGGTGGTCCTGCGCCCTTGCGCCAGGCCGTGACCGATCTTCAGAACCTGCTCTACGCCGCATAAGGAAACACGATGGTCCGCAAGTCGGCAGAAACCGTCAATCTGACCACCTCCCAGAGCCTGGGCGCCCTGCTCGGTTCCGCGCGCAAGACCATGCGCAAGGACAAGGGATTGTCGGGGGATCTCGACCGCCTGCCTCTCCTGACCTGGGTGATGTTCCTCAAATTCCTGGACGATCTGGAACTGGCAAGGGAATCCGAAGCCGAGTTGTCCGGCGAGAAGTACGTCCCTCTGATCGAGGCGCCGTATCGATGGCGCGACTGGGCCGCCCCTGCCGACGGCCTCACCGGCGACGAACTCCTGTCCTTCCTGCAGGAGCAGAACACCTCCCTCCCCGGAGGCAAGTGGGGCGACGGACTGTTCCGCTATCTTCGGAATCTGTCCAACCGCAGGGACCCCCGGGGCGAAGTCGTCGCGACGATCTTCGACAAGATGCAGGTCCGCATGCAATCGGGATACCTGCTTCGCGACGTGGTCAACAAGGTGTCCGGCATCCATTTCCAGTCCACCGACGAGCTGCACACGCTGGGAAGCCTGTACGAGTCGATGCTGCGCGAGATGCGCGACGCCGCAGGCGATGCCGGCGAGTTCTACACGCCGCGCGCGGTGGTGAAGTTCATCGTGCAGGTGACCGATCCCCGCCTGGGCGAGACCGTGCTCGATCCCGCCTGCGGCACGGGGGGCTTCCTCGTCGAGGCGTTCACGCACCTCGCCGCCCAAGTCCACACCGTGGCCCAACGCAAAGTCCTCCAGAACGGATCGGTCGTGGGCGGGGAACCAAAGCCGCTTCCGTTCCTGCTGGCGCAGATGAACCTGCTGCTGCACGGCATGAATGCGCCGCGGATCGATCCCGGAAATTCGCTGCGACATCGCCTCTCCGACATCGGCGAGAGCGAACGCGTGGACGTGATCCTCACGAATCCACCCTTCGGCGGCGAAGAGGAGCGCGGCATCCAGGGAAACTTCCCCGACGACAAACGGACCGCCGAGACTGCGCTGCTCTTCCTGCAACTGATCATGCGCAAGCTGCGCCGCAAGACCGGCAAGGCCGGGCGGCCGTCTCGAGCGGCCGTCGTCGTGCCCAACGGCACCCTTTTCGGCGATGGCGTCTGTGCGCGCATCAAGGAAGAGCTTCTCAAGGAGTTCAACCTCCATACAGTGGTACGTCTGCCTGCAGGCGTCTTCGCGCCCTACACCGACATTCCTTCGAACATTCTCTTCTTCGACCGTTCGGGTCCCACGAAGGATGTCTGGTTCTGGGAGAACCCTCTCCCCGACGGGAAGAAGAAGTACAGCAAGACGGCTCCATTGCAGTACGAGGAGTTCGCGCCGTGCCTGTCCTGGTGGAACGAACGCGTCGAAGGGCCGCAGGCATGGAAGATTTCGGCGGAAACGCTGCTGGCCGAAGGCTGCAACCTGGATCGCAAGAATCCCAACGCCCGCGACGAGACGAACCACCTGCCTCCGGCGCAGCTCGTCGAGGATGTCCTGGATAAGGAGAAACAAATTCTGACGCTACTGGAGGAGTTGAGGTTGTTGGTGGGGAACGGCGGATGAGTCATTCGTGGCCGGTAGTGCGATTGGG
>Ga0209098_1002362_pt1 | contig 16711 bp, 15 predicted proteins | sample AD_JPNHW1_MetaG_FD_184429 | JGI IMG/M metagenome (GOLD analysis project Ga0209098, IMG submission 184429) | Active sludge microbial communities of municipal wastewater-treating anaerobic digesters from Japan - AD_JPNHW1_MetaG (SPAdes) (version 2) | ecosystem: Engineered > Bioreactor > Anaerobic... | reverse complement strand
CGAGCCTGCTTCGGATGCGCGTCACGATGGACTCTGCGACGCTCTTGCCGATCTTGTCCAATGACTTCGGCACCTTCCGGAAGAAATCGTCCAAGTCGGTCAACTCCATCGCGCACAGCTCTTGAATGGTCTTGCCACCGACCTTAACCGAACGGGCCTCTTCGTTGAGCCGCGCGCCATGGCAAGCGGGGCACTCGCCCATCTCGAAGTACTGAGCAGAGCTTTCGGCGCTTTCGGCGCGCTCGTCCTCGCCCTCGGCTTCTTCGCCGTCCGCGTCGTCGAGCGAGACGTGCCGCCTGAGGGCAGTGGCCACGCCCGTAAAGGTAAGGTTAAAGGGTCGATCCTTGGTTTTGTTGACCATCTTTCGTTTTTCCGAGTAGAGCAGGGTATCGAGCTCCTCCCGGGAATACTTCTTCAGCGGCTTGTCTGGATCGAAGAGCCCCGAGGCCCGGACGCTCTCCAGGGACCAGTGGCCCTTCTGATAGCGGGGATGCCTGATCGCCCCTTCGCCCAGCGAAAGCTCCCAGTCGATCAATGCGTCCTCGTTCAGCGTCAGTCTCTTGCCGCTGCCCTTGCACTCGGGGCACATCCCCTCGGGGCGGTTGAACGAGAACTTGACCGAGTCGCCGATGCTCGGCTCTCCGCAGCGCGAGAAGAGGAGGCGCATGTGGTTGTATATCTCGGTGACGGTACCCACGGTCGAGGACGCGTTTCCCCCAAGCCGTTTCTGGTCTATCACGATGGCTACGGGCAGATCGCTGATGGAGTCGACCTTTGGCCGCGCCATCTTTGGCATGCGGCTTCGCGCGTAGGCGTCGAAGGTTTCCAGTAGCTGCCTCTGGGCCTCGGCGTAGATGGTTCCGAAGACCAACGACGACTTTCCCGAGCCCGATACCCCGGTGAATGCCACCAGGCGGTTCTTGGGCACCTCGATGGTGACGTTCTTGAGATTGTGCTCCCGCGCTCCGACTACCTTGATCGTTTCAGACATCTTTTTCCCCCGTGTGATAAGTTGTCCCCACTGTATCAAAATAAACTGACATCCTATGTCAGTCAATTGTGATATAGTGCATCATGCAATCTGACGACGGGGGAAGTGAACCATGAGGGCTGATCGTCTCTTATCCCTTATGATGCTGCTGCAAAGCCGCGGGAAGCTGCGGGCCGAAGAGCTCGCCGACGAACTTGAGGTTTCGGTGCGAACGATCTACCGCGATATCGACGCGCTCTCATCCTCAGGCGTGCCCGTTTATGCCGACGGCGGCCCCGGCGGCGGATACTCCCTCCTCGAGGGCTACCGCACCGAGTTGACCGGGCTCTCCCCCGAGGAGACCGAGGCGCTTCTCTTGCTCTCGCTGCCCGGTCCGCTCGCCGATCTTTCGATCAGCAAAAAACTCAAAGGGGCGGTGCTGAAGGTCGTCTCGGCCGCGCCTTCGGATTTGGCTCAGAGCGAGGCACGAATGCGCCAGCGCCTGTATCTCGATCCTTCCGCGTGGTTTTCCCGCGGCGACGAACCGCGTTTTCTCGATGAGCTGCAAAATTGCGCGTGGCACGACCAGAAGGCCTGGATGGAGTATGGCGACAAGAAGGGTTCCTTAAGCGGCCGCGAGGTTTGCCCCTACGCCCTCGTGGCGAAGGCGGCGGTGTGGTATCTCGTCGCCGATACGGAGAAGGGCATGCGGGTCTTTCGCCTCTCGCGCATCCACGCGGTCACGCCGCTTGAGTCCCATTTCGCGCGCGCGGAGAATTTCGATCTACGCGATTTTTGGGCGGAGTGGAGTGGTTCCTTCATCGAGTCGCTGCATGGGTTCCATACCGTCATGAGCGTCTCGCCCGAAGGCGAGGGCGTGATTGGCGATTTCTGGCAAGGCGCCGGCGATAGCCTGCGAAGCGCCACGGACGATGGCGGATGGAAGCGCATCGACGTTACCTTCGCGAACGAGCAAGAGGCGCTGTGGCAGATACTGCAGCTCGGAACGCTCGTGCGAGTCGAATCGCCGCCGTCATTGCGCGACGCGGTTCGGGACGCGGCGCTGAGAATCGCGGGGCTTTATCAAACCTGACTTTCTAGCGCTCAAGGGCGTAACAAACGAATAATCCTTCCCGTTTGAACAAACCTTCAGAAATATCGACGACATAAAGAAGATCATGACGCTCGACGAGCCTAAGAAATCGGTTTTGCAGAAGGCGTTTTGAGAGCGTCAAGCTACGTGCGTAAACACTCTCCATTCCGCTTTGACTGCAAGTCACTCCCGAGTGACTCAGAGTCACTCGGGAGTGAGGTAGCGCTTCGGCGATCGCCCGATCAGGTATAGCCTACGCGTTTCTTGAAAAGAATATCTTGAGTATTTCCTCGACGGTCGGCTTAAAGACGATTCTTTTCGTGAGGTTGCTTTCGTAGATAAAGTCGCGGAGGCTTTTGCTTTCGACGTTCGAGAAGTCGCCGACGATCCCGATCCTGATACGGTAGTTACTCGCCTTTTGCAGGATCTCGCCGGCAAATCCCGTGCTGAGGTCAAAGAAATCCTCGGAGACGTTTTGGCGCTTGAGGATTATCGATTTTATGGAATAATCGGAAACGATATCAAGCAAATCTTGCGTTTCGTTGAGTAGTACGGCGTCGTCGATTTACTCGATTACCGATATTACATTTTTCCTATGCTCTTTCGTTTCCATTTTTCCCCCTCTGATGCGTTCAAACAATACACCCGGTTAAAAATGAAAATCAAGCGTTTTTACCGAGTTGACATCCGGCCTCGAGCCGTATCTGCGGCGGAGATCTGTGTAAACGGGCGCGCTTAAGGCGTTCCCTCCCGTTGACGATGCGTCCCCGCAGGGCCAAGCAATTGACGATATCCCCCGCGGGGCCAACAATTGAAGGGGAGGGGACGCATGGGGTCGAATCGCGCGACATTTCGCTTCTACCAAGAGCTCAACGATTTTCTCCCGCCCGGTCGGGCAGGGATCGAGTTCGAATACCGTTTTTTCGGGAACCCCGCGATAAAGGACTCGGTCGAGGCGATCGGCGTTCCGCACGGCGAGGTAGACCTGATCCTCGTCAACGGCGTGTCGGTCGATTTTTCCTATCGGCTCCGCGACGGCGACCGCGCGTCGGTCTATCCTGAGTTCGAGGGCCTTGACGTCTCGTCCGTCACGCATCTTCGCGCGGTTCCGCTCCGCGAGAGCCGGTTCATCCTTGACGTGCACCTTGGCCGCCTCGCGCGGTACCTCCGTCTCCTCGGTTTCGATACGCTCTATCGCGCCGATTACTCCGACCGCGCGATCATCGAGATCGCCCTCGCCGAGGGCCGAAACATCTGCACCCGCGACCGCGGCCTCCTCAAGGCCCGTGCCGTGACCCACGGCTACTGGATTCGGAACCAGGATCCCCGAGAGCAGACGCTCGAGGTTATCCGCCGCTTCGACCTCGCGGGAAGTCTCGCCCCGTTTACCCGCTGCGTGAAATGCAACGGGTTTCTCGAGGACGTCGCCAAGGCTGATATCCTCGACCGCATCGAGGACGGCACCCGCGCCTCGTTCGACCGCTTCCGTCGCTGCCGCGCGTGCGGAAGCATATTCTGGGAAGGATCGCATTTCGCGCGCATGCGGGATTTCGTGCGGGATATCCAGGGGCGGGGTTCGGTAGTCGACCAACTCAATAAAAAACCCCTCACCGAGTGAGGGGTTTCGTTGAGCCAAGATGCGGAATCGCCCTTCAGTCGCCGGCATCGTATCGGCTCCTTCCAGACCGCCTACGCGGCTACCGGCACGTCGCGTGAGTGCGGCGCTTAGTATTGTGCAACCAATAATGAGATTCGTTTTGTCAAACCCTCAAAAATTGTATCAGCTACCGCAGCGGGGAAGCCTTGCGGTAGTGAACGCGCGGTCATTTCAATTGCTTTCGGTATCTCCGTAATGAGCTTGGTAATCATGGTATCGATTGAGCTATCCATACCGCACCGACGGGCGGTATCGCGAATATGGCGTAAATGAATTTTCTCCCACTCATAATGACGATTCTTGTCCCTGAAGGCCATCGCCATCTTTAACTTTTCAGGAGGGATGAATCCATTGCCCTCACCAAGGACGGGATATGCGGACATGATGTCATACAGCGGGGTTAGCCGAAATCGTCCGCCCCGTTCAATAAAGACGGAAAAGTTTTTTGCGTGTCCATCTGGCGCGGCCAGAATGCAAAAGAAAACCTGGGCAGTAAAAAATGATTCTCGATCTTTGGTGGCATCCTGGGAACCGAGTAACAGTTTCATGATGGTCTCGATTCCGGGTCCTCCATCGGATTCATATTTTCCGCTTGCAGCGGTACCGGTGATTTGGCAGAAATCTTCCTGTGGAAGCCTCATAATCGATTTCTTCGCTGCATTAACGCGTCTATCAAAACGTTCTACGACGAGAGCAGTTATGTCATCAAAGTGATATATCTCGCAGTTTGCCGTCGGGAGTCCAACGGCCGTCGCGATCTTGCTGCAAAGCCACTCATTTTCAATGGAGTTCGACATATCAATCCTGAGCTCACCGATTCTCCCAAGGGGTAACTTTACTATATGAGTTGATGGCGTCGAGCCATGAGGAACCAACCAGTGATTCTCAGATCGAAGCAAAGCGGTCTTCTCTTGGGCCCCTGCGAGAGAGATGCGGAACTCTTCATCGGATAACCGTCCCCCTGTCCCCAAGGCCGTCAGACCCTTGAGAACTTCTGCAATCTGATGATTGCTGATTCTTCTTCCCTCGATGCGTTCCTGAGAAGCGGGCTCTTCATCAATGGGGAGCAGTTGGATAGCTCCAACGCAATCACGCCCGATCTCTGCAAGGAGATCGAAGGCAGAAATGGAAGCTGCGCCATACCGACTTCGGATTCGCTGCCGGATTTCGGTAGAGTCGGGCAGCAGATTATCGAAGAAGGAGGACACAACGCTCCCTCTAATTTCCCCTTCTCCAAGGGGAATGGATAGGGATACCGGTCTTGCTTGATTGTGATGAAGCCAAGAGCTTTCATACTGGAATGTATGAACGCCGTTCTCGCCGAGAGACCAACTACCGACTTTGATGCCATTCATCCACACGCCAAGGGCGCGCTTATTTGGGGTCCTAGCCATTTTCACCAATCCTCATCGGTATTCGACGAACGAGGCACATTGTTTTCACGCTGGTTTTTGTGAGAGATGAGGAGCTCAAGATCCAATGCCGAGAGAAGCTTCAAAAGACTATCAATGCTCGCCGACTCCGGATGGTTTTCCAGGCTGGAAATCGTTTTGGGGAGGAGTCCTACGAGTTTTCCTGCAGCATCCTGGCTCAAGCCTCGGGACTTTCGAACGTCCCGCAGGGTATGGGCAAGCTGCATTGGGGTTGAAATGGGATAATTCACGGAGGCCTCCTCATTTTCGCAATCATACCCTATAAGGTGTAATTAATAATAATACCCTATAAGGTATAAGTCAATAAAATACCCTGTAGGGTATGAACAAAAGAAATGCCCCTTACCGAGTAAGGGGGGCGTTGCGCCTAGATGCGGAATCGAACCGCAGACCTGCACGTTACGAGGCTAGTATTTCACGGTATAAACTTTTCCTCCCCGCTTGAGCATGCTAAATACAATTGTTTTACCGGCTGCACCACGACCTCGTTTACCTTTGCGTACTCCACCGAAATAGCTTTCATCAATTTCAATTTCGCCGTTAAAGACTTCTTTCGCTTCTAGTTCAAGGTAGTAAGAAATTATCTGCCGTATCTTTTTGTAGAACAAAGCAGCTGAATTGGGATGTATTTCCAATACATCTGCAGCTGATCTGGCAGTAACTTCTAGAACAAAGAATTCTAGCAGTTTTATTTGAGTGAATTTCTTTACCCTACAATGACGTATTACCACTTTTTAAGTATAAAGCGGAATATTATCTAGTACAGCCCCTTTAATGATAACAAGAAGAGTTTGGTGCAGGAAGTGTTAAACAGAGTTTTCGTGAGCCGTACAAAATAACAGACTCATTCAAGGCGAAAGGAAGATTCACTCTTTCGGCTAATATTTTCTCAAACCTTTCTGTTATAGGTGATACTGCTAAATATAAAATCATCGATCCCCGTTCATATTTTCACTCGTCAGAAAATTTGCCGTAAAAGAAACATCCGTTACGGTCTGGTTTTCGTTCAATAATCAAAAATAAGAATCTTCTTAATCTTTCTTCATGGTACTTTCATCTCCGAAACTTACATTACTTTTTGTGATTTATGCTGTCGGAAGTGTGTCGGCAGAGGAAGGCTGGAGTTCGTCATTTGTTAATGGTCCGTCGAGACCGATTAGGAGAAGAGATACATGGTGCATGTGGAAAAATTAGACCAGGCAACGTCACGGAGCGAGCTGTCCCCCGAAATTCGTAATGGACGAGAGCTATTGAACAAGGTGCCCCAAATTACGGCTTTTTTTTGGATTATCAAAGTATTGTGTACAACCGTTGGAGAGACCGCGGCAGATTACCTGAATATTGGTCTCAATTTCGGTCTGCTGAATACCGCAATAGTGACTAGCGTGATTTTATTGGTATCACTGATATTTCAGGTCCGGGCCCGTAAATATGTTGCAAGTATTTACTGGTGGACTGTAACCGTAATTAGTGTCGTTGGTACTTTGATTACCGATCTTCTGACCGATGAGTTGTGCGTTCCCTTGACCTTATCCACTGTCGTTTTTGCGATATTGCTGACCATAACCTTTGTGGCTTGGTACCTGAAAGAAAAAACACTGTCAATTCATCGAATTAATACAGTTACGCGCGAAATTTTCTACTGGTTGGCCATTCTTTTCACTTTCGCCTTGGGTACGGCGGCCGGCGACCTCCTTTCGGAAACTATTAATCTTGGCTATCCATTAACGGTTGTTCTTTTTGCAGCGTCAATTGGGGCGGTAGCAGTTGTGTATTACGCATTCAAACTGGACGCAATCTGGTGTTTCTGGATTGCGTATATCCTGACCCGTCCACTGGGAGCCTCAATCGGAGACTTCCTGTCCCAACCCGCTAACGGCGGAATTGGACTGGGTTATGTTATCACCAGCTATATTTTCTTGGCTACTATATTGGGTATTGTCATATTCCTGAGCATCACAAAAATCGATGAACTCAGATTCACCAAATTACAGTCGGAAAATAGAACTGCCAAGTCAAATAGCGACAAAGCGTAACGGCTATCATAGTGTTATGCAATTCCGGCGTTGCCGGTAAAACAACTGAACGATATTAGGAGCTATTATGAAATCACGTAAACCAACTCGGTCTTTCTCTTCGGTCCTCTTCAGTCTCATTGCTTTATGCATCGCCCTTGTTGCGCCAATTTCACTTAGTGCAGAAAATTCTACAAAGATATCAAAACTTGGAGATTTGACTGCTTACCGCGCGATTGCGGCTGATGTTTCTGCAATCATTGACAAGGGCGACCTGGCAGGTGCCAAATTACGGATCAAGGATCTGGAAACGTTATGGGATAACAATGAAGCAATCATCAAGCCTCGTGCGGCATCCGACTGGCATATGCTGGACAAGGCCATCGATAAAGCCTTGCGGGCACTTCGTGACGGTAAACCGAATGGCACAAACTGCAAGCAAACGATTACGGATGTGATCACGACCATTGACCGCTTCAGCGGTAAAATCTGAGATTGACTGGATGTAATGCCGATCCTGCCGGAACATCAATAGAAACCGATGTTTTGGCAGACTTGCTTTCACTCCAAGTCTTTGATGTGAATATCCTGTAATTTGTATTTATCATTGCTCGTTCACATTATGGCTAATTGGGTTACAGGCAAACTGGAAACATCCTGTTAGGACCATGAACAGGATTGTTTACATGGACATGTTTCAATCTATGCGCCCGTAACTATGGCGATCGATAGACCGTTGAACGTGATGAATATATAGTCTTGGTTATGCTATGACATACGCCGAGAGCATTTGTTTGCATCGCTTCTTGTTTCTTATATAAAGTCGTTATATATTCGGTTTATATGAGAATACTGGTGATTGAGGATGAACCGAGCATAGCGCATTTTCTTGACCAGGGATTGCGGGAAGCGGGCTGGTCCATAGACATCGCTTCCGACGGTCAGGCAGGCCTCGATTGCGCGCTTACCGTGCCGTACGATCTTGTGATTCTCGACCTCATGCTTCCCAAATTAAACGGACTGTCCCTGGTGAGGGAGCTACGCTCGAGGGGAAACCACGTGCCGGTCCTGATTCTTTCGGCGCGCGATACTGTCGAGGACAGAGTCCGGGGGCTCGATGCGGGCGCGGACGATTACCTCGTAAAGCCTTTTTCGTTTTCGGAACTTCTCGCGCGGATTCGGGCGCTCATGCGCAGGCCTGCCGCCGCTTCGGAAACGTGCATCACGATCGGCGATCTGGAACTCGACACGAGATCGCGGACCGTGCGCCGGGGCACCGATCATATCGAACTCAGCGGGCGCGAATTCGGCATACTCGAATACTTCATGCGGAACGCGGATCAGGTCGTGTCGCGGACGCAAATCGCTGAAAACATCTGGAATTTTGACTCATATGTGGGATCGAACGTGGTTGACGTGTACATCGGATATCTCAGGAAAAAAATCGACATTGACCCGGAAAAATCGCACATTAAAACTGTCCGCGGCGTCGGTTACAGTTTCGTGACGGGAGAATGAATGAACCTTCCGATCAGGCTTTCGCGGCCCGCTTTCAAATACAAACTGACGCTGTGGTATGTCGCGCTATTCAGCGTGTCACTGACCATTTTCGAGGTCTATGCCTATTTCGAGGTTCGCTCGAGTTTGTTTTACCTTACCGACATTGCGCTATCGACGGAGGCAGACCGTCTTGTCGACGACTTCGGAAAGTCGCGCAGCGGCGTAAAATTTCATGAGGGGGCCATCAGTGGCAAGGTTCCTTTTTCGACGTTCAAGGTTCGCATTGTCGACGATTCCGGCGAGACTCCCGTGCCCGATGATGCCTTTCCGTCGTCGGCTCTAATGCGGGACGATGATGGGCCCGACGGTGAATGCATGACGGTGTCTTGGCATGACAGGCAATATCGGGTTTTGACCCGGGGCATGCCGCCCGCCGCGACGGGCGTACGACGGTTCATTCAAATCGCGACGCCTCTGGATGTGATCAACAAGGAACTCGGCGAAACCCTCACCAGTTTTCTTGTAGTGCTGCCGCTGCTTTTACTTGTCGCTTCCGCCGGAGGCTTGCTGCTTTCTCACGCGGCTTTTCTGCCGGTGATCGCAATGACGAAACTCGCGGCTAAAGTGGGCGAGGGGAATCTGTCGGAGCGTCTCGATTACAGCGGGCCGGCCGACGAGATAGGCCAGCTCGCGGCGACTTTCAATACGATGATTGGCAAGCTGGAAGCTTCGTTCCTCCGCGAAAAACGCTTCACTGCCGACGCTTCGCACGAGCTCAGGACGCCGCTGACCGCGCTCAGGGGCAAGATCGAAGTATCTCTTTCGCGTCCGAGATCGGAACCGGAATACCGGCAAGTGTTGATCGGGATGAAGGAAGACGTCGAGCGGCTGGTTTCGCTCAGCACGGACCTTCTTCTGCTTGCGCGGCTCGATCATGAGATGCTCGCCTCGCGCATGGAACGCGTCGACCTTTGCGAGTTGCTTGATTTTTGCGTCGACCAGAGTCTGTCCGTTTCCGGAAACAGTGGTAGTACGGTGCTAAAGGAATACGTGCCGGGTGTGTTCGTCGAAGGCGCGCGCGACTATCTCATCCGGCTGTTCCTCAATCTTCTCGACAACGCGATCAAATATTCCGACGGGAGATCGTCGATTCGGGTGAGTGTCTCGATCGACGGAAATCTTGCCGTCGTCGAGATGCGAAACGACGGTCAGGCCATTCCAGAGGATAAACTGCCGTTTCTTTTCCAGCCCTTCTATCGCGCGGAGGGAGACCGTTCGCGCGATAAGGGCGGTTCGGGGCTCGGCCTCGCGATTGCCCATGAAATCGTCGACGCCCACAAAGGGCGGATTCAGATAGAAAGCGCCGCGAACGGGGAAACGACCGTCACCGTCAGCCTTCCCCGCGTGATTGCCTGATTTATAAGAATATTCTTAATTTCGTTTCATAATCCTCTCATCTCCGGATTGTATTGTATCAACCGGAGACACGCTATGGTAATTTTGCAATCGATTATACTTGGCATCGTTCAGGGATTGACCGAGTTCATTCCCGTTTCGAGTTCTGCCCAACTCGTCATCATTCCCTGGCTTTTCGGCTGGACTGACCCCGCGTTGACCAGTCTCGCTTTCGATGTCGCGCTGCATCTGGGAACGCTGCTCGCGGTCCTGGTTTTTTTTGCGGCCGACTGGAAGCGGCTTATCGGGGCTTGCTTCTCGAGCGTCGCGCAACGAAGGATAGGCAACGATCCTGACCGGAAGATGGCATTGTATCTGATTCTCGCCTGCGTGCCGGGAGGCGTTGCGGGCGTTCTGCTCGAGTCGAAGATCGGTGATCTTTTTCACTCGAATCCGATACCTCGCGGATCGATGTTGTTTATGGCCGGCGTTATCGCGCTTCTCGCGTGCATCCTGTTTCTCGTCGAGCGCCGCGCGCGGCACGACCGCGAGTTCGGGAAAATCGGGGCTGCAGACGCGCTCATTATAGGACTTGCCCAGGCATTCGCCGTCATACCGGGCGTCTCGCGCTCGGGAGCTACAATTACCGCGGGGCTTGCCCTCGGTCTTGAGCGCGACGCTGCGGCCCGATTCTCATTTTTGCTGTCCGCCCCGATCGTCGCTGGCGCTGGCCTGAAAAGTCTCCTCGAGCTTTCCCGGCAGGTGGGGACGGGAACGATATCGAATTCCGAGCTGCTGCTTTTCCCGATCGGATTCGTGATGGCAGCCCTGAGCGGATTCTTCTGCATCAAGCTTCTTCTGTCGTTCCTTAAAAAGCACTCGACGCTTCCATTCGTCATATATCGTTTACTTCTCGCTGCCCTTGTCGTGGGCGTCGCCTTTGTACGCGGTTGATCCGCAGAAAAAGGCCGCCAAAGGAGTTAAACGCATGAAACTGAATCAGAGCATGAAACTGCATTTTTTTACCCTGCTTTTTTCCGCGATCGCTCTCGTTCCATCGATCGCCCAGACGTCGACCGGTACAACGGCCAGGGAATACCTCTCCTTCCTTTCACAGGCGCAACAAGATAAACTGTACTCAAGCGGCGAACTCGAAGGATTCGGTTCAAATCTCGACGGTCTCTCCATTTGGAAGAATAGCCCTTTTGCCCCGATAGTCCGTGACGCATACGCGGGAAAGAAAAGCAGCATCGCAGCAGAAAGCCTTTTCATTATCGACCGTCCGCCGCTCGCCGACGGAAGCTCCATGGATGCCGCCGTTCTCAAGTCATTCACCGCGTTTTCCTCGATGAAAGGCTTGCTGGTGTATTCCGCCTCCAAGAAAAAAATGGAGACTTTCATTTTCGATTCATATCAGGTGAGCTCCATCGACGACACACGGAAACTTCCCGATCCCGTGATCGAAACCGCGCCGTCCCATTGCGAGTATACCGTGTACCAGGAAGAGGAACAGACGGGCGCTGTCTATTCGAGGCTGACCTTTGACGCCCTCGACGGATTGTATGCGGTATCCCTCAACAACCTAACTAGCATGAAGTACATGTTTTTTCAGCTGGTCGCGCCCAAGGACCTCACGACCCTTTTCATCATCGTTCCGGCATCGGACAAATTCATCCTGTACGGCGTAACGGCGGCAAATACGCCGCGGCTATTCGGCCTTGAGCGGATGAAGGAAAGTTCGTTTTCCAACAGGATGAAGGCCCTGGCCGGATGGTTTTCCGGCAATTTAGCCCGCGCCAAATAACGCGTGTGCGCGTGGCGACGTGCGCCGCGAATCAACTCTGCCAAAAGGAATAACGCATGCAATTTATCATGGCGCTTCTCAAGTTCGTACTGCATTTCGACGCGCATCTCAGGCTCATCGCGACCGATTACGGGATGTGGGCGTACTTTTTCCTTTTCGTGATGGTTTTCTGTGAGACCGGTTTGGTTGTGACGCCGTTCATTCCCGGAGACTCGCTCCTTTTCATGATAGGCGCGCTTACGGCATCGGGAATATTTAGTCTCGTACCCGTCGGCTTGCTGCTCATCTGCGCCGCGGTTCTCGGGGACACCGTGAATTATCATATCGGATCGTTTATCGGTCCCCGCGCTTTTCATAATGTAGAGGCGCGATTTTTCTGGAAAGACAATCTTGAAAAGGCGCAAGCCTTCTACAGGAAATGGGGCGGGGCCGCGATTTTCCTCGGACGTTTCATGCCGATTATCCGGACGTTCGTTCCATTCGCCGCCGGCATCGGCAAAATGAATTATGGCAAATTTCTCGCCTGGAATCTTGCAGGAGGTTTTGCATGGGTCTCCTTGCTCATGGGTTGCGGTTTTCTTTTCGGCGATGTGCCATTCGTTCGGTATAATATCACCGCATTTGTTTTTGGATTGATTGTCCTGTCGCTGATACCGGTGGTCGTCGGAATGATGAACTCCCGGATAACGCGCGGAATGGAATCGCGATGAAGCGACAGGAGCTGACAAGAATGACTGAATTGAGAAGCACATCAAAAAAATTTATAGCGTGTTTGCTTGTATCGCTGTCGACCGTGATTTTCGGCGCGTCCCTTTTTGCCGAGCAATACCGGATCAGTTCGGTAACCTATGACCGGACCGGCAGGACGACGGAAATGGCCCTGAGGCGAGCGGTCCCCATCGATTCGGCCGCCGTCTACGCGAGCCGGGATGCTTTCGACGCGAAAATCGCGGATCTGCAGAGGCAGTTTACCAATCTGCGCGTGCTTGAAAGCGTTCTGTTGACCCCGACTTTTTCCGCGCCCGATCCGGACGGTCTGGTCCTCGTCGATCTCCGCGTCGTCACCGTCGACACGGGGAATTTCATCGCGATACCGTACCCGGAATACAATTCGAACACGGGCTTGACGCTGAAGCTGAAAATGCGCGATTACGATTTTCTCGGCTCGATGCAGATTTTCAGCGGCGACATAAGCTACAACTACGACAAAGCGAATGGAACGCAGTCGATCGGCACGGGAGTGGATTTCAGCATTCCTTTCACGCTCGGATCGTTCAACAGCACCTGGGACAACTATTACGGCGTGTCGTATGAATTCGGGAAATCGGCCGTGCAATACAACGTGAGTTCCGGCGTGACCGTGCAAGTGGCGACGGTTCCGCGGCTCGGAATCCTTTCATGGTCGCCGTCCGCCTCGCTCAGCTATGACTGGGATTCAGTCCCGTTCTCCGGGAATGCAAACGAGAGAATAACGCACGACACGCTGGTCGGGAAAACGGCTTCCATCGGCCATGCCCTTTCCGCCGGGCATATCGACTGGACGGGAAATTACCGCAGCGGCATCTCGGCGTCGGTTGCCCAGACTTTCGACTATCACATGGACACCAATAAAATGGACCAGGTGCTGAACGCCCAGCTTTCGCTCTATAGCGCGTTTGCCTACTGCGGCCCGTCGCTCAGGCTGTTCTGGTTCAAGAATCTGGATGGCACGACCAAAGTCGGCAACCGCATTCGGGGCATCAAGGACGATTTCATCGTGACCGATTCGGCCCTGCTCGTGAATTGCGACGTTCCCGTCAAACTCTTCACAACAGACTGGACTGCCGCGGGACTTCCGGATTTATTCAAGCGCGTGGACTTTGAATGTCAGCTCGCGCCCTTCGTTGACGCCGCCGTGGGAAAAAATCTCGAGACGAAAACCAACTTCAATCCCAAGGACGGCTGGTATTCCGGCGGTTTCGAGATCATCGGGTATCCCACCAAGATGCGGAGCATTCAGGGACGCCTCAGCGCGGGCTTTGATCTCGTCCAGCTGGGCGAAAAAATCGGCGGTTCCGCCTGGGCGAACAAGATCTGGAATACCGACTGGCGGACCAATCCGCTTTATGAAATCGATATCGGTATCGGTCTGTTCTATTAGGCCATAGTTTACGGATTTTCAGCGAATAGAGTTTTGTCAGATTCAGGAACATAACATGAAAATTAAAAAATACTGATATATTCTTAACGCTCGACAATGACATCGAGCTGCCTGGTGGTTTCCTTCGGTACTATTTCATATACTCGCCTATTTGGATGATAGCGAATATTTTCATGTTCTGCGTGGTTCTTTTCAGGATCGCCCTAAAAAAAATTGACTGGAAGATAGCGGGGAAGTTAGCCGCAAATGCTCGTATGCATGGGCACGAAGTTTTAAGCCCTTTTCCTATTGCATGTCCGGAAAAAGCCCTTACCGAGTAAGGGCTTTTGTTGCGCCAAGATTGAGAATCCTCTCCCGTCGGACACATCCTGTGTCCTCCTTCCGAATCGCGCTCAGTGCCTTTGGCGGCCATCCTGGCCGCTTTTCCTCGCTTTCGCTCGGCGGCACTTCACGATCGATGCCGTGCCCGATCGCAGCGTAGCGAGATCGGGTCTTCAATCCATTCCATTCGGCAAACCGCAGGTATTCTCAATCTTGGCCTATAAAAAAAACAACCGGCCTTCCGACCGGTTGTTTTTCTTAGCCAAGATTGAGAATCGAACTCAAGACCTGCACGTTACGAGGGTGCTGCTCTGCCGACTGAGCTATCTTGGCATGTACTCAAGGATAGTACCAAAAAAGCGCCGGGAAAGTCAATCATGGACCTTTTTGGGGCGCCTCACGGTTTCGCTTAGGCGGTTTCCTTGCTCCGGCGCGCGTTTACGAAGCGCGAGAGCTCGGTGATGTTCTTGACGACCACCCGGTCCTCGAAGAGTTCCATCTTGCCCTGATCGAGGTAGCGGCGAAGCTCGTCCTCGACTTGCTCGGAAGGAAGTCCCGCCCAGCGCGCGACCTCGTCGATCGTGGTCGTGAAGGTGCGCATCTCGGTGCTGCGGTCGAGGGTCGGCTGGGTTTCGTCGAGCATGAGGAATACGTCGCCGATGCGCGCGAGCCTGTCGGGCACCGTGAGCACCATGAATCGCCGCTTTTGCGCGAAGATGCGCTTGACGAAGGTCTTGAGGAGCTTCATCGCGATCGCGGGGTTTCCCATCATCAGGACCTCGAAGTTCGCCTTGTTGAACTCGAGCGCCTTGACGTCGTCGTAGGCGATCGCGGTCGCGGAGCGGGGCGAGTTCTCGAGGATGGCCATCTCGCCGAAGATCTCGGATGGCTGGAGGATGTCGAGGTTTTTCTCGAACCCGTTGACGATCTTGATGAGCTGCACGCGGCCCGACTGGATCAGGTAGAAGCAGTCGCCGGGCTCGAACTCGGAGAAGATCACCGAGCCTTTGGGGAATATCTTGGCGAAGCGCGAAAACGCGGCGAATACGTCACTCATTGCTCAACCTCCGCAGGATTCGTACAGTTCCCTCAGCGTCGGGGCGAGTTGCGCGCTCGCCATGCTGAGGGCCTTGCCGAAGAAGGCCTTCGCCTTGTCCGTCTGGTCCATCTTTTGGTAGCAAAGGCCCATGAACATGAGAACCTCCGCCATTTGGGGCGATTTGGGATCGTGGCTGATGAAGCTCGTGAGGAGCTGCACGCAGCGGACGTATTCGTCCTGCTCGTAGAGGCTCTTTCCCGCGCCGACGTAGGCCTTGCCGAGCACCGGCGAGTCGCCGATCTCGATGATCGAGTGGTATTGCTTGTATGCCTCGTCCCATTTTCCCTGGCCCGCGAGTCCCTCGGCGAGGGTGAGCGCGAGGTTCGGGTCATTGCCGACCGGCCCGCCTTCTTGCCTGCCGGAACCCATGCCCGAGAGGCCGTGGCGCGCCGTGCCCTGACGCTCGCCGAACGCGCGGGTTGACACGAGGGTGTTTTGCGCGATCTGCTTCATCTCCTGGACGTGCTTGCCGGCGGGGTAGAGCTTGAGGTACCTGACGGCGACCTCTGAGGCTGCCTTATATTGCTGGGATTGAAAGAAGCAATTCGCGACCGAGAACATCCCGTCGTCGGGGTTCGTCTGCTCCTCGCTGTGGAGGAGGCTCTCGATCTGTCGGTGGATGTGCCTAAGCTGGTTTGAGAACACCTTGAGCATCTTCATGATGATGCGGGTATTGGATTGGGCGAACGCCTCGAATTCGGCGGTGGAAAAGGACAGGACGTTGGATTCCGAGATGACCATGACGCTTTCCTCGCGGGGAAAGTGGCCGAGGGCCGACTTGACGCCGAAGAACTCGCCTTCTTTTATGTACTCGGTAACCTGTTTGCCGGTTTCGATATCGGTTGAGGTGAGCGCGATTCGGCCTTTCTGGAGCAAGAAGACCCGATCATCGACGTCTCCGGCGAAGTAGATAACCGAATTGGGCTTGAATTGCACGGCTTTTGGCATGACGCTCCCTCGATTTCGATATGGGAAAAGTATACCACAAAACCTGTCCACTCGTCTATTTTTTATGCTAGTATCGTTTTCAAGCAGTATGATAGACCTTCATTCGCATTCCCGCGCCTCGGACGGCTCCTATACCCAGCGCGATCTCGTCGCGCACGCCGCAGAGGCAGGCATTTCCACCCTCGCCCTTACCGACCACGACTCCGTTTCCGGAAACGCGGAGGCCGCCCTCGCCGCGCTGAGCCTCGGCATCGGGTTTCTCCCCGGCGTCGAGCTCGACATCGAGTGGAAGCCCGGTGAATGCCACCTCCTCGGGTACGGGATCGGCTCCCGCCC
>Ga0209098_1002360_pt1 | contig 16717 bp, 18 predicted proteins | sample AD_JPNHW1_MetaG_FD_184429 | JGI IMG/M metagenome (GOLD analysis project Ga0209098, IMG submission 184429) | Active sludge microbial communities of municipal wastewater-treating anaerobic digesters from Japan - AD_JPNHW1_MetaG (SPAdes) (version 2) | ecosystem: Engineered > Bioreactor > Anaerobic... | reverse complement strand
CGGCGGTCCAGCGCTGGCAGATGGCGCGGCTGCGCGAGGCCGTGGACCATGCCCGGGGGTATGGCCGGTTCTATGCCGCGCGCCTGGAGGGGATCGACGCGCATGCGCTCGCCTCCCCGGCGGACCTGGCACGGCTGCCGTTCACCCGGCCTGCGGACCTCGCCCGGGATCCCTTCGCCTTCCTGTGCGTCCCCCAGGCCGAGGTGGCGCGCGTCACCACCCTCTCGACCTCGGGCAGCACGGGGGCGCGGAAGCGGATCTTCTCCACCGCGGGGGACCTGGCCCGCACCGTGGACTTCTTCGCCCACGGCATGCGCACCTTCGTGGCCGCGGGGCAGGAGGTCCTGATCCTCCTGCCGGGGGACACGGAGCACGGCATCGGGCGCCTCCTCCAGACGGCCCTCACGCGAACCGGTGTCCGGTCGAGGATCCGCGCCGCCGGCTGGCGCGCTCGGGACGCCCTCGAGGCCGCCCGGACCGCGGACTGCCTCGTGGGGATGCCGGCGGACCTCCTCTACCTGTGCCGCACCTGTCCGGGCCTCCGTCCGGGCAGCGTGCTCCTCAGCGCGGACTACGCGCCGCCGTGCATCGTGGAGGCGCTCCGGGACGCCTGGGACTGCCGCGCCCTCACCCACTTCGGCATGACGGAGACGGGCTTCGGCTGCGCCGTCCAGTGCGCCTGCGCGGAAGGCCACCACGTGCGCCATCCGGACCTGCTCCTGGAGATCGTCGATCCCGCCACGGGCCGACCGCTTCCCCCGGGGTCGCCCGGCGAACTCGTCGTCACGACCCTGCGGCGCGAGGCCATGCCCCTCCTGCGCTACCGGACGGGCGACCTCTCGCGCCTGGTGACGGGCCCCTGCGCCTGCGGCGGCGTCCTGCCCCGCCTGGGGCAGGTGGAGGGGCGCCGGGAGAACGAACTCCCGCTCGGGAACGGGGAATTCCTCAGCATCCATCGCCTGGACGACCTCCTGTTCGCCCAGCCCCTGGTCCGCGCCTTCGAGGCCGAGCTGGAGCGGACGGAAGGGCGCCCCAGGCTGGTCCTGACGGTGGATGCCCAGGGGCCCCTGGATCGGGACGCGGTCGCCGCGCGCCTGCCGTCCGGCCTCGAGCTGGCGTGGCGCCGGTCCGCACTCGACCCCTTCGCCAGCCCGGGGAAGAGGCGCGTCCGCTTGCTACCATCCATCTGAAGGGAGATCCGCCATGAGAGACATCCTGCCCATCCTGGAGGCGTGGAAGAGCCAGGGCGAACGGATCGCCGTCGCCACGGTGATCGAGACCTGGGGCTCGTCCCCCCGTCCGGTGGGCTCCAAGCTGGCCGTCACCGCGAGCGGCCTCATCGAGGGCTCGGTCAGCGCCGGCTGCGTGGAGGCCGCCGTGATCCAGGAGGCCCAGGCCATCCTCGAGTCCGGCGTGCCGCGCCTCCTCAGCTACGGCGTCTCCACGGGGCGGGCCCTCGAAGTGGGCCTGGCCTGCGGCGGGACGCTCAAGGCCTTCGTCGAGCCCTTCACCGCCTTCGCGGGCGTCTTCGACCAGGTCAAGGCGCGCCTCGAGGCCCGGGAGCCGGTGGCCATCCTCGGGGTACTCGAAGGCCCCCGGGAGCTCCTCAACCGCAAGCTGGCGGTCTTCGCGGACGGCAGCACGGCGGGCGATCTCGTCCTGCCGGGCCTCTCCGGCGAGGTGACGGGGCGCGCGGGCGCCCTCCTGGCGGGCGAGGCCGGCGGCACGATCGAACTCGCCGGGCTCCGGCTGTTCGTGGACGTCGTCCCGAGGGTGCCGCGCCTCGTCGTGGTGGGCGCCGTGCACATCGCCGAGTTCCTGGTCCCCATGGCGGCCCTGGCCGGCTACGAGACCGTCGTGGTCGATCCCCGCGCCGCCTTCGCCACGCGCGAGCGGTTCCCGAACGCCTCGGCGATCGTCCGGCGATGGCCGGACGAGGCCCTGGCGGCCCTGGATCTCGACGAGGCCTCCTTCGTCGTCGTCCTGACCCACGATCCGAAGCTGGACGATCCCGCCCTGGGCGCCGCGCTCCCGAGCCGGGCGCGCTATGCCGGGGTGCTGGGCAGCCGGCGTTCCGTGGAGCAGCGCAAGGACCGCCTGCGGGAGCTGGGGCTCACGGAGGACCAGCTTTCGCGCCTCCGCGCCCCCATCGGACTCCCCCTGGGGGGTCGCAGCGCCGTCGAGATCGCCGTGAGCATCCTGGCGGAGATCATCCAGGCCAGGAACACCCCGGCCTCCTGATCTTCCTCCGTGGCCGCGCGGATTCCCGCATGAACTTTTTTTTCCTCGATCGTTATATCCATTCGGATCTTGCGCTCCGCTATATCTATGTGCAACCATCGAACATCCCATCCACGGATGACGATGGGCGGTTGGCAACCCGCACCTTAACGCCCCAATCGAGGGGTGCGGGTTGCGAACCGGTGGTGCATAATCCTGGACGTTGTTCCAGTTGGAGGTTGCACATGAGGCCGTGGCTGCGTCCCCTGGTCTGCGGGTTCTTCCTGCTCTCGTCGGCGCTGGGCGCCCAGGAGAGCAAGGGGTTCGTCTACCTGGCCAGCACCATCGGCCCCATCGACGCCGGCATCGTGGGCGCCCTGGAGGACGCCTTCGAGAAGGACACGGGCATCCGCGTGCGCCACGTGGGCGCGGGCACAGGCGCCGCGCTGGACATCGCGAAGCAGGGGAGCGTGGACCTGGTCCTGGTGCACGCCAAGGCCCTGGAGGAGCAGTTCGTGGCGGACGGCTACGGCCTCGAGCGCGTGCCGCTCATGTACAACGACTTCGTGATCGTCGGGCCGGCCTCGGACCCCGCGGGCGTCAAGGGCATGAAGAACGCCCTCGAGGCCATGAAGACCCTGGCGGGCAAGGCCGCCCCCTTCGTGAGCCGCGGCGACAATTCGGGCACCCACGTGGCGGAGAAGGACCTCTGGGCCAAGGCGGGGCTGAAGCCCGCGGGCGCGTGGTACCAGCTCTTCGCGAAGGGCGCCGAGGGCAACACGGCGACGCTCCTCTACACGGATGCCCAGAACGCCTACACGGTCATCGACCGGGCCAGCTACCTGGGCGTCAGGGACAAGGTCAAGCTCCAGGTCCTGGTGGAAGGGGACGAGGTCCTGCTGAACCACATCTCCCTGATCCCCCTGAATCCCGCCAAGCTGCCCAAGGTCCGGACCCGGGACGCCGCCGCCTTCGCGGACTGGCTGACCGCCGCGGACAAGGGCCAGAAGCTCATCGAGTCCTTCGGAAAGGACAAGTTCGGCCAGGCCCTCTTCATTCCCGAATCCAAGGCCTGGAAGGCGAGATAGCCTCCCGGCCCGAACCCTGAAACCACCTTCCTCTAGGGAGCAGTCATGAGACGCATCTTCTTCCGATCCATCGCCATGGCGGCGCTGGCCGCGCTGGGAACCGCGGTCCCCGCCTCCGCCCAGGCCCAGAAGAACCTGATCCTGGCCACCACGACCAGCACCCAGGACACGGGCCTGCTGGACACGCTGGTGCCCCTGTTCGAGAAGAAGACCGGCTACTTCGTGAAGACCATCGCCGTGGGCTCCGGGCAGGCCATGGCCATGGGCCAGAAGGGCGAGGCCGACGTGCTGCTCGTCCACTCCCCCGACGCGGAGAAGAAGTTCATGGCCGACGGCTACGGCGTCAACCGCCTCATCGTCATGCACAACGACTTCGTGGTGGTCGGTCCGCCCTCCGATCCCGCCGGCATCAAGAGCCTCAAGGCGACCGTGGAAGCCTTCAAGAAGATCGCCTCCACCGGGACCCTGTTCATGTCCCGGGGGGACAAGTCGGGCACCGACGCCAAGGAGAAGTCCCTCTGGAAGACCGCCGGGATCAATCCCGAGGGCCAGGCCTGGTACCAGCAGACCGGCCTGGGAATGGGGCAGACCCTCAACGTCTCCGCCGAGAAGAAGGCCTACACCCTGGCGGACCGCGGCACCTACCTCTCCATGAAGAAGAACCTGGGCATGGACATCCTCAACGAGGGCGACAAGTCGCTGCTCAACGTCTACCACGTCATCGACGTCAATCCCGCCAAGTGGCCGAAGGTGAACACCGCCGGCGCCAAGGCCTTCAGCGACTTCATGGTCGCCAAGGAGACCCAGGACGTCATCGCCAGGTTCGGCGTGGAGAAATACGGCTCTCCGCTCTTCTTCCCTGACGCCGGCAAGCCTGAATAGCGGGCCGCGCCCCAGGACGACAAGCCCATGGAACTGATCTGGGAAGGCATCAAGGAGGCCCTGCGCCTGCTGTTCACCCTGGACCCCGAGGTCCTGGGCATCACCCTGCTGTCCCTCAAGGTCTCGGTCTCGGCGACGCTCATCAGCCTCTTCCTGGGCATCGGGGCGGGGCTGGTCATCGCCCTCAACCGCTTCCCCGGCAAGCAGTTCCTGATCTCCCTCATCAACACCGGCATGGGACTCCCGCCCGTGGTGGTGGGGCTCTTCGTGACGATCCTGCTCTGGCGGAACGGCCCCCTGGGCTTCTTCGAGATCCTCTACACGCCGACGGCCATCGTCCTCGCCCAGGCCATCATCGCCACGCCCATCATCGCGGGCATCAGCGTGGCGGCCCTCCAGCAGCTCCCGCCGAACCTGCGCCTGCAGATCCTCTCCCTGGGCGCCACCCGACGGCAGATGGTCTGGCTCCTCGTGAAGGAGGCCCGGCTTCCCCTGCTCGCCGCGGTCATGGCGGGCTTCGGGGGCGTGATCTCGGAAGTGGGGGCCTCCATCATGGTGGGCGGCAACATCAAGGGCTACTCCCGGGTCCTGACCACCGCCACGGTGATGGAGACCGGCCGGGGCAACTTCGACATCGCCATCGCCCTGAGCGTCATCCTGCTCCTGCTCGCCTTCTCCGTGAATGCGGTGCTCACGCACCTCCAGCAGCGGGAGCGCCCCCGATGAGCGTGCCGGTCCTGGAAGCGAAGGGCCTGACGGTCCGGCGCGGCCACGTCCAGGTGCTCGAGGTGCCCTCCCTCTCCCTGGAGCCGGGCAGCGTCACGGCGCTGATCGGCCCCAACGGCTCGGGGAAGTCCACCCTGCTGCAGACCCTGGCCTGCCTGGTCATGCCGTCCGCCGGGGAACTCCTCTTCCACGGGAGCCCCTTGACGGCGCGCCGGGAGCGCCATGCCTACCGCCAGCAGGTGACGCTGGTCTTCCAGGAGTCCCTGCTCTTCGACACGACCGTCCACGCCAACCTGTCGGCGGGGCTCAAGCTCCACGCCGTCCCCCGGGACGAGCGGGAACGGCGCATCGAGGAGGCCGCCTCGAGGTTCGGGATCACGCACCTGCTGGGCCGTTCCGCCCGCAAGCTCTCCGGGGGCGAGGCCCAGCGCACCAGCCTGGCGCGCGCCTTCGCCCTGCGTCCCGAGATCCTCTTCCTCGACGAGCCCTTCTCGGCCCTGGACCCGCCCACCCGGGAGGCCCTGATCGACGATCTCTCGGGCGTGCTGAGGGAGACAAGGACCACCGCCCTGCTGGCCACCCACGACCAGGTGGAGGCCATGCGCCTGGCTGACGGGCTGGCGGTGATGCACCAGGGACGGATCGCCCAGACGGGGGGCGTCGCCGAGGTGATCAACCACCCGGCGGACGAGTTCGTGGCCGCCTTCGTGGGCATGGAGACGGTCCTGGACGGGACCGTGACCGCGAGCAGCCAGGGCGTGCTCACCGCCTCCGTGCTGGACCGGAAGGTGGAGGCCTCGGGCTGCGAGGCTCCCGGGACCCGCGTCCGGCTGGGCGTCCGGCCCGAGAACGTCACCCTCTCGCTCGGCGAGGAGGCCCGCACCAGCGCCTTGAACCACTTCCCGGGCACCGTCACCCGCATCGTGCCCAAGGGGCCCTACTACAAGGTCGAGCTGGACTGCGGCTTCTTCCTCGCCGCCTACGTGACGGCGAGGTCCCTGGAAGAGCTGCGGCTGCGGGAAGGCAGCGAGGTCGTCGCCGGCTTCAAGGCCACGGCCGTGCACGTGCTGCGCGGCTAGTCCACGCCCACGACGACGCTGGAGGCCTTGATGACGGCGTAGGCGTTCTTGCCTTCCTTCAGCTTCATCCCTTCGGCGGAGGCCTTGGTGATGGTGGCGACGATCTCGACGCCGGGAGACAGTTCCAGGACGATCTCCGATTCCACGGCCCCGTGGGTCACCTGCTTGATCTTTCCCTTGAGGATGTTGCGGGCGCTGAGCTTCATGGGACCTCCCTGTGATGGATCCGGACAGAATCTAGGCCAATCCGGGACCCAAGGCCAGGGTTTCCTCAGCCTCCGATCTGGGACATCCCCAGGCCTCTCACGTCCGTGCCGTGGGCGATCCCCGCGGGCTTGGCCGCCGCGCACCGGAGGAGCAGTTCCCGGATCGCCTCCGGGTCCGGCCGGGGGCGCAGGGCGGGCTTCACGTCCACTTCCCCCCGCACCAGCAGGCACAGGCGCAGGTGGCCGTCGGAGGTGAGGCGCAGGCGGGAGCAGGCGGCGCAGAAGTGTTCGCTCACCGGCGTGATCGTCGCGAAGCTGCCGGGGGCCCCGGGTATCCTCCGACGGTTGCTTGCCGGCCCGCGCCCCACCGCGCCCTCCTCCACCGGCTCGAAGGGGCCGAAGGCCTCCAGCCGCCGCAGCAGCTCCGGGGTCGGGACGTAGGCGATGCCCGAATCCCTGGGGCCGATGGGCATGTATTCGATGAACCGGACCTCCACGGGATAGCGGCGGGTCAGCTCGAGGAAGGTCGCCGGGTCGTCGCTCACGCCCCGCATGACCACGACGTTCACCTTGACCAGGTCGAAGAGCTCCACGGCAGTCTCGAGGCCCAGCAGGGCGGCCTGGAGGTCGCCGCCCCGGGTGATGCGGCGGTAGACCTCGGGATCGAGGCTGGAGAGGCCGATGTTCACGCGCTTGAGCCCCGCGGCGCGCAGGGGCTCCCCCAGGCCGGGGAGGAGGACCCCGTTGGTGGTGAGGGCGATGTCGTCCAGTCCCGGAATGGCCGCCAGCTTCTCCACGAGGGAGACCACCCCCAGGCGCGTCAGGGGCTCCCCGCCCGTGAGGCGCACGTGCCGGATCCCCTCCGCCGCGGCCACCCGCAGGAAGGCCTCGATCTCCTCGTAGGTCAGGATGTCCGCGTGGGCGAGCTTGGGCATGCCCTCCGCGGGCATGCAGTACTCGCAGCGGTAGTTGCAGCGGTCCGTCACCGAGACCCGGAGGTAGTCGAGGGTCCGGCCAAAAGAATCGACGAGCATCAGTGGTCCTCGGGAAGATCGGTGAAGCACACCCGCACGGCCGCGCCGGCCGCCAGGTCGCCCGCGTCCGCGGGCACCACGGCGATGGCGTTGGCCCGCGTCATGGAGGAGAGGATGCCGGAGCCCTGGGGTCCGGTGGACGTGGCCGCCCAGCCTCCCGCTTCCCGGCGGACCTGGACCCGGAGGAAGTGCACGCGCCGGTCCCGTCCGCCCTTGCGGTACGGCTCGGCCAGGGCCGCCTCGGCTTCCGGCCGGAAGAGCAAGGGCTGGCCCATCATCCTCCGGAGGGCGGGACGGACGTACATCTCGAAGCAGACCATGGCGGCGACCGGATTTCCCGGCAGGCCGAAGACGGGCTTGCCCTGGAACGTCCAGAAGGCGAGGGGCCGCCCGGGCTTCTGGGCCACCTGCCGGAAGACCTGCACCGCGCCCAGGCGGTCCAGGGCATTCTGCACGAAGTCGTACGCCCCGGCGGAAACCCCGCCGTTGGTCAGGAGGACGTCGCAGGACGCCGCGGCGCGCTGGATCGCGTCCACCACCGCCTCGAGCCGGTCGGGCACCCGGGGGAACGCGGCGACCGAAGCCCCCAGGGCCCGGAGCTGGGCGCCGAGGCCATGGAGGTTGGCGTCCCGCACCTGGCCCGGTCCGGGGCGCTCCCCGGCTTCCACCAGCTCGGTCCCCGTGGTCAGCACCGCCACCCTGGGCGCCGGGAAGACGGCCGCCCGGGTGCGCCCGATCGCCGCCAGGAGTCCGATCTCGGCCGGGCGCAGCGGCGTCCCCCGAGCCAGGACGCGCTCGCCGGCGTGCACGTCCTCCCCCGCGAAGCGCAGGTTCTCCCCGTTCCGCACCGGACGATGGATCTCCACGCCGGAAGGCGCCGGAGTCGTGTATTCCACGGGCACCACGGCCTCGGTGCCCGGCGGGAGCTCCGCCCCCGTCATGATCCGCACGGCGGCCCCCGAGGCCACCTTGCAGCGGACGACGGTCCCCGCCGGGGCCTCCGCCAGCACGCGCAGGCGCACGGGCGTCTCCCGGCTGGCCTGGGCGACGTCCGCGGCCACCACCGCGAAGCCGTCCATGGCGGAGTTCGAGAAGGGCGGCAGATCCTCCGCGGCGAGGATGTCCTCGGCCAGCACCAGGCCCAGGGCCTCGTCCACGGAAACCTCGCGCGGAGGAAGAGGCTCCGAGCGGACGAGGATCTCCCGGAGGGCGTCCTCCACGCTCAGCTGGGGCATCGGGTTCATGGCGCGGAACCTCCAGGCTGTCTTCCAAAGTAGCGGGCCGCGGGGTTCCCGGCCAGCGACGGATCCCAGGGGCCCGTCACGCGCCCCGGAGGACGGCGGCCCGGCATGCCGCGATTCCGGAACCCTCGTGATATTAATTACTGAAAATGAACATTATTACACTCGAACAAGAAGATCCCGTCAGTGCGCAAGATCACGGATCCGCGTCGCGCTGTCTTGCTCCCGTTTCTGGCACACAGTACCTTGGCATGGGGCGTTGCGCGGGTTCTACCCGCGGTCAGTCATTGTAGCCCGTCGCCACGAGGGGTCATCCGCATGAGACAACTGCGAATCGATATGGGCAAGTGCAACGCGGGCCGCGACTGCCGGCACGAGTGCGAGGAGGCCTGCGCCGTCAAGGTCTTCAAGCTCGACGGTCCGGAGCATGCCGCCCTGCACATCCGGGAGCTGCCCGACGGGACGGGCCAGGCCATCCTCTGCGACCAGTGCGGGGACTGCGTCGTGGTCTGTCCCGCCGATGCCCTCAAGCGCAACAAGATGGGCACGGTGGTCCTCGACAAGAACCTCTGCGTCGGCTGCTACACCTGCATCGGCTTCTGCGAGAAGCACGCCTTCGAGCGCAATCCGGAGTGGGTCGTCCCCTTCAAGTGCATCGCCTGCGGCATCTGCGTGAAGGCCTGCCCCCACGCGGCCCTTGAAATCGTCGACGTCCCCACGCCTGACTACCGGATCATCTGAGACAAGGAGCGCGGCATGAGCAGCAACACCATCCAGGCGGATTATCCCCAGTTCCACCGCTGCGAGGTCGACTTCACCACGCGCACCGAGTACGTCGAGGGCATGGAGGCCCTGAAGGCCGCCCACCAGGTGCTGAAGGAGTGGACCTTCACGCCGAGCCTGCCGGAGCGCGGCTACACGAACCGCACCCTCTACCTCAACGTCGGCACCCTAGAGATCAGGGAGAGGCCCGTCACCCAGCAGATGAAGGACGTCTTCACGGGCGGCCGGGGCTTCGGCCTGTGGCACCTCTGGAACGCCGTGACGCCGAAGACCAGGTGGAACGACCCGGAGAACGAGATCATCATCATGCCCGGCCCGGTCTCGGGCATCACCCAGTACCCGGGCAGCGGGAAGTCCCTCGTGGTCTCCCTGTCGCCCCAGACCGAGATCCCCATCGACTCCAACGTGGGCGGCTACTTCGGCCCCCTCCTCAAGTTCTCGGGCTACGACGGCCTGGAGATCCAGGGCAAGTCGGACCAGGAGCTGATCGTCTTCATCGACGGCCAGAAGGGCCTGCTCCGCGTGGAGACGGCCCCCGCGGAGCCCGTCGACAGCCACGTGCTGGCGGAGATCCTCACCCACATGTACGCGGAGGACGAGAAGGACCGGGTGAACATCTCCGTGGTGAGCGCGGGATCCGCCGCGGAACACAGCCTCATCGGCATGCTGAACTTCTCCTGGTACGACAAGCGCCGGGGCTGCATCCGGCTGAAGCAGGCGGGCCGGGGCGGCATCGGCACCGTGTTCCGGGACAAGAAGATCAAGGCCCTGGTCATCCGCGGCCCCGAGGTGAAGGGGGACCTGAACCATCCGAAGGACTTCGAGACCATCGCCAGGACGGGCATCAAGCTCCACAAGGAGCTCCGCAGCAACGATCCGGTCCAGTGCCTCATGCGCCGAAACGGGACGGCGCACATCGTCGAGATCATGGACGCCTACGACCTGCTGCCCGTCCACAACTACCAGTACGGCAGCCATCCCGAGACCCACAAGATCGCCTCCTACATCTGGGACCAGCGCTGCACCCAGCGCACCGCCGACGGCTGCTGGTACGGCTGCTCCATGGCCTGCGCCAAGGGCGCGGACGGCGTGGAGCTCCGGACCGGCCCCTACAAGGGCCACCGGGTCACCGTGGACGGCCCCGAGTACGAGAACGCGGCGGGCCTGGGCTCCAACTGCGGGGTCTTCGACGCCGAATACCTGCTGGAGCTGAACTTCTACTGCGACACCTACGGGATCTGCACCATCACCTACGCCACGATCTGCGCCTTCGTGATGGAGTGCTACCAGCGCGGCATCCTGGACAAGGAGCGCACCGGGGGGCTGGACCTGACCTGGGGCAATGCCGTGGACGACCTCGAGATGATGCACCAGATGGCCCGGGGCGAGGGCTTCGGGAAGATCGCGGGCCTGGGCGTGAAGCGGATGAAGGAACTCTTCATCCGGAACGGCTGGGGCGACCCGGACCTCATCAACGACATCGGCATGGAGAACAAGGGCCTGGAATACAGCCAGTACATGTCCAAGGAGTCCCTGGCCCAGCAGGGCGGCTACGCCCTCACCAACAAGGGGCCCCAGCACGACGAGGCCTGGCTGATCTTCATGGACATGGTGAACAAGCAGCTGCCCACCTTCGAGGACAAGGCGGAAGCCCTCTACTACTTCCCCCTCTTCCGCACCTGGTTCGGCCTCTACGGCTGGTGCAAGCTCCCCTGGAACGACGTGGCCCCTTCGGACAACGCCAAGACCTCCGAGCCGGCCAAGATCCCCGAGCACGTCCAGAACTACCTGGACATCGCGGGCGCCATGCGGGGCGTGAAGCTCACCTCCGAGGACATGCTCAACGAGTCGGCGCGGGTCTACAACTTCCAGCGCATCTTCAACATCCGCATGGGCAAGGGCCTGCGCGTCCACGACCACGCGCCCTACCGCTCCATCGGTCCGGTCACCCGGGAGGAGTACGAGTCCCGCATCGAGCGATACGAGAAGGAGCTGCGCGAGCAGGCGGGCATCGACCCTGCCGGCCTGACCCTGGAGGAGAAGATGGCCGCCACGCGCAAGTACCGGACGGACCGCTACGAGAAGCTGGTGAACACGGTCTACGCGCGCCGGGGCTGGACCCTGGACGGCGTGCCCACCCAGGCCAGGGTGAAGGAGCTCGGCCTGGACGTCTTCCCCGAGCTCGTCGAGATCGTGAAGGCCTACGGCGGATGAACATGATCCAGGTGAACGGCGATCCCCTCGCGTGGTCGGCGGGCATGACCGTCCGGGACGTGCTGACCCTCAGGCGGTTCACGTTCCCGATGCTGGTCATCACCGTCGACGGCGACCTCGTCGACCGGAAGGACTACGACACGGCGCCCGTCCCGGACGGCGCCGACGTCCAGGTCCTCCACCTCATGAGCGGCGGCTGAACGCATCCGGATCCGGCGGCAGGGGCTAGACTGTTCCTCCAGGCCGGTCCCGGCCGGCACGGTGCGCCCCATGCTCCTCCGCCCGAAAAACAAGGACAAGGATGCGGATCCCCGCGAGCGGGCGGTCTGGGGGGACCTGATCGCCATGGGCATGGTGTTCCCCATCGCCATCGTCCTGGGCTTCTTCGGGGGCAGATGGATCGGCGGCTGGTTCGGCTACCCGTCGGTGGGCCAGTGGATCGGGCTGGCCTACGGCATCGCCGCGGGCTTCTGGGAACTCTACAAGGTCACCCGGAAGCTCGACCGCCTGGATCCGCCCGGGGGGCCCAAGGGTGATTCGTGATGAGCTGCACTGATCCCGGGAGGAACCACCTCGTGTGGATCGCGCGCTTCCAGTGGGGGCTCCTGGCCGTCGGTATTTTCTCGTGGCTGGCGAAGTCCTGGAAAGCCTCCGCGGCCTTCGCCATCGGGGGGCTCGCGAGCATCGCCTTCTGGCACCTGCACGGCTGGATCATCTCCCGGATGCTGACGCCATCGGCGCGCCGGCGCTGGTTCTACGGGGCCCTGGCCCTGGCCAAGCTTGCGTTGATCGTGCTTGTCCTGCGTGAGATGATGGTCTGCTTCCCGGCGGAAACACTGCCTCTATCGGTAGGTGTGTTGCTGTTCGTGGGGGGAATCCTGCTGGAGGCTTGCAGGCTCGTCGTGCGACCCGGCCATCAGGACTTGGATTGAACCAGGCCGTTTCAGGGATCTGAATCATGGAACACCACCCGTCAGCCCTCTCCATGTTCCTCACATGGCTGCTGAACCTGCCCCGGCACGCGGATCCCGCCTTCGCCCACGGGGAGCCCCTCTCCCTCCTGGAGCGCTACGACCACCTGTTCGCCGCCGTCCTGGCCGCCCTGGTGACCATGCTCGTGGTCTGGATGGTGCGGCGGAAGATGGCCGTCATCCCGGGCCCCCTGCAGCAGGTCATGGAATACGCCGTCACCTTCCTGCGCGAGATGCTCTCCGACAACATCGCCCACCATTCCGAGCGCTACCTGCCCCTGGTGGGGACCATCGGCCTGTTCGTGCTGCTCAACAACCTCTTCGGCCTGGTCCCGGGCATGCCCTCGGGCACCGGCAACTGGAACGTGACCCTGGGCTGCGCCCTGGTCGTGTTCGGCTACTACAACTTCCACGGGATGAAGGAGCAGGGCTTCGGGAAGTACTGGGCCCACTTCGGCGGCCCCATCTGGTGGCTCGCGCCCCTGATGTTCCCCCTGGAGATCCTCGGGCTCTTCTCCCGCATCCTCAGCCACTCCCTGCGGCTCTTCGGCAACATCGCCGGCGAGCACGTGGTCTCGCTCATCTTCTTCAGCCTGATGCCCTTCCTGCTCCCCGTGCCCATGATGCTCATGGGGCTCTTCTTCGGGCTCATCCAGGCCTTCGTGTTCGTGATGCTCACGGTGATCTACATCTCGGGCGCCGTGGCCCACGAGCACTGATCCCATCCGTCTTCAAACGGACGTCGGGATTCCGAACCCCGCGCCCCCTTCCCTGAGGTTTCCATGAAGAAGCTCCTCGTCACCGCCTTCCTCTTCACCCTCACCGTCGCCGCCTTCGCCCAGGGCACCGGCGCCGGCGCCGGCGATCTCTTCCAGGGCAAGTACCTCGCCCACATCGCCCTCGCCATCGCCGCGGCCGCCTGCGGCATGGCCCAGGGCAAGGCCGTGATCGCCGCCTGCGACGGCATCGCGCGCAATCCCCAGGCCGCCGGCAACATCCGCACCACCATGATCATCGGCCTGGCCCTCATCGAGGCCCTGGTGATCTACGTGCTCGTGGCCGCGTTCGCCGTCAAGTAGGTCCTCACCGGAAGCCCTGTCGAGCAGAGGGGCGCCTCCCGGGCGCCCCTTCGCCGGCGATGAAGGGGAAATGCCGACCCAGCCGCCAGTTCCCGCATCGAAACACCAGATGTTCCCTCTTCCGCCCGAGATCGCGCGGGTGGTCCTGGGCGGGGGGTCGCTCATCGACCAGCCCCGGGTGCATCATTCCAGCCTGCCCCGGGCCCGGGACTTCGCGCTGAACTACGGCTACGACGTGGATGTCCCCAACCAGCGGAGCCAGCTGGTGAAGGTCTTCGAGGACGCGCTCTCCTTCATGGAGGACGTGATCCTCGAAGGGACGGGGCTGGACCTGCCCGCCGAGTTCTGCGACCTCCAGGACCCCCTGGAGCTGCTGGTCTGGGCCTCCGAGCGCCCCATGGGCAGCCGGGCCCGCTGGAGCTGCGCCCTGCTGCGGGTCATGCACACCCTCATCCACCTGGACAACAACGTCTACCTGCGGTTCCTGCCGGAAATCCAGCAGCAGATCTTCGACCGCTACGAGCGCTACCTGGTCCCCACCGAGAACGGCGGCTGGCTCCTGAAGGGACAGTACGAGGTCCCGCTGATCGCCGTGAAGCGCAAGGAGAACAAGAACCGCGTCTCCATGCTCCTCAAGCTCCTCCACAAGCCGGAGAACGTGGCGGAGACCATCTACGACCAGATCGGCATCCGGCTGGTGGCCGAGGACCTGCTGGGGGTGCTGGCGGTGATCCGGTTCCTGCTGGACCACCACGTCCTCATGGCCGCCCACATCAAGCCCTCCAGGACCCGGAACCTCATGGTGAACCTGCCGGCGCTGGAGCGCTGGATGGCCCAGCTCCCGCCCGGGTTCACGCTCGACCGCCTGGAGCCGAAGGAGCGCGAGGAGCTCATGTCCCTCCTCACCCTCCGGCCGGAGAAACCGGAAACCAACCCCTTCTCGAGCAGCAACTACTCCGCCGTCCAGTTCACCGCCCGGACCCTGATCCGGCTCCCCAGTCCCGCGGTGCCCGTCCTGGATCGGATCCAGGCCCGGCTCCAGGCCCTCGGGAGACCGGAGATGGGGGATCTGCTGCACATTCCGGAGTTGATCCAGGAACAGGAGGAGTTTACTTTCTTCTTTGCACATGAAGTGCAAGTAATGGAACGGACAGGATTCGAGAGTATATTGTCTGGACCGGCTTCCCACGCCGAATACAAGCTTCGGCAGAAGGAGGCCGCTCGGAGACGAGTCTTGCAGGGCATAGCAGCGCAGGAGGCCTCATGTTGAACATCCAGACCCGTCAGGAAGGGAATTCCTCGGTGGTCACCATCCAGGGGAAGGTGAACTTCGAAGTGACGGCCCAGTTGAGAGATGTCATCCGGGATACCGTGACCACCCAGCAGCCGAAGCTCCTGGTCATCAATCTCGAAGGTGTCAATTTCATCGACTCCTCAGGTCTGGGACTGCTGGTCGCGGCCCGCAACAGCGTGGACAAGAACAACGGCAAGCTCCATCTCTGCGGACTCCCGCCCCAGGTCAAGAAGACCTTCGATCAGACCAACCTGACGAACTACTTCTCGATCTTCGCGACGGAACAGGACGCCCTCCGCGGAGCCTGATCCGCCGGACAAGGGACGCTCATGGCCAAGGGTGTAGTGCTGGTCGTCGACGACGAAGCGCAGATCAGGGACATCCTGGGCTTCTATCTGAAGCGCGCCGACTACCAGGTCCTGCTGGCGGAGAACGGGCGCCAGGCCCTGGAGGCGATGGCCAAGGTCAAGCCCGACCTGATCCTCTCGGACCTGCGCATGCCTGAGCTTGCGGGGGACGAGTTCTGCCAGATCGTGAAGGGCAACCCCGAGACCCGGGACATCTACTTCGTCCTCGTCTCGGCCCTGGACGGCACGGCGTCCAAGATCGGCGGCCTGAACCTGGGCGCCGACGACATGATCTCCAAGCCCTTCCATGCCCAGGAGGTGATGGCGAAGGTGGAATCCGCCTTCCGCCTCATCGCCATGCAGAAGGAGATCAAGCGCCAGAACCTGGAGCTCACGAGCTTCCAGGAGCGGATGACCACCGAGCTGGCCCTGGCCGCGCGGCTCCAGATGGGCCTGCTCCCCCGCAGCCCGGGCCAGGCGGCGGGCATCCGCTATACCCACCGCTACCTGCCCGCCGAAGGCATCGGCGGGGACATCTACACCATCCTGCCCGCCCCGGACGGCGGCACGGCCTTGATGATCGCCGACGTGAGCGGTCATGGCGTGACGGCCGCGCTCATCTCCGCCATGGTCAAGACCTTCTTCGAGGCCCAGGTGCGGCTCGGGGGCGACCCCCTGGCCTGGGCCCGCGCGATGAACCAGGACCTCGCCCGCAACACGCTCCCGGAGCAGTTCGCGACGGCCTTCCTGGCGCACCTGGACCCGGCGACCTCGGTCATGCGCTACGTGGTGGCCGGCCACGACGCGCCCATGCACATCGCCCAGGGCTCCTCCGGGGGGTTCATGAAGCCGGAGCTGCTCCCGGGCAAGGGATTCATGCTGGGCATCGACGAGGACCTGATGTTCCAGGAGCAGTCGTGCCCCTTCGAGGTGGGCGACCGCATGATCCTCTTCACGGACGGGCTCGTGGAGGTGGAGCGGGAGGACCGGGCCTTCCTGGGCCACGACGGCCTCCTGCGCGTCTGTTCCGAGCTGCCGGGGGACGCCGAGCAGGCGGTGGACTGCATCGTGGGGAAGGTGCAGGCGTTCAACGCCCCCAGCGCCTTCGTGGACGACGTCACCCTGGTCGTGCTGGACAGGCAGTAGCCGGCGCATGCCTTCCCAGCCCGGAACCTCCCTGCCCCTTCCCGCCCCGGATCCCCTGGACCCGGACTTCCAGCCCTACGCCGGCCTGTACGGGTCCCGCGAAGCCGAGCACCCCTCGGCGGGCCCCTGCTTCATCTGCGAGGGGCGCTACCTGGTGCGGGAGGCCCTGCGGGACGGCCGGTCGGGCGCCCTGACGGTGCTTTCCGTGCTGACGGGCCCCCGCCTGGCCGGGGAATGGCTCCCCCTGCTCCCGCCGGGGACCCGGCTGCTCGTCGCCCAGGACGCGTTCTTCGAGCGCCTCCTGGGCTTCCAGTTCCATCGGGGGATCCTGTGCTGCGTGCAGCGGCCCCCGGCCCCGGAGGAGGCCCGGATCCTCCGGGCTCGCCGCCTCGTCGTGCTTCCCCGCC
>Ga0209098_1002358_pt1 | contig 16726 bp, 13 predicted proteins | sample AD_JPNHW1_MetaG_FD_184429 | JGI IMG/M metagenome (GOLD analysis project Ga0209098, IMG submission 184429) | Active sludge microbial communities of municipal wastewater-treating anaerobic digesters from Japan - AD_JPNHW1_MetaG (SPAdes) (version 2) | ecosystem: Engineered > Bioreactor > Anaerobic... | reverse complement strand
CCTATTTTATGAATACAGCGCTGGGCTACAACCGTGATTTTGTGCGGGGATACGAGTACTACGTGGTTGACGGGACACATTTCGGTGTTATTAAAACCTCTTTGAAATTCGCCCTGCTGCCTGAACTTAACATGCGAATCAGGTTTATACCGACAGAGAAATTCAGTCTTGTGCACTATGCCGCTTACCTCACCTGGTTTGGAGATGCAGGCTATGTAGTTAAAAACGAGCCTGTTGATCATCACAATCTGCTCCCCGGCACATGGTTGCTGGGCTCCGGTTTTGGCCTCGACCTCGTGACTTATTACGATAAAGTGATGCGTATCGAGGTTGCCATGAACCGTAAAGGCGAAGCTGGCATTTATATTCACCTTATTGCCGGACTCTGATACAAGCAAACGCGAGTACCGGATTTTAACAGCTCATGTTATTACATTTCGGCTTCAGTGGAGCGAAACATTTAGTAAACCATAGTTTCCTTAAACGAGGGCACTCTTTTGTACATTTGCCGAAAATAGAAAGCTATGAATGTAGCTATTTACGGGAAAACATTTGATCCTGAGCACCTTGAGTATTTCAAACTGCTCACTGCCAAGCTTGAAGAATATGGCTGCCGGCTGAAAGTCTGGGAACCGTTCTACCGGTTTATCACGGAAGTACAGGCCATTACTCATGCGATGGAGACGTTCTCCTCGCACGATGAGCTAAAAGGGAATGCCGATTTTTTATTTTCGGTGGGTGGCGACGGAACCATGCTGGGGTCGGTCTCACTCGTGCGTGATTCGGGAATTCCTGTGGCGGGCATTAATCTCGGCAGGATGGGATTTCTTTCCAGTATTCCAAAAACTGAAATCATTGCTGCCATTGCTGATATCGTAAAAGGCAGGTACCGTATTGAAAAACGGTCGCTCATAGAGCTCAAATCGCCGGTGAACCTTTTCAGTGACATGAATTTTGCGCTCAACGAGGTTTCCATTCTCAAGAAAGACACATCGTCAATGATCGTGATCAGGGTTTCGGTGAATGGTAATTACCTTCATTCATACTGGGCCGACGGAATCATCATTGCGACTCCTACCGGATCCACGGCTTACTCCCTGAGCTGCAACGGGCCTATACTCACACCCGATTCAAACAATTTCGTCATAACACCGATAGCGCCACACAATTTGACGATTCGCCCCATCGTTATTCCTGACAACAGCGTGATCAGTCTCAGCCTCGAAGGCCGCAACAGGCAGGCATTGATATGTCTCGACAGCCGTTCGGCTGATATTGATCCCGACACCGAAATAACCGTTGCAAAAGCTGGTTTTGATGTCAATCTTGTTCAAAGGATCAATGACAACTTCTTCTCTACCATTCGCTCCAAACTCAATTGGGGTGTGGATATCAGAAACTGAAACATCGCCAGGCTCAATTCCGGGATTTAATCAGACATTTTTTTGAATTAATCGGGCTGATTCCTGTCAGTATTGAAAGGGAGTCTTGTCATATATTGGTAATTACCACAATAACAAAGTATTACATGCGTTTTTATACTACACTTCAATTCAAAAAAAACAGTAATTTTGCATCCTCAAATAAATATGCGTAAAAAATTAATATTACCGGTAGTTTTTGTGTTTATTATGCTTGGTGTTCAGGCGCAACAAACCGGCGAATTCGGACCTTTTGGCGGTGTTTCCTACTATACCGGCGAACTTAATCCTGGCCTGCCTTTCCGTATGTCCAAATTCGCTTACGGTGCTTTGTACAGGCAGAATTTCACCGACCGGCTTGCAGCCAGGGTTCATTTTTTGCGCGGTACCATAGCCGGTGATGACGCCGTTTCGGGTGTCCGGCCCGACCGCAATCTCAATTTCACCAGTCCTGTGACAGAAATCGGGGGTCAGTTCGAAGTCAATTTTTTTGAATACTACATAGGCAGCAGGCAGCACCGCTGGTCACCGTTCATTTTCGGTGGCGGCGCCTTTTTTATGTTTAAACCCTATTCAACACTTGATGGCTCAAAAATTGAACTTCAACCAATAGGAACCGAAGGCCAGGGTTCATCCGTTTACCCTGACCGTGAAGCCTATAAACTTTACTCTTTTGCCATTCCGTTCGGCATGGGAGTTAAATTCAGTGTGAACAAATACTTCGGGCTTAGCGCCGAATGGGGTTTGAGAAGAACCTTTACTGACTATCTCGACGACATAAGCAAAACATACTATCTTGATCTCGATGGTGCCGATCCGGCTTCAGTCAACTCACAGGCATACCATAGCGACCCTACACTCTCACATACCACAGGAATGCAACGGGGCAATGAACGCAACCAGGACTGGTATGCATTTGCAGGAATTTCGGCAACGGTCAAAATCAGGATGCTGAACCGCGAAAAGTGCCTTGACCACCAGCGCGACGGGTATTGAAAACACTGAAAATAAGGCAATTTAAGATAAATTAACAACAAGTGGCATTTGCCGGATATTACAAAGGCTTATTTTTGAACAGAAATGACCACCAATAACGAACTACGCGACCAGATAGACCTGCAGAAACTGCCGGCTCATATTGCCATAATCATGGATGGCAACGGGCGCTGGGCAAAACAGCGTGGCCATGACCGTGTTTTTGGTCATCAGCACGGAGTTGAAGCAGTGCGCCAGACTGCTGAAGCCGCCGCTGAACTTGGTGTTAAATACGTTACCCTGTATGCCTTTTCCACCGAAAACTGGAACCGCCCGAAAGCTGAAGTTGATGCCCTTATGAGTTTGCTGGTAAATACCATACACGGAGAGCTTAAAACGCTCAACGATAATAATATACGGCTACGGGCGATTGGCGATATGAAAAGTATGAGCCCGGAAGTTCTGGCACAGCTCAACGAAGCTATCGACAACACTTCAGGCAACAACCGGATGGACCTCATTCTCGCGCTCAGCTATTCGGGGCGGTGGGAAATTTCCGAAGCCATGAAGGCAATTGCAAACGCGGTAAAAGAAGGCAGGTTGCAACCTGAAGATATCGAAGAAGCAACCATCTCTTCAAACATGAATGCCCCCGATATTCCCGATCCGGAACTTATGATTCGTACAAGCGGCGAATACCGCGTGAGCAATTATTACCTCTGGCAACTGGCATACTCGGAATTATATTTCACCAATGTACTCTGGCCCGATTTCAGGAAAAACGACCTGTATGAAGCCATCATAGATTATCAGAAGCGCGAAAGGCGTTTTGGCCAAACCAGCGAACAATTAACAAACACCAAAGAATGACCACCAGGAGAAAACTCTTTTTTATAATAGTACTTGTTTCGCTGGCTTTTTACGGACAGGCTCAGGTTAATATCGGTGAGCAAATCCCTGACTTTGACTACTATTCGCCGCGTACATATACAATTGGCGGAATAACCGTTACAGGAGTGCAATACCTTGATAATTCAGTACTTATATCGATAAGTGGCTTGCGGGTTGGCGACAAAATTGAAATTCCCGGCGACAAAACGCGTACCGCCATTACAAAACTATGGGACCAGGGACTTTTTGAAGATGTGAAAATAGAAGTCACCCGTGTGCAGGATGACCAGGTATTCCTCAACATTGCATTGTCAGAGCGGCCGCGATTATTACGTTTCAGCTTTAAAGGCATTCGCAAGGGCGAAGCCGACGACCTGCGCGACAAAGTAAAGCTTGTTTCGGGCGATGTGGTTACCGATAACCTGATTATCAGGACAAAAAACCTGATTAAAAAGCATTATGTGGCCAAAGGTTTCTGGGATGTGGACGTTGATATCGACCAGATTCGCGATACCGCGCAGACAAACAATGTGACCATGGTTATCGATGTGCATAAACACGGGAAGGTCAGGATACAGAAAATCAATATTTCAGGCAACGAAGTGATGGTTGACGGCAGCCTTAAATCATCGTTGAAAAAGACCAAGGAGAAAGGCTCGTACCGTTTCCTTTATGCTCTTCAGGAGGGACTGGGAATTGTTGCCGTAAATACTTTTACCGGTCACCTGAAAAAGATACCTGCAGACCTTCGCGACCTCGCTGATGCAAACGTAAAACCAAGAATTTTTAAAGCCTCCAAACTGATATTATCTGATTACGAAGAAGATAAGCTGAGCCTGATCAATAAATACAACCAGGCTGGATACCGCGATGCCACGATAGTGAGTGATTCGGTGTATAAAAACAAAAACGGCAACCTGGTAGTTGATATCAACCTATATGAAGGCAGGAAATACTATTTCCGCAATATCTCTTTTGTCGGTAATACCAAATACACCAATGCTGAATTAGCTACAATCCTTGGTATTAAAAAAGGCGATATCTATAACCAGGAACAATTGGATGCTGCCATTTCATTCAACCCCAATGGTTTCGACCTGATGAGCCTGTACCTCGACGATGGTTACCTTACAGCCCGTGTTGATCCGGTGGAAATGCAGGCCGAAAATGATTCGATTGATCTTGAAGTGCGCATCCACGAAGGGAAACAGATGCGTATCAACAAAGTGATAATTGCCGGAAACACCCGAACCAACGATAATGTGATCATTCGCGAAATATATTCCCGCCCCGGACAGTTGTTCAGCCGCAGCGATATCATCAGGAGCCGGACATCACTTGCACAGATGAAGTATTTCGACGCTGAAAAAATTGACATTCAGACACCTAATCCCGATCCGCTGGCAGGAACGGTTGATGTTGCCTATAAAGTTGAAGAAACTTCCTCCGATCAGCTCGAACTCTCGGGAGGCTGGGGTTATAACCGTTTGATTGGTACATTGGGCGTTTCATTCAATAATTTCTCCGCAAGGAATATATTTAAAAAGGATGCCTGGAGGCCTGTTCCATCGGGCGACGGACAGAAGTTATCCATTCGTATGCAGTCGTATGGCAAAGGTTACCTCAGTTTCAGCACTTCGTTCACCGAGCCCTGGCTGGGAGGTAAAAAACCAAATGCCTTCAGCGTATCAGCTTTTGCATCAATGTACAGCTATGGCAACAAAGGCGAATCGTCGTATTACCTCTACAACATTACGGGACTGGCTTTTATGCTCAGCCGCCGGCTGAACTGGCCTGATAACTATTTTACGCTTTCAAACAGCCTGAGTTTCCAGCAATACAAGCTTGAAAACTATTCGCGCTTTATTGCCATGGGAATCGGTGACGGTTTGTATCATAATTATAGTTACACGCTTGCGCTGGGACGATATTCCACTGATGCAGCAATTTATGCCCGGAGCGGCAGTGAAGTAAGCCTCTCGGTTGAAGCTACGCCGCCATATTCGCTCATCGCGCCAAACCGGTATGCCGAAATGACCACCGAGCAGAAGAATAAGCTTGTTGAGTTTCACCAGTGGAAGTTTAATGGTACTTTTTATAAGCAAATAGTGGGCGACCTCGTTGTGATGGCCAGGATGAAAGCCGGTTTTATAGGGCGATACAGCAACGACCTGAATTATACGCCTTTTAACCGTTACTTCATGGGAGGCGATGGCATGACGGGATATTCTTCGGCTATCGACGGCAGGCAATTGGTCGGTTTCAGAGGTTACACCAATGAAAGCCTCACACCCGAGGCCTACTCCTCGTCAGAGCCCGGAGGTATTATCTTCAACAAGAGTACACTGGAATTGAGATATCCCCTTACACTTAATCCAAACAGCACAATCTTTGGGCTTGTATTTGCCGAAGCCGGTAATTGCTGGGGTAGTTACAGAAATTTCAACCCATTTGATGTAAAAAGATCGCTCGGCGTTGGAGTAAGGGTGTTTCTGCCAATGTTTGGCCTGCTGGGCCTCGACTGGGGTTACGGTTTTGATAATATACCGGGGATGCCAAGCGCCAACAAAGGGCAATTCCACTTCTCCATCAATTCATCCATCGATTAACACAGCGATTGTATAGTAAAATGCTGCGCCTTTGCTGGCCAGACGATCATCAAAGTTTTTTTTGGCAGACTTTTTGATAAAAATCAACCTGAATAAAACCTAAACCAATAACCCGGGAGGCATACCATGAAAAAAATATTAATCGCCACATTGCTGTTCAGCGCATTCAGCGTTGCTGCCATCGCCCAGAAATATGCTTACGTCAGCACTGGCTACATTCTTGACAACATCCCTGAATATGCTGATGCGCAAGCCCAGCTTGACGATCTTTCGGTACAGTGGCAGAAAGAGATTGAAGCCAAATTTGCTGAAATTGACAAAATGTACAAATCATTCCAGAACGAATCGGTATTGTTGCCCGACGATATGAAAAAGAAGCGTGAGGATGATATCATCAAGAAGGAAAAAGAAGCCAAAGACCTGCAGAAAAAGCGTTTTGGCAGCGACGGCGATCTTTTCAAAAAACGCCAGGAACTTGTAAAACCCATACAGGAAAAAGTTTATTCTGCAATAGAAGAAATTGCCAACTCAGAGAATTACGCCCTCATCTTTGATAAAACAGGAAGCACTACGCTCATTTACACCAACCCAAAATATGATATAAGTGAGCAGGTTCTCGATAAACTGGGCTATACCTACAAGCCACAGGATGGCGAAAACAAAAAGAAGTAAAGGAAACAGGCACAGGTTTTGGAATTCAAGGAATTTTTCTACCTTTGCCGCCCCTGAAATACGAATCATAACAAGCTAATTATCAATACACATCAAGAAAATGAAGAATATCGTTAAAGCAATTGCAATTGTTATCCTTTTTGCAGCGTTTGTGCCTGCCCAGGCTCAGAAAAATGTAAAGTTGGGACATGTTGATTTCAATAAAGTGATCGAACAAATGCCCGGACAGGATACCGTGAAGAAAGTAATGGAAGATTATTCGAAGACTCTGAGGGATCAGTTGCAGGCTATGCAGACAGAACTGGAGACCAAGTACACGGATTACCTGAACAACCAGGCCACTCTTTCAGCAATAATCAAGCAAACCAAGGAAAAAGAAATATCGGATCTGCAGGACCGTATTCAGGCTTTCCAGCAGCAAGCATCACAGGATCTGCAGGAACAGGAAACAAAACTTACAACTCCTTTCATCGAAAAAGCCAAGAAGGCAATCAGTGATGTAGCAAAAGAAAATGGTTTCACATACATTTTCAACAACGTTGAAGGTTTCATGCTTTATACCGATGGTGGTGAAGATGTGACCCCGATCGTTAAGAAAAAACTTGGAATCACTCAGTAATTCTGACTAAAAAATTGAAAAAACCGCCTCAAAAAGGCGGTTTTTTCTTTTTATCGCCTGATAAGTTTCAGCGTGTTCTGGCTGCTGTTTCCGATTTTCAGAAGGAAAATGCCGGTGTGCAGGCAACTTAGATCAATGTTTACAGTGTTGCCAGTCATTTTTCCTTTATTAACGATTGAACCTGAAGCGTTTAATATCCGGTATTCCTCATTTTGAAAGCTATCGGCAACTTGAAGAAGTACAAAACTGGTCACCGGATCAGGGTAGATAAATATTTCTTTCTGGCCCTTACTCAGTTCAATTGTAAGCGTTTGTTTACTCAGGTAGCTTGCAAGAAATGGAGAAAGGTCAAAAATGTGCAGTTGCGGCGGAATGTTAATAAAAGGGGACAGGCTGGAAGCTTCATTTGTTGTATAAACCTTTAAGCCTTTACTCGCATATACACCTTCTGTTTGGTGAAATGGAAGCGAAAAAGAAATTTTTCTTTTGTTTCCGCTAAAAAACCGGTGTTCCGGTAAATCGTAAATAAGCCAGGCAAAAGGACTAACCAATGAATTATACCCGCAAAGTATCAGCAGCCGCTGGTCTTTAAGGTAGGTTGCTCCTGTAATAAGCCCTTCCACGTTAAAAGATGAAATATGATTTGCAGTGTGGTTTCCCGGGGTTTTCGGCAGGCTGTAAACAGTGGTCGCCTTAGTGATCCACTGTTTCGTGAAAAGATAAATGCTGTCAGCGGATACGATCATCGCTTCGCAGTCAAAATCAGTGTTATTCGCTCCGGTTGGGCTGAAATCAACCTGGTCGGAATAATGGTAACTGATCGTATCCACGGCAGAATTGCCTGCGAGCATTGACGCTTTACTAATCCGGAGAATTTTCAGGTCGGTGCGGTTGCCGTTCCAGTTATTGCCAAAGTCGCCGACATAAAGATATTTGTCATCAGCCGAGATTTCCTCCCAGTCGTTATTGACAACCCTATTGAGCAGATAGGTCTGAATAATCTTGCCGTTCAGGGTATCCAACCCGTACAATGCTGTATCTGTGTCGTCATTATGTGTCCATAACAGGTTATTCCAAAAAGTCAGCCCAGAGGTTTCAGAAATCTGTGATGATAATTCAATTGATCTTTGGGGAGAAACAGAAGCATTATCATATACACAACTTCCATCGTTTACTGTAGCTGCTGGGTTAAAATTAACGGCCAAAGAGTCGGTACAACCATAAACCTGAGCATTTACCTCTGCTGAAAGAAGCAATGAAGAAATAACCAGGAAAACGATATGCAGTTTCATCAGTGACCTGTTAGCCAGTCAGCGCAAAGTTAAAACGAATTCAAGGCTCAATAATTGACAGGCTTGCTGTAAAGGAATAAAAAAGCCGGAAAAGCATTTCCGGCTTCTTAAAAAATAACGGATTTGAGAGTTTTAATCCCTTCTGCCTGTAAATATCATGATGTAGTAAAGCAGCGTAGCCAGCGACGAAAGGGCTGCTACTACATATGTGTAAGAAGCCCAGCGCAGGGCATCCTCTGCTTTATCATGATTTTCGTAAGTGGTAAGTCCGCTGTTTTTCAGCCAGACAAGTGCCCGCTGTGATGCATTGATTTCAACCGGCAGGGTGATAAAACTGAAAAGCGTAGTGAGAGCGAATAGCACAATGCCGCCTAACATAAGTTGCGGGAAAGTATTGATAAGCAGAATTCCTGCGAGCAACACCCACTGAACCCAGTTGGAAGCAAAACTTACAACGGGAACCAGTGTCGATCGCATCTGCAGCCATGAATAACGGGTTGCATGCTGCACGGCATGTCCGCACTCGTGCGCTGCAACGGCAGCAGAAGCAATGCTATTGCCATAAAATACATCGCGGCTCAGGTTCACGGTTTTTGTCTGCGGGTTATAATGGTCGGTAAGTTGTCCTTCCACCGAAACGACTTTCACATCGTAAACGCCCTGCTCGCGAAGCATCTTTTCGGCAACATCGGCGCCGGTAAGTCCGCGGCTGATCGGAATCTGGGAGTATTTCTTGAATTTCGACTTCAATGTCTGGCTTATGATAAGGCTCAGCACCCATGAAAACGAGGAAAATGATCAGGTACATAGATTTTGGATTTGGTTTTTCAAAAATTGATTATCAATTATCCTGCCAGAGGTTTTTTTATGTCAGAATGACAGCTAACAGCTAAAAGCTAACAGCCAACGGCTGAATAAGGCATCATTGCAATGATAAAGTGATTTGTTTCAATGAGATTAATGGCTTAAGGCGATGCGATTTATTCTTCCGCAGTACCATTCGTTTCTTTTCCCTCTATGGGTTTGATTGAAGCATCATGCCAGCTGGCATACATGGTGTAACTGTTCGATATGCGTTTCACCTGGCCTTCGAGCAAGGCAGCATCAATTGATTTTATTTTTTTGGCAGGAATGCCGGCATAAACACTTCCTGATTCAACCACTGTGCCTTGTGAAACCACCGCTCCTGCAGCAATGATCGAATTGCTTTCCACCACCACACCATCCATCACAATGGCACCCATCCCTACAAGTACATTATCATAAATGGTACAGCCATGCACTATTGCACGGTGAGCGATTGAAACATTGTTGCCAATGTTTACCGGGTGTTTCTTATAGGTGCAGTGAATAATTGCGCCGTCCTGGATATTAACATTGTTCCCGATTTTGATATAATGCACATCGCCTCTCACCACAGCATTGAACCAAACACTGCAGTTGTCACCCATTTCCACTTCACCTACAATGGTGGCGTTTTCAGCTACGAATGTATTGTTGCCGATTTTGGGTGAAATTCCGTTTACAGGTCTGATAAGTGCCATATTTAGTTGTTTAATGAAGAGTTAAGTCCACAACTCTCATTTTATCATTAGTTAATCGACTTTCGGAATTTTATAGTTCGTTACCGAGGTCAAAATACACTACGCCTTTATCGCTGGGTTTCGGGTAATCGATAGAGAAATGCAGACCGCGGCTCTCTTTGCGTTCCTGGGCCATCCGTATGATTTGCCCTGCAACAGTGATCAGGTTGCGAACCTCACACAGCTTTTCGATGACGACCGAACGTTTGTAAAGATCCTCGGTTTCGCGCCTTAGTATTGCCAGCCTGTCGGCAGCACGCTGAAGGCGCAGGTTCGACCTCACAATGCCGACATAGCTATCCATGATGGCCTGTAATTCCTTGATGGTCTGAGTGATAAGAACCATTTCTTCGTTGATAACGGTTCCTTCAGCGTCCCAGTCGGGAATGTCATCGTTAAACGCAATCGATTTGATTTTGTTCGAAGCATGAATGAATGCTCTGTGTGAAAACACCAGCGATTCAAGTAAAGAGTTGGATGCCAGTCGGTTGGCGCCATGAAGGCCGGTTGATGAGCATTCACCCGAGGCATACAGGTTGCGTATGGTGCTGAGCCCGTTTTCATCAACTTTTATCCCTCCGCAAAGGTAATGGGCAGAAGGTACGACAGGGATCATGTCCTTTGAGATATCAATTCCCACACTAAGGCATTTGGCAAATACTCCGGGGAAATGCGAAAGCAGTTCTTCCTTATTGAGGTGACGGCAGTCAAGATAGACGTGATCATCGCCGCTGATTTTCAGTTCGTTATCAATAGCTCTTGCCACAATATCGCGTGGTGCCAGCGATAAGCGGCTATCGTATTTGTGCATGAATTCAGTGCCTTTCCGGTCTTTAAGAATGGCGCCGAAACCGCGGAGCGCTTCGGTGATAAGGAAAGCCGGCTTTTCAGAAGGATTGTAAAGAGCTGTGGGGTGGAACTGGATAAACTCCATTTTTTCGACTATGCCTTTTGCCCTGTGAACCATTGCAATTCCGTCGCCGGTGGCAATGGGAGGATTTGTAGTGGTGGCGTAAACATTGCCTGCACCTCCGGTAGCCATGAGGGTGACTTTGGCCAGAATGGTATCAATGCGGTTGTTGACTTTATCAAGTACATAAGCACCAAAACAATTAAGATCGGGAGTGCTTCGGTTCACCTCCATTCCCAGGTGATGCTGGGTAATAATATCGACAGTAAAATGGTTTTCAAGGATTTCGATATTGGAGTTTTCGCGCGCCTGTCGGAGCAGTGTTCTTTCAATTTCCAGTCCCGACTGATCCTTGTAATGCAACACCCTGAATTCAGAATGTCCGCCTTCCCTGGCCAGGTCATAACGGCCGCTTTCGGTCTTATCAAATTCAACTCCCCAGTCAACCAGTTCTTTAACCCTTTCAGGAGCTTCGGTAATGGTTAACCTGACTATCTTTTCATCATTCAGTTCATCGCCTGCTACCAGAGTATCCTTAATATGTTTTTCATAGGTATCGGGATTGTAAGTAACAGCAGCTATTCCTCCCTGGGCATATTTTGTGGCTGTCTCTTCAGCAGAACCTTTGGTAATAATACATACCCTGCCTTTGGATGCGGCTTTCAAAGCAAAGCTGAGCCCGGCAATTCCGGATCCAATCACAAGGAAATCAACATGTTTTCTCATAATAAAGATTAATAAATTTCAGCAAAATTACTACAAATTCATACATGAAAATTTCAGCATTCTGATGATATTTCCGGGTAGGAAGGCATTGATGTATGAATTCGATGGGAAAGATGATATTTTGATTTTGTACTTTTGACACCCTATGGATACCACTAAAATTAAACCTTCCTGGTCCGACCACTACACCGTAAAATGGAACGATTGCCTCGCTACCGGCCTGGCCAGTCTCGAAGCCATGTGCGGGTTTTTCCAGGAATCGGCCTGGCATCATGCCGATCATCTGGGTGTTGGATTTCAGAAACTGAAAAACAGCGACCAGGCATGGGTGCTGGCCCGAATAACTATGTATATTGACCGTTACCCGGAATGGCGGGAGACAATTACAGTGAAAACCTGGCCAACCGGAATTGAGAAAATATTTGCCCGTCGCGATTTCCTGTTTTTGGATTCTGAAGGCAGAACCATTGGAAGCGGTTCTTCATGGTGGATTATTATCAACCCGAAAACCCGTCAGCCGCAAACTCCGGAATCTGTCCGTGACCTGAACTTTGAACCCCGGTTGGAACAATACGGCCTTGACAGGCTCCGGCTGCCGAAAGAAATGAAACCTGCTGGTTTCCATCTCGTTGACTACCTCGAAACTGACCAGTTGAAGCATGTGAATAATACTCGCTATGCAGCCTGGATACAAAACATGCTGGGGCAGGAATGGAACAGCCGGCATGTTATCACCAATTACCAGGTGGAGTTTATGGCCGAAGCGTTTTCTGATGATACTATTACATTATCCATGGAACAATCTGATGGCGCTTTTTCAGCAATAATTAACGGAATCAGAGAAAGTGACGGAAAAGAAATTTTCAGAGCCAGGGTGGGATGGCAGGAGTAAAACAGGCTATTGCTCAGTTGATTGACTCAATAAAGTTGCATTCCCAGGCTGGAAGCCATTCTTATAAAGTCTTGCGATAATTGAATGCAACAGGTGGACATCGGTTTCACCCAGCAGGGCAAACCTTTCCATAATACGTGTCCTGAGCAGGTCGCTTTCAGCGATCCCTATCCCATCCAGTAATGCTTCGGACTTGTTTTTGAGCGCTTTCCAGCTTTCCCGGTCATCTTTCGCAGCATGTGCACGAAGCTTTCTTCCGGCAAGGGGAGACAACTCATAGGCAAAGACCATTACAGCCTGTGCCAGGTTCAGCGAAGGATACTTTACTGCCATCGAGATGCTGGTGAGTATATCACAGAGACCCGCATCTTCGTTGCTGAGCCCGCTTTCCTCGCTTCCGAAAACCATAGCCACTGTCCTGATTGATTTTCCTTTTTCAAGAATCAGTTGCGTAAGCAGGTTGGACCGGACACATTCCACCCTTTTTGTCCGCCGCCTGGCTGTGGCGCCAATCACAAGGTCAACATCTTTAACCGCCTCACCCAGCGAAGCGAACACGCGGGCGGATTCAAGAATCTCATTTGAGGCATGGGCCAGCATTCGCGCTTCCATACTCAGGTGATCGCATGGATTTACAAGCCGCAACTCGCTGAACCCCATCGTTTTGATAGCACGGGCTGCCGCACCAACATTGGCCGGAACTGCAGGATTGACGAGAATAAAGATGATTTTCAAAGCCTGATCAGCAAGTAATGAATCATACTAAATCCCCAGTAAGGCTTTTACAGGTTCATCACCATTGAAAAGCATCTTTACGGGGTTTTCAAGCAACTCCTTCACTTTAACAAGGAAACTCACCGACTCGCGGCCGTCGATCACCCGGTGATCGTAGCTCAGGGCCACATACATCATTGGGGCGATAACCACCTGCCCGTTCAGGGCAATCGGGCGTTCAACGATGTTGTGCATCCCCAGGATGGCGCTCTGCGGCGGATTGAGAATAGGAGTGGAGAGCAACGAACCGAAAACACCGCCATTGGTGATGGTGAATGTTCCGCCGGTCATTTCTTCAATCGTTATTTTGTTATCGCGGGCTTTCACTGCCAGCTCTTTTATTTTTAGTTCAAGCTCGGCCAGCGTAAGGTTTTCCGCATTCCTGATGACCGGTACAACGAGCCCTTTCGGAGCGCTCACGGCAATTCCGATGTCGGCGTATTGGCTCATGATCAGTTCATCACCGTCAATCATGGCGTTTACCTGCGGAAAATGGCCAAGGGCAATGGTCACCGCCTTGGTAAACAGCGACATGAAACCGATTCCGACGCCATAATTCTGTTTGAAAGCGTCGTTGTATTGCTTTTTCATTGCCATAATTGCACTCATATTCACTTCGTTGAAAGTGGTGAGCATGGCCGTTTGATTTTTTACGGAAACCAGCCTGTCGGCAAGTTTAAGCCGCAGTGTACTCAGCTTTTTGCGCTCCTGTTCCCTTGTGCCGCCCCAGCTTGATGATACTGGTTGCGATAGTTTTTCGGTAAAAGGCTTTACCTCGTCAATATCCTTGCGTGTTATGCGGATATGATTCAGTACATCGGCATCGCTCAGGTTCTTTTCTTCCATGAGTTTGCGTGCCAGTGGTGTAATATGCAGCGATTTATCAGTCTGACGGTCAACAGGCTTTACCTCTTCAGCAGGTTCAGGCTTTACCGGCTCCGGTACTGCGACAGGTTCAGGTTTGGCATCGGGTTTGGCCGCTGCAGGTTTTTCGGCAGGAACTGCAGAAGTATCAATAGTTCCGATAACGGAGGCGACTTTTACTGTTTCTCCTGCCTGAACCATTATTTTCAGCACGCCGGAAGCTTCAGCACTCACGGTGAGCGTAGCCTTATCGGAGTCCACTTCGGCTATTTCCTTATCTTTTTCTACAAAGTCACCGTCGTTTACTAGCCACGATGCGATCTGTACTTCGGTAATACTTTCCCCGGGTGTTGGTGCTTTAATTTCAAGGATCATTTCTGTCGTTATTTTTTTCAGGATCGTTAATCACAAGGGTAATCTGAATTTTTCTGACGGTGAATTTAAGGTTTTTCGCCCACAAACTGCCATTCGCGGGGAGCACAAAGCATCTTACAGGTAATATTACGGTTTTCGCAGGTACAATCGCCAAAAGCTTTATCGATTACTTTAGCCTGCCGAAGGGCGTGCAGCTTTGAAGATCCGGTCGCCGGGCTTCCGCTTTCGGGGCGTGCCACCAGCAACAATTCCACCTCCTTAAAATTCCTGAGGATAAACGACCAGGCACCCATGTTGGCAGGCTCTTCCTGGACCCAGGCATATGTCTTCACATTGGGATATTTTGCGATCACCCTGCGAATTTGTTCAATCGGAAAAGGAAATAGCTGCTCAATCCTTACAAAGGCAACGTCGTTATGTCCGCGTTTTGTTCTTTCGGCCAGCAGGTCATAGTAAATTTTACCCGAGCAGAAGTTGAGCCGTGTCACCATCTTGACATCAATGTTATCGTCGATCACTTCCCTGAAATGACCTTGCGAAAGCTCGCTTACCGGTGAAATACATTGCGGATGCCGCAGAAGGCTTTTGGGTGTAAAAACAACCAGTGGCTTCCTGAAATCGCGGTGAACCTGCCTGCGAAGCAGGTGGAAAAAGTTGGCGGGGGTAGTACAATTGGCCACCTGCATGTTGTTATCGGCACAAAGCTGCAGGAACCTTTCAATACGGGCGCTTGAATGCTCCGGTCCCTGGCCTTCGTAGCCGTGAGGCAATAAAAGCACCAGCGAATTCATCACTTTCCACTTTTCTTCGGCGCTGCTCAGGTACTGGTCAATCACAATCTGGGCGCCGTTCATGAAATCACCGAACTGGGCTTCCCAAATGGTGAGCGAAAATGGCGAAGCCAGCGAATAGCCATACTCAAAAGCCATCACGGCATATTCCGAAAGCGGTGAATTATAGATCTGGAAAGGCGCCTGTAAGGATGAGATGTTCTGCAGCGGTACATACTTCTCCTCCGAATCCTCCATGGTAAGAACCGCATGACGATGACTGAATGTTCCCCTTTGCGAGTCCTGGCCGCTTACTCTCACCGGAGTATTTTCGTTGAGCAAGCTTGCATACGCCAGTAATTCGGCCATTGCCCAGTCAACGGTTTGATTTTCAACAACCATCTGGCGCCGTTCTTCCATCAGTTTCACCAGTTTTTTGAAGAATGGTTTTCCTTCGGGGAGTGCGGTTATTTTTATTGCAAGGTCAGCAATAGTATCTTTTTCAACGGAAGTTATTACCGGTGTCTTCCAGTCTTCAGGTGTTGCATGATGCAGACCGTCCCATGTTTTTTGCAGGAAAGTCATCACCCGGGTTTTCTCATCTTCCTTTGATTCAAGCAGTTCCTGCTCCAGCTCTTCCAGGAATGATTTCTCGATGGCATCGGCTTCAGCCTGTGAAACAGATCCCTCGCCCAGCAGTTTCCTGATATAGATCGTCCCTGGATCGGGGTGCTTTTCTATAATGTTGTATAGAATTGGCTGGGTAAAACGCGGTTCATCGCCTTCATTATGCCCGTATTTGCGGTAGCCGAGCAGGTCGATGAAAACATCGCGGTGAAAGTGTTCTCGCAGTTCGATGGCAAGTTCTACAGTGTACACAACGGCTTCAACATCGTCGGCATTTACATGAAAAATAGGACATTGCGTGGTTTTGGCCACGTCGGTGCAATAAACTGAACTTCTTGCTTCGAGGTAGTTGGTGGTGAATCCGATCTGGTTGTTTACGACCAGGTGAATGGTTCCACCGGTACTGTAGCCGTTGAGTTCCGACATCTGCAAAGTTTCGTAAACTACACCCTGCCCGGCAACGGAAGCATCGCCATGAATCACAACAGGAACTATCTTGTTCGGGTCACCGTTATATTCACGTTCCATCTTGGAGCGGACGATCCCTTCAACAACCGGGCCTACTGTTTCGAGGTGCGATGGATTGGGCGCCAGCGCAAGCTGCACGGTTTTGCCTTTGCGGGTTTGCCGCTCTGATGAAAATCCGAGATGATATTTCACGTCTCCGAGAAGGTATTCATCCTCAAGTTCTTTACCGGCAAATTCATTAAAAATATCCTGATATGG